>SXGQ01854778.1_pt1 | contig 15935 bp, 14 predicted proteins | sample 3178371 | NCBI WGS metagenome assembly SXGQ01 (sample SAMN11356859, study PRJNA531348) | freshwater metagenome | isolation source: freshwater sample F1-20 | place: China: Fuxian Lake, Yuxi | collected 2017-12-25
ACCATGTGGCGGTTGAGCTCTTCGTCGACGCGTTCGAGATCCCAGGCGGACTGGGTCTTGTTCTGGACCCACTCGAAGTCGCTGACCGTCACGCCGCCGGCCGAGCAGAGGATGGCGGGGAGGATCTCGATGCCGCGCTCCAGGAGCAGGCGCTCGCCGGCGGGGGTGGTCGGGGCGTTGGCGGCCTCGGCGACGATCTTGCAGTCCAGGAGCTGGGCCTTGTCGGGGGTGATCATCTGCTCGAGGGCGGCGGGGATGAAGACGTCGCACTTGGTGGCGTAGAACTGGCTCTCGGTGATCTTCTCGGCGCCCTTGAAGCTGGCGACGCCGCCGGTCTCGCGGACGTGCTCGTCGAGGGCCTGGGTGTCGAGGCCCTTGGCGTTGAAGATCGCGCCGGTGTGGTCCATGGCTGCGAGGATCTTGCCGCCGCGTTCGGCCCAGAGCTTGGCGGCCCAGGAGCCGACGTTGCCGTAGCCCAGAACGGCGGCGGTGCTGGTGGCGATATCGAGGCCGACCTCGGGCATCATCTCGGCGAGGACGTCGATCACGCCCTGGCCGGTCGCCTTTTCACGTCCGAGCGAGCCGCCGAACTCGACGGGCTTGCCGGTGACGACGGCGGCGGCGTTGGGCTTGTCGGTGAGCTGCATGTAGGTGTCGGCGAACCAGGCCATGACCTGCGAGTTGGTGCCGACGTCGGGGGCGGGGATGTCGTAGTCGGGGCCGATCTGCGGCATGATGGCGGCGACGAATCGGCGGGTGACGCGCATGAGTTCGTCGGGGGCCAGGGCGCGGGGGTCGCACTTGATGCCGCCCTTGCCGCCGCCGAAGGGGATGCGGACGAGGGCGCACTTCATGGTCATCAGGGCCGCGAGGCTCTTGACGTCATCGAGGTGCAGGTCGGGGTGGTAGCGGAGGCCGCCCTTGTAGGGGCCCAGGGCGTTGTTGTGCTGGACGCGGTAGCCCTTGAAGAGGGCGTGGTGCCCGTTGTTCATCTTCACGGGGAAGTGAACCATGATCTCGTTCTTGGGCTGGGCGAGGATGATCTGGACGTGGTGCGGGAGCTCGAGGATCTCGGCGGCATGGAGGACCGCGTCGATCGTCTGGAGGTAGAGGTTGTCCGGGTCGCGCGTCATGCCGAGCTCGTCGAACACCGGGCTGTCGAAGTGCTGGCGTGAAGGGGCGACGATCGAGGCCTTGGACATGGTGTTGGTGCTCACGGATGCGCGTCCTGTCGGTAGTGGGATCCGGGGTTACGAATGATCGGGCGGGCGGGCGGATTGGCCGCAGAGGCCGAGATGTGCTGCCCCCGTTTGCCTGTCGAAACAGAGGGATGATCGTGTTCGGGTTGGGCGTCGCATCCGGCGGGCCACCACCCGGGGCCGACGCAGAAAGGGATGATACCGGAGGGGCGTGGGAGTCAAGCCTTGGGGGGCTCTGAGCGGCGTTGTGGGGGCTTGGTAAACCGCTCAACCGCGGCTGGGATGCCCGGTGGCGGGGCCCCGGCGCGGCGACCTCAGCGGGGGAGCCTCTCGAGATCCTCCTCGAAGCCGGCGAGGACGAGGGTATCGGTGCCGCCGATGCGGCTGGTGGGCATGGGGACGTCCACGACCCGCTCCTCGTAGGTGTCGGCGCCGGTGGGCGAGGCGGTCTCGACGCGGCGTTTGATGGCGACGACGGTGACGCTGTAGCGGCGGCGGAGTTCGAGCTCGGCGAGGGTCTTGCCGTGCCACTCTTCGGGGGCGGCCATCTGGACGAGCGCATAGCCGTGGCCGAGCTCGACGTGGTCGATGAGGAACGGCGCGAGCAGGCGGTAGGACCAGCGGTCGGCGCTCTCGTCCTCCGGGCTGACGACGGCGTCGGCGCCGATGCGCGAGAGGATCCTGGCCTGCATGGCGCTGCCGGCGCGGCTGATGACACGCTTGACGCGGAGGCTCTTGAGCAGCACGGTCGCGAGGGCGTTGGCCTCGAAGTCGTGTCCGATGCCGACGACGGCGCAGTCGACCTGATCGACGCCCTGGATCTTGAGGGCCTGCTCGTCGGTGGCGTCGAGCGCGACGGCGAGGGTGACCTGGTCGCGGAGCTCTTCGACGATGCCGCGATCGCGGTCGATCGCGATGACCTCGGCTCCTGAGGCGGCGAGTCGGCGCGCGAGCCTGGATCCGAAGCGGCCGAGACCGATGACAGCAAAGCGATCCATAGAGGCTCCAGCCTAGCGACTTGGGACCCGGGGCGGGCAAGGGGTGGTCAGGTCAGCACGACGCCCTCGGTGGGGTAGGTGTAGCGGGCGCGGCCGCGACGGACCATGGCGGCGAGGGTGACGAGGAACGCCAGGGCGCCGACGCGCCCGAGGAACATGCCGATGGTGACGGCGATCTTGCCGGGGTTGCTCAGGCCGGCGGTCGGCCCGAGGCTCATGCCCACGGTAGAGCAGCCCGAAATGGACTCGAAGAACATCTCTTCGAAGACGCCGATGTCGGTGCCGTCGTTGGGGCTGGGGCGCCCGCTCTCGGTGACCACCAGGACACCGGTGATGACGAGCACGAGGATGAGATGGATCATGAACAGGGCGGCGGCGCGGCGCTGGACCTCGGGAGTGATGGTGCGTCCGAAGGCCTGGACGCTGTCGCGGTTCATGATGGCCGACCAGGCCATGAGCACGAGGATGCCGAACACGATCACCTTGATGCCGCCGGCTGCTGACGCGGGCGCCCCGCCGATGAACATGGTGACCATGAGCACGAAGCGCGACAGAGGCCCCATGCCCGCCGGTGTGGTGCTGTCGAATCCCGCGGTGCGGGTGGCCACGGACATGAAGTGAGCGTCGAGAATGGCCGTTCCGAATGGCACGTCGCGCTGCACCACCTGGCTGACGAAGATCAGCACCACCCCCAAGAGGTAGGTCAGAAGGGTGACCATGAGGACCATGCGGGTATGGAGGGTGAACCGGACGAGCGCCCCGGCGTGCATCGGGCGGCGGAGCACTCGGGCGCGGACGAGCTGCGCGACGTTGGCGTAGACGGGGAGGCCCAGCCCTCCGATCAGCGCGAGCCCGGCGATGACGACGTGTGTCGTCCAGTGGATGCGGAGCGACTCGACGCTGTTGGGGGTGGTGGCGAACCCGGCGTTGCAGAAGGCCGAGACGGAGAAGAAGACGCTGTGAAAGGCACGCCCGGCCGTGGTGCCGATGTCGGCCGGGGCGCGGTCCCATGTGGCGGGCCAGCCGTAATAGAGCATGACCGCGCCGATCGCCTCGATCCCAAAGACGACGGCACCGGCGAAGAGCACGAGTCGGCGGATCGAGCCCTCACTGGCGCGCGTGCCGGCGGCGGTGTCGGCCAGTGCCTGCACCGCCTTGAGGCTCAGCGACGAACCCAGCAACAGGGCCACCAGCGCGCCAAAGAGCAGGGTGCCAAGGCCGCCGAGCTGGATCAGGATGAGGATCACGACCTGGCCGAAGCGGGTAAACCCTTGGCCGGTATCGCGAACGGCCAGACCGGTCACGCAGGCAGCGCTGGTTGAGGTGAACAAGGCGTCCACAAACCCGATGGGTTGGTCCGGAGGTGTGGCCTGGGGCATCATGAGCCCGGCGGTGCCGACCAGCACCAGGGCGGCAAAGCTGCCGACGAAAATGATGCCGGGGTTCACGCCGCGTTGCAGCAGCCAGAAGTACCACCCCATCACATGTGAGAGCACCAGCAGCGCGCCGGCGACCTGGAGCGCCGGGGGCCACCAGCCAAGCAGCAACCCCACCACGGTGATCACGCACTGCGGGCTGCTGGCGGCCTCGATGAGCCACTTGCGTCCGACGCGGCGGCCCCGGGGCGTGCGTTCGATCAGAAGGAGGATGCCGTAGACCAGCAGCAGCCCGAGCTGGGTGAACTGGACCGCCTCAGCGGCGCCGGGCGAGAGCCTCCAACCCAGGGTGAGCATCGAGCCGCCGGCGATCGCCAGCGCCAGGAGCGACCGGACGACCGAGAGGCCTTGCCGGTTCCCGTTGAGTGGGCCGCGGTTGCGCCGAGCAGCACGCCCGAGATTCGGCCCCGTCGGCTCCATCGGCTCCATGCGGCGTAGCCTACCCGAACCGCACGCGTCGGTGTCGCGGCGCTGGCCCCTCACGATGAGGGGCGCAGGTTTGGGTGGGCGCGGATCGTGCGCATCGCATGCCGCCACAGGGCGGTCCAGCGCGCGGGCGACAGGCCCGTCTTGTCGTGGACCTCAACGAGGGTCAACGGCGGGCGTTGCTCGCCGCCGGGCGCGGGCCACCCGAAGCGGACGGCCATGGCGGCGGCTGTGTCGGTATCGAGCAGGTCGCGGTGTTGCTCCAACCGGGGATCGGGCAAGATCCAGCGATGCCAGGGCTCGGCGGGCAGGCCGGGCATTGGTGCGTCACCGTCAGACGATTCGGCCACGAGGGCCCGGTTGATGGCGAGCGAGACGGGGGCGGCCAGTCGGCCGCCGTGGAAGGGATCGAAACGACGGACCCCGTCGGCGGCGGCGGCGAGTGCGAGGGACACGAGTCGTTCGCCACGGGCTCGGGGCACATCGGCGAGCGATGAGCCCAGACGTTCCTCGATCGCTCGCAACACCAGCGGGCACTCGGAGGCGATGAGCCGCTGCTCCAGGGCGATGGCCCAGCGGAGGTCGGTCTCGGCACGGTCGAGTTCGCCCCAGCGAGGCCAGCGGCGGGAGATCTCGGCGGCCGCCGTTGTGGCCCGCCACCGGAGCATGCAGAGCGCGGCCGCCCGGGCCCGTTCGAAGGCGCCGTCGGTCGGGCGCGTTGAGCGGGCATGGGCGATGAAGTCGCTGACGCTCTTGAAGCGCGGCAGCGGTTCGAGGATGGCGGCGGCCGGGTGCGTCAGGATCAGCGAGGCCCCGCTCAGGGAGGCGAAGGCCTCGTGCGAGGGGCCGAGCAGGGGGATCCGGCGGAGGCGGTCGGCCCGGCGCTGGTTGATGGTTCGATGGACGGTGGCCCGCGAGCAGCCGATGCGTGCGGCGATGCGCGAGGGCCTGACGCCGCGTTCGTAGGCCCGGACGATGATGCGTCGGTCGTGCGGCCCGAGATGGTGGTCGTCGTGGAAGATGGGCGCGGCAGCGGCTTCGTCGTGGCGGATCAGCACCTGTCGCACGGTCTCTCGGCCGCGTCCAAAGCGCAACGCCAGCCGCCCGGCTGCCTGGTTGAGCGTCCAGCCCAATCGCGAGTGATAGCGGGCCGCACGGCGAGCAATCTCGTGGCGGGTGCGATCGTCGATGCGATCGCGGGCGCCGGCCCGCTGCAACGTTGCGGCGCGGTTGGCCTCGAACCATCGCACAGCGCGCTCGCTGAAGACCAGTCGCACGTGGCCGCGGGCGTCGCGGGTGCGCCGCGCGATCAGCCCCTGGCGCCGGTAGCGCTCGATGGTCTTGCGGCTGACGTTCCAGCGGGCGGACAGCGCGGCCAGATCGATGCACGGCTCGCCCACCGCTTCGGGGCTGAGACGGGCGGCGTCCGAGAGATGCTCGACGAGTGCGGAGAGGTTGTCGCGGAGGGCCTGGCCGGGGATCAGCGCGGGGTCGTCGCCGGTCGGCGCGCCCCGGAACCCCGTGATCCGGAACACGATCCAGTCTTCGGGATAGGCGCGGTCGGGATCGAGCTCCTGCGCGAGTGCCTCGGCGCGCGCCATTTGGCGGAGCAGCGCCTTGGCGGGGGTGTAGCGCTGCTGGCGCACCAGGTCGTCGAGTGCCGGGATGACCTGGCGCGAGAGGCGGGGCATGGGGAGAACTCAAAGCTCAAAGCTCAAAGCTCAAAGCTCAAATGGTAAATGGCAGATTGAGTCAGAGGGTGTCGGTCCAGAGGGTGGGTTTGCGGGTGGGGATCAGGCCGTGGTGGTGCGCGAGGTCGAAGAAGCGTTCGACCCCGGCGCGATGCTCACTGGTGACATCGAAGCGGAGCAGGTCGCCGAGGTAGTGGCGGGCGGCCTGCGGCGTCCAGCCGCGGACCGGGCCGCGGGTGTCGGCGATCCACTCGCGGCGCATCTGGTTGTGGCGGCGTTGGCGGTCGAGCATGGCAGCGATCAGTGCGATGCGCTGGGAGTCGGCGTGGAGCGTCGACTGGCGGCACATCCACATCGCGTAGACGAAGGGCAGCCCGGTGAGCTGCTTCCACGCCTCACCCAGATCGAGCTGGTGCGGGTAGAGCGCGGCGGGGGGCGAGTCGGTCACGACTTTGTCGCCGATGAGCAGCACAGCTTGCGGCCACGGCAGCGCGGCATCCTGTGCGTGCGCGGCACGGTGGGCGTCGGCGTCAAAGTCGATGATCTGGGGCCGCGTGCCGGCGCGCTCGGCCATGATGATCCGCAGCAGCGCCACGGAGGTGTGGCTGTCGGCATCGGCGTGGACGGCGGCGATCTGGTCGATGGGGCGTGAGCTGAAGAGGCGGACGGTCAGGGTCGGGCCGTCGCAGCCGATCATGCCCGCGGGCAGCAGAACGAGGCTCTCGGGGCTGCGCTGGTAATCGATGATCGAGACCAGGCCCATGTCGATCTCGTCCGCAAGCAGCAGGTCGATCAGGCGGCTGGGGGCGGTCAGGGTGAGGCGGAGCCCCTCAAGCTTGGCCAGCCCCTCGATCAACGGGAGGGTGTTGAGGTAGCTGACGCACCCGAGCCTGAAGGGCTGGGCGGTGTCGGGCGAAGGGGGCTCCGCTTTCTGGTCGATAGCAGTTGGGTCGATGGCGTTGGTCATCCCGGCATCGTAGGAACGCCGCCCCGGGAAGCTCCCCGTATGGAACACGCGAACGAGTACAGGCTGGTGATCGTGGGCGGGGGCGGGCACGCCGTCGTGGTGGCCGAGGCCGCACTGGCCGCGGGCTGGATCGTTGCGGGGTTCCTCGACGACAACCCGGGGGCGACGATCGTGGGCCGGGTTCCGCGCCTGGGCCCGATGAGCGACCTTGAGCGATCGGCGGATCACGGGCGGGCGCACCTGGCGATCGGCGATCTGGCGACGCGGGCGCGGCTGATCCCTCGGCTGGGCGCCGATGCCGCGACGGTCGTCCATCCGCGGGCGTGGGTGTCGCCGACGGCGGCGGTCGGAGCCGGCGCGCTGATCGGGGCGATGGGGGTGGTGCAGGGGCGCGCGAGCATCGGTGATCACTGCATCATCAACACCGGCGCGATCGTGGAGCACGACTGTTCACTGGGCAACAACGTACACCTGGCGCCGCGGGCCACGCTGGCGGGCGATGTTCGCGTCGGCGCGGGCAGCCTGATCGGCGCGGGCGCGGTGGTGTTGCCGGGGGTGCGGATCGGCGCGGGGGTGACGATCGGCGCGGGCGCGGTCGTGACGAAGGACGTGGGCGACGGGGTCACGCTGGTCGGCGTGCCGGCGCGGCATCACAGTTGAAGCGTCGAACGAGCGACCTGCGGCCTGGTGCTGATCCCACATCGCTGCACGACCGCGGTCAGGCCGCGGACATCGTGCTCCGTAAACGCGCCGACATCGAAGCTGTCGACATCGAGCACGCCCCAGCACGCGCCCCGGTCGTCGAACAGGGGGATCACGACCTCGGAGCGGTCGCGGGGGTCGCAGGCGATGTAGCCGTCGCCCAGAGTCAGCACATCATGGACAAGCAGCGGGCGCTGCTCGCGCCAGCAGCGGCCGCAGCAGCCCTGAAGGCCGATGGGCGAGCATGCGGGTTTGGGCTGGCGGCAGGCCAGGAGCATTGATGTGCGGGCGGCATCGATGGTGTAGATCCCGACCCACGAGTAGCCCATGTGGCCGAAGGCGGACCAGAGGGCGTCGATGGCCGCTTGTGCGCGGTCGTCGCGCGTGGGCGCGGACTGGGCGGAGCCGGGCCGGACTGCGTCGTAGTCGCGATGGATGGCGTGCGACATCGTGCCCTGATCGTAGCGCGCACTGCACCGTGATCGGGCAACGCCGATCGCGTGCTGAGCGCCGATCCGGCCGGGATCAGAGCGTGGCGGAGGTGAAGGGGAGCAGGCCCATGAAGCGGGCGCGCTTGATGGCCTGGGCGATCATGCGCTGCTCGCGGGCGGTCGAGCTGACGCGCTTGCGGCTGTAGATCTTGCCGTTGGGGCTCATCAGGCGACGGAGGTTGTCCGCATCCTTCCAGTCGATGTATTCGACACCCTTGGCGGAGGTGCGGAGGATCTTGGGCTTGCTGGGACCGAAACGGTTGAAGCGACTCATCGCGTGCGAATCCTCGTCATGGACTTGGCGGCCCAGGCTGAGCGGGCGACGAGCCAGCTCCCTGAGCGACGGGGGGCGAGGAGTATAGCGGGCCGGCTCGATACCTCCAAGCGATACCGAACAGAAGCCGCCTGCGGCTCAGAACATGTCGGTCATCCACGGGGTGCCGCCGCAGGCGAAGGCGGCCCCGGCGCAGTCGAGCGCTCGGTCGTCGCCTTCGGCCAATCCGACCAGGCGGGCTTGGCGCGGGGTGTAGAGCCCGCTGTACATGGCTGCGAGACCCCGGACGTGGCAGCGGAGGGTCGGCAGCGCATCATCCCCCCCACGCTCGGCGGCGGCGTGTCCGTCGCGAACCCTGATGGTCCACAGGCCGGCGTTGGCCGGGATCAGGTCGTCGGCGACTTCGAGGCAGAACCCGGCGGTGACGGCGGGGTTGTAGCCACGGGCTTCAATCGCGCGGCGGACATCAAGGATCCGGAGCATCCAGTAATCGCGCTTGGCGACGGTGTACTGCTGCTGCGGGAGGAGCGTGAGGGCAGGATGCAGCGGCGAGCCGTGGAAGATGACGCGGTCGCCGGTGGTCGCGAAGTCGGCGAGGAAACCCCAGATGCGTCGCCCGGCCTCGGCATCACTGAAGCAGAAGTCGGTCAGGGTCAGATCGTGACGGCCCAGGGCCGGGTCGCGCTTCTGGTTGAGCATCAGGTAGCCGCGCAGCGTTGACCCGGCGAAGAGGCCAAAGCCGTTGAACCGCTGATCCCAGTTCAACCGGATACGCCCCCAGCAGTATGGGCCGCGGTCGAGCAAACCGTTGAACGGCGTTGCGAACGCGGCGTAGCAGGCGCGGACGGCGTGATCGTCGTCGTCGGTCAGCGGCCGCAGATCTCCCCGGCGCTCGCGTATCTGGATGTCGCCGAGTTCAACCGTGGTGGTGAAGCGGTGCCCGGCCTGCTCGAAGCCGACGCGGCGATACAGCGATTGCGTTGAGGCGTACAGGCAGGAGATGGGCGTTCCCTCGGCCGCTCCCTGACGCAGGGCCTGCTGCATCAGGTCCATGGCGTGGCCGCGGCCGCGGGCCTCGGGGGCGACCGCGACACCCGCGATACCGAGCATCGGCACGCTGCGTCCGCCGAAAAACTGCCCCATCGGTATGCGCAGCAGGCATGCCGGGATGGCACCGCCGCCGTCTTCGCGGATCACGCGCATGTGCTCGGTGCCGGCGGTGCGGAGCCAGGCTTCGATGCTGTCGAGCTGGCCGGCGAAGGCGTGGTGCAGCAGCCGGGCCACCGCGGGCCTGTCGGCGTCGGTCATCGGCACGAGCGTGGTGGTGCTCATGGGGCCCAGTGTATTCGACGGCGCGGCTTACTCGGGGTGCAGGAAGCTCAGGTGCAGTTCTCCGTGGCCGAGATTGAGCTTCTTCCATTCGTCGTGCGTGAGCGGGCCGAAGACCGGGTTGGGGGCCGAGGGCGCCTGGCGGTTCAGTCGGTCGATGGCCGCGAGTACGCGGGATTCGGCCCGGTCGAGCGGGCCGTCTTCGATGCCGAGCGTGCCGCCGGGAACTCCCGGGAGCCTGAACCCCGGACGCATCGGGCCCTTGAAGACGCGATGCTTCATCAATCGTCCGAGGATGCGTACGAACCACGGCGGCCCCTTGCCGGGGTAGCCGTCAAACGGGTACTCCATCCATGCAGCGAGGTGGTTGAAGATGACGGGCACGGTCCAGTTGCCGCTGCGCCGCACGCGGCCCTGGCGTTCGGCTTCGGCGATGCGGCGCACCTCGGCGCGGAAATCCTCCATCGTGGCAAGGTGGACCGCTCGCCGATCGGTGATCCGCCTCGTGTCGACGTCGTTCATGACGTGAGAATACCCGTGCAGCGCGGGGCCGTTGCGGCCTAAATGGCCCGCTCGACCGCACTGAACACCGCGGTCGCCTGGGAGCCGTACACGGGGTACTCGATGCGGCAGCGGTAGGCCCGGAGGCGCTGCGCCTCGAAGCCGACGCGGGTCACGACGTGGTCCACCATCTCCGCGTAGCGCGGCACATCCGAGGAACGCAGCCCCTGCGTGCCCACACCCAGCGGCTCGATCACTTCCAGCATGTTCAGGCGGTCCATGTCGCGGGCGGGGTCGTTGGGGCTGGCGACGCCTTCGAAGCTGGTGTCGTAGAGGCGCAGGGCGGGGTCCTGGCCGGGGTACAGATCCTCGTGCACCAGCACGTCGAACTGCAGCGTGCGCGTGGGAATCGAGACTTCGGCGAAGAAGAACGACTTGCGGTTGGCTCCGGTCGGCACGAATCGCGGCAGTTCGTCGCGGCTGACTTCGGCAAAGGCGAGGTCGACCGCGGCATCGGCGCCGAAGCCGCCATCGGCCAGCGTGTAGAACACGGCCGCACCCGCGGTCACGACATTGAGCCGCGGCATCGGCGTTGAGCAGAACGAATCGATGAGCACGGCCTCGGCGTCATTCAGGGGCCGGCCGTCGAGGGTTGTGGGCTGGCGCGAGGGATCATCGGGGTGGAGCTTGCGGGTGGCGATCTTGACGTTGACGCCCGGGCGCACGCGGTGGACGCCCACCAGTCCGTTGACCCACACGACGTCGATGCGGTCTGCGGATGCCGACGGCTGGAGCAGGACGGTCGCGAGCAGGGTCTCGGCCTGTGCGCCGCGGAGCTGGCTCATGGCCTTGAAGAGCGACTGCTTTCGGCGCAGCTCGAACTCCCGCCGGGCCTCGGGGACCCAGGCGCTCACGATCGTGTCGAGCAGGCTTCGCCCGCCGATCTGCTCGCCGATCAGCACCTCGAAGCGATCGATGGCACGGATGGCTTCGGTGACCACGGCATCGGGGGCCCCTTTGCGGGCGGCCGCCTGGACCAGACGCCGGAGCGGGGCCGGGCCGGGCATGCGATGGGTGGCGCTGATGGGGTCGGCGGCCCGGGCGGCCTTGAGCACACGGGAGGTGAGCACCTTGTCGACGCCGAGTGATCGGGCCAGCGCCTGGGGGCCCTGGGTGGATGCTGGCACTGAATGAAGCACGTCGCGGAGGGTCTGAACGAGCGATGATCCCACGTCGGCGATGCGTTGCTCAAGCTCTGAACTGGTATGAACTTGCATCAACGTCGCTCCACCCGCTCGGTTCGGCCGTGGCCCGGGCTCGACGGCGAGATCCTCGCTCCGGATGACGTCACCATACCCTCGGACACGGCCTCATGGAATCCTCGCGGCCACAGTTTCGCAAAAGTTTCCCGGAAACTTCTTGACCACCGGTCCGCTTGGACGACAATCATTCTGTAGACGCGTTCGTCGGCGGGGGATGACCGGCGAGCACGAGGAAGACCGAGCGTCGGATCCCAAGGGCCGGCCTGTCGCCACCCGCGGACCGGGGCACACGACACGGAGAGGAAGAGCCATGAACGCGACTCATCGAACGGGCGGGTGGTGCGCAGCGGCGGCGATGGCCATGACCGGCGCCGGCGCAGCGGCGGGCGTCTCGCACTTTGAGAACTTCAACACGGCGGGCGACTACCAGGGATGGACCGCCAACGGCAATCAGATGATCTTCCCCGGCGGCAACGGCGGCGATTACATCGGCGTGCCGTACCTGGACTTCTGGGGCATGACGCTCCGCAACGACAACCCCGCCAGCGGCGTGATCGGCGATCTCAGCAACCTGGACGCCACGACGTGGTCGGTCGATGTGCGCGTGTTCGCGCTGGACACCTTCGGCGGCGACCCGATCGACCCGGGCTTCTTCCCGGTGGTGCTCGAGTTCGTTGACTACGGCGACCCTGACAACAACATCCCGTTCGCCAGCGTGTACACGATCGGCGCAGCTCTGCCCGCGGTGGCCGCGGGCTGGTCGACGCTGGAGTACACCGTTCCGAGCACCAACCAGGCGGCGCTGCCCGCGGGCTGGGGCGGCACGGGCGCCGAGGACCCCAACACGTTCGAGCCGATCCTCCCGGTGGGCCGCACGTACCAGAACGTGATGGCCAGCGTCGACGAGGTGCGGTTCACGACGTTTGTGCCGGGCTTCTTCTACGGGTTCAACCTCTGGGAAGTGGGCTGGGACAACGTGAAGGTGGCGCCGGTGCCCGCGCCGTCGACGGGCGTGCTGGCGGTGCTGGGCGGCCTCGCCGCCGCCCGTCGTCGTCGCGGCTGAGTCGCTCCGAGTGACAAACATCCCCACGAAACAACGGCGTCGGGCCCAGCGCCCGGCGCCGTTGTTCATTGATCGTCACGAAGGGCGATCAGGCCCCGCAGCCGACGCCGAAGTTCGCGAGCAGGACGCTGAGGTCCGCGGCGTTGACTTCGCCGTCGCCGTTGAAGTCGGCGGAAGTGCCCGGGGTGACGGTCTGGCCGAAGAGGCCGAGCAGGACGCTCAGGTCGGCGCCGTTGGTCTGGTTGTCGCCGTTGGCGTCGCCGGGCACGTGTCCGAGCTGGGCGTCCGCCGCCCAGGACGTGCCGCCGAAAGTGCGGCTCGGCGTAGGACGCTTCGGTGTGGCCCCCAGCCGTGTACCACGAGCGGCCGCCGGCGAACTCGCGGCACCAGATGATCGGGTGATCGTCGCCCATGGTGCCGCCCGAGTATGTGGATTCATTGAGCGTGGCAAGGACGCGCACGAGCGGGCGCGGGTTGGTCTGGAAGTTGTACCACTCGTCGAATCGCGTCCAGGGATCGGGGAGCGTTTCGGTCGAAGGGTGGTCGGCATCCTCGATGTCGATCTGCGCGGTCTGCGGCTGTGGGTGGCTGGAGAAGTAGGCGCCCAGGAGTTGGCCGTAGAAGGGCCATGAGTACTCGGTATCGGATGCCGAGTGGACACCGACCCAGCCGCCGCCGTCACCGATGTAGGCCTCGAACGCGGTTTGCTGTTCGTTGTTCAGAATGTCGCCGGTGGTGCACAGGAAGATCACGACGCGGAAGCGGGCGAGGTTCTCGGCGCTGAACTGCGTGGAGTCCTCGGTGTGTTCGACGGCGAAGCAGTGCTCGGCGCCGAGCTCGTTGACCATCTGCACGCCGTTGGGGATCGACGTGTGGCGAAAGCCGGCGGTCTTGGTGAAGACCAGCACACGGAAGAGTTCGCCCGCGTGGCAGGCGGCCGCGCAGGCGCCGATCGCTGCGGCCGCGAGGATGATTCTCTGTGGTTTCATGGGCCATCTCCGCATCGGATTCCCTCTGCAGTGTAGACCCGGTGGCGGCGTGCATGGCCTCACTATCTCGAAGACCCGCAAGCATCGCGCTGCGGCATGATCAGGGCAGGAGCACATTTAGGAGTCGCTCGGCGACCAGTTCCCACGTGAAGCCCTTGCGGACGAACGCGGGGCCGGCGACGGCGGATTGAGCTCGCCACGCGTCGTCATCGATCACGCGGCGCATGCACGCGAGGAGGCTCTCGTCGCGTGGCACGAGCATGAACCCGCCGCTTTCGGCGTGGGGCGTTCGATCCGAGTCGATAGGGAGCGCGAAGTCGGCGGTGGTGAAGTCATCGGTCGGTCCGTCGGCGGTGCAGATGACCGGCAGCCCGCAGGCGGCAGCCTCGAGCGCCGGGAGATTGAAGCCCTCGGCGAGGTAGGGGCACACGTACGCGTCTGCGGCGTGATACAGACGAACCACACCCTCGGCGCTGAGCGCATCGACGATGCCGTGCGTGCGCTGCATGACGGCCTGCATGTCGGCTGGAGGTATACGTAACGCGGTCTGGCGGAGGAACTGCGACGATGGATACAGCGCATCGATGCCTTTGAGCAGCAGCCGGGCCCGCGGGTGTGTCGGAACGAGTGAGGCGAAGGCTCGGAAGAGGTGGTCCAGGCCTTTGTTCTGCGTCATTGCGCCGATGTTCAGGAACACGAAGGCGTCGTCGGCGATGCGCAGGCTGCGCCGGGCGGTGGCCCGTTCGTCGGGTGTCGGCGGCCGGTGGAGCAGCGGATCGATGCCGTGTGGCACGACGTCGATGCGCTCGGCGGGCATGCCGCTGCGGATGAACCCCTCGCGCGACCAGTTGGACGGGGTGATGACCCGAGCGTTGCCGCCGGCGATGGCCCGCGCCAGGGCTTGACCATCGCGCACGGCGGCGGCCATGACCGCGCCGAACTCGGCGGTCCCGAAGATGAAGGTGCGCCGGGCCCCCGCGTCGCGGAAGTCGTAGGGAACCGCGATGCGCAGCAGGGCGTCGGGCACGAGGTCCGCGGGCGGCTCGGGGATGGCGCGGACGACGCGTTCAGACTCCGCGGGCATGGTGCCCGGACGGGGTGTCCATGCCGGGTTGTAGTAGGCGAGGTCCCGGTGGAACAGTTCCAGGCCCGGGCGGGCGGCAAGGGCGGCCAACTGGTGCTGGTTCACCAAGGCGTACGAGTGCGGGATGAACCGCCAGCCTTCAACGACGAGTGTCGCCACGGGGGTGTGCCTCCGGGGAGTGGATCGACCGGATCGATGCCCGGGCTTGGCCGACGGACGCGGATTGGCGGGAACCGGCCGCCGGGCCGGGTGGACGCTGGGATTCAGGTTTGACATCGGGGGGCCGAATCCGGTAAATCTAGATCAAGATTTCTAGATTTGCGGCCCGATGATCCGTGTGGGCCTCGGGCCCCCGAGTTGGTTCAGACAACCCTGAGCAGGTGACCCATGACCAAGACCCTGAGCGTTCTGACGGCGGCGGGCGCTGTCGTGCTCGCGGCGCACAGCGCCGGCGCGCAGCACGCCCGCTTTGTTCTCTTCGGCGACCCGGACCCGGCGGCGGCCGAGCTGGGCCCCGAGACGCACGCCGTGCACCCGATCACGTCGCCGTTCTTCCACGAGAACTCGTTCATCACGTCGGATGTGCGGGCGTGGTTCCTGTTTCACGATCTGCCCAACGGCAGCCTGATCGAAGGCGGCGAGGCGTACGCGGTGGCGGTTCAGGCGCGGTTGGCACTGACAAGCAGCCTGCAGTTCGTTGCGTACAAGGACGGCTACCTGTGGCTGGAGTCCGGGCTGGTTGAGGAGAACGGGTGGTTCGACATCGGCGCTGGGCTGAAGTGGGCGTTCTGGCAGGACTTCTCAAAGCAGTTCCACATGGCCATCGGCGCCGGCTACGAGATCGCCTCGGGCACGGAGCGGGTGCTGCAGGACGACGACGAGATCCGCGTGTGGGGCTCGGTCGACAAGGGCTTTGACAAGTGGCACCTGGGCGGGACGTTCAACTTCTTCTTTCCCGTCGGCAGCGAGGACGATCTGGGCGACTCGTACACGATGAGCTGGCACCTGCGGACCGACTATCGCCTGACCGACTGGTTCAGCCCCGTCATCGAGCTCAACGGGTACCACGTGTTGCAGGCTGGTGATTCGCCGCTGCCCTTCCAGGGGATCGACATCGGCAACTTCGGTCGTGGCGAGGACGATCCGGTCGTCACGATCGGTCTGGGCGGCGAGTTCCGTCCGATGCCCGACCTGGGGCTGCGCGCCGGGTTCGAGCTGCCGCTGACCGACAACGACGATCTCTACGGCTGGCGCCTGACGGCCAGCATCGTGTTCTCGTTCTGAGGCCGCCCGACCGGTTCGCGGCGGGGAGCGTCGTGGGGCTCCCCGCCCTGCCGCGCATCGGCGCCGCCAAGTGAAAGAGCCCGCCGGGAATCCGGCGGGCTCTTTTGATTGTGGCTCGTGCGATGTGGGCCCTTCGAATCAGCCGGCGGCCATCTTGGCGGCCTTCTTCTTGGCGTCGTCGAGGGTGCCGACGTACATGAAGGCGGACTCGGGCAGGTCGTCGCCCTCGCCGTTGCAGA
>SXGQ01265805.1_pt1 | contig 15929 bp, 13 predicted proteins | sample 3178371 | NCBI WGS metagenome assembly SXGQ01 (sample SAMN11356859, study PRJNA531348) | freshwater metagenome | isolation source: freshwater sample F1-20 | place: China: Fuxian Lake, Yuxi | collected 2017-12-25
GCCGCGGCACCAGTGCGCTTGCCGACGCGAGTCTGCAACATCCATAACTTGCCTTGGTCAATCGTGAACTCGGTGTCGCACATGTCGTGGTAGTGGCGTTCAAGTCGATCGAATATCGCCAACAACTCTTTGTGCACGTTCGGAAACTGTCGCTTCAACGCATCGAGATCTTCGGTGTTGCGAATACCCGCCACGACATCTTCGCCTTGTGCGTTGATCAAATAGTCGCCGTATGGTTTGTTCTCGCCGGTGGCGGCATTGCGCGTGAAACCAACGCCGGTGCCAGAGTTGTTGTCACGGTTACCGAACACCATCGCCTGGACATTGACCGCCGTGCCTAGATCGTGGCTGATTTTTTCGCGAACACGATATGCAATCGCCCGTGCCCCGTTCCATGAACGAAACACCGCTTCAACCGCACCACGCAACTGCTTTGCCGGTTCTTGAGGAAACTCTTTGCCAGTTTCAGTCTTGACAACCGATTTGAACGTCTCGCACAACGCGACCAACGAACCAGCCGACAACGCCGCGTCGCTCGTGACGCCCGCCGATTTTTTCGCCTGCTCAAACGGATGCTCGAATTTCGCGCCGTCGATGCCGAGCACGATTCGTCCGTACATCGCGATGAATCGGCGATAACTGTCGTAGGCAAATCGCTCGTCTTTTGTCGACTGCGCCAGACCCTTGACGCTGCGATCATTGAGACCCAAGTTCAAAACCGTGTCCATCATGCCGGGCATCGAAAACTTCGCACCCGAACGCACCGACACCAACAACGGGCTCATCGGGTCACCAAGTTTCGTCCCCATCTTTTTTTCAAGTTGCAAAACGTGGTTGGCGAGTTCTTTGTCGAGAGTCTTCGGCCAACCACCTTTCATATACGCGCGACACGCATCAGTCGTCACGGTGAAACCGTGCGGTACGGGCAACTTCAACACGCTCATCATCTCGGCGAGGTTCGCGCCCTTGCCGCCCAGCAAATCTTTCATGCTCATCGGTGCGCGACGGTGTTTGTGATCAAATGCGAAAATAAAAGGCATGACGCAGTTTATGAGCCAATCTCGATTGAGCGACTGTCTGCCGAGCGTTTGATCAACGCCAACGCAAATTCTTGACAAACACTCGTATAAATACCGACCACTTGGGCATCCAAAATGACAGGTTCACCCGCCCGCGCCCCAGCCACCGCCCGAATCAAGCGCAATGACCTCGGCGCCGTCGCACCGCGCGAGTCCATCCGCTCAACGAGTTCTTGACCCGGGTAGCAACCTTTCGTGAAACTCACTGCCACATCGGTCAAACCGGTTTCTGATGGCACCGAGTCACTTGTCATATCGACACCCATAATCGGCCAAACCGCGCGCACGCGCGCTAATTCAAAATCCGCCTGTGATCCCTCTCGCAACAAAGAGCAATCAAAATCTGTTGCGACAACATCAAGCGCAAAATCGCTGGCACGCCATGCTGGCATCGCCGAAGATAATTCGGAAAACTTTGCATAGTCTGCGGCCAGCAACCCGCGCAGGGCCGCAAACTTCTGCGTCGTTGTCGCGATTTCGCATTTGATCCGAATCTTGAATCTCTTCAAACGAGTCGCCGAAACTTCGCCAAAACCCGCATCGCAATCAAGAACAAAACTTTCTTCAGATTCGCATCGCACGCGCAACAAAGACGTGATTTTGCCGGTCGGCTCAAGCAACAGGCTGTAGCGCGACTCATCAATTTTCAATGAGGTGATGTCATTTGCCAATTGCGATTGCAAAAATTTGCGAGCGTCGACGCCGTCAACCCGCAGCACATCACGAACTTGCTCGAAATAAAATGCCATTATTTTTTTTGTCCTTGTTTTGACGCAAGTCGTGCCGTGGTCATTCGCCGCGCCGCTGGTATCGCCGCAATCAGTGCCGCCGCCTTGTTGCGACACTCAAGATTTTCTTCGCTCGCATCACTGTCGGCGACGATTCCGGCACCTGCCTGCAATGTTGCGCCATGTGAACCAACGAACATCGTGCGAATCGCGATCGCCGTGTCCAAATTGCCCGAAAAATCTACGTAACCGACAACGCCTGCATACGGCCCGCGCTTGGTCGGCTCAAGCGCGTCAATAATCTGCATCGCTCGCACTTTCGGTGCACCACTCACGGTGCCGGCAGGCAAAGTCGCCCGCAACACATCCACTGGTCCGAGCCCCGCACGCAGAGTGCCCGAAACCTGAGAAGTCAAGTGCATCACGTGGCTGTATCGCTCAAGGGTCATAAATTCGTCCACACTCATCGTGCCAAACTCGGCCACGCGACCCACATCATTTCGCGCCAAGTCCACCAGCATCACATGCTCGGCGCGCTCCTTTGGATTCTCCTTGAGTTCGCTCGCCAACTTGCGATCTTGCTCGTCATCTACTCCGCGTTTGCGCGTGCCTGCAATTGGTCGACTCACGACACGACCGTTACGCAGTTGAACCATCGGCTCGGGCGACGAACCAACGATCGTCAAGTCTTCATGCTTGACGTAATACATGTAAGGACTCGGATTAATCTGTCGCAACACGCGATAGACATCGAAGGCATCGGCCTCGAGTTGCACGTCGAATCGCTGAGACAGCACGACTTGAAAAATATCTCCCGCACGAATGTGCTCTTTGGCAACTTCAACTGCGCGCTCATACATCAAGTCAGGCATCGACGATTCGACTTTCAGCGTGTCGTCGCGATGTGGAGGCTCAACAGGGGTGTGCACAACCGGTCGCGACAAATCTTCCACACCTTTGTATACGCGGATTATTGCTGCGTCATATGCCGCGTCTCGCGCCGCAACATCAAGGCCGGCCACCGGCACGCTTTCAATCATGTAACAACGCTGACGCCAGTGATCAAACGCCGCCAACGAACCGATCATGCTCATCACCGCATCGGGGATGTTGCGATCTTCGTTGGGCGTGTTCGGCAAGTTTTCAATTTCGCGAACGACGTCATAGCCGAGAAAGCCCATCAAACCGCCCTGCAGTGGCGGCAGATCCGGATGCAGTGGTGAGCGATATGTCTCCAGCAACGATTCGATCGCCGCCAAAATTCCCTTGTCACGCGGCATCGTGCTCGGCACCGCGCCCGTTGCAGTTATTTTGCCGTCACGCAACACCAGTGTCGCCACCGGGTCTCGGCCGACAAACGAAAATCGACTCCATCTTTCGCCATGCTCAACCGACTCGAGCAAAAACCCGGGCCCGTCACCGACAAGTTTGAGATACGCCGAAACCGGCGTCTCAATATCAGCCAGCACTTCTGCCCACACGGGTATCACCGTGTTGTCTTTGGCCAAGGAATGAAACTCCTGTCGAGTCGGCGAAATTTTCATCTACAACTTTTTACGAAACTTTTAGCGACTTGCGACTACTGCACAAGTCTTGACGAAATTTTCAAGAATTCGCAATCCCTCGGTCGCAGATTTTTCAGGATGAAACTGCGTCGCAAAAACATTTTTCAATCGAATCGCCGCCAGCAGGTCAGACCCATAACTGCAAGTCGCAGCAACAACCGACTGGTCAGTCGCCACAGCCGACAACGAGTGCACAAAATACATCCATGGATTGTCGCTCAGACCCGCGAACAAATCATCCTGCTTTATTATTTTCAGCCGATTCCACTGCATCTGCGGGCGTTGCACCCCAGTTGGCAACCACTTAATTTCGCCTGAGACAATGCCCAGACCAGCAACACCCGGGCTTTCTTCGCTGCTGTCAAACAACATCTGCATCCCAACGCAAATACCCAAGAATGGCCGTGCAGAACTAATCGCTTCGTGCACGCTGTCTTCAAGCCCCGCCTCACGAAGAGCCGTCATACATGCACCAAAGTTGCCGACACCGGGCAGAACCACCGCGTGCGCATCGGCAACTAATTTTTCATCTTTGGTCAGTCGCGCATCTGCACCGACAAATTGCAAACCTTTTTGAGCCGAGCGAAGGTTGCCAATGCCGTAATCCAATACCGCTATCAGCGGTTTGTCTCGGCTATCAAACGCAGTACTTGTCGTTGACACCCATCTATTCTGCCCGAAAAATCACAGGCTGAGCGACTAGCTGGCTAAAGGCGACTTCGCGCTGCACGTTGCAACAGCCTCACCGCGTTGACTAGTCCGCGCTCGGCTTCGTAGATTGCCATCAACAAGCCGTCGTCATTATTTTCAGGTTTTTTAGGATCATGGGTCGCCAGTCGTTGCGACTCAGCGAGCGCAACGATTCGCTCTCTGCACCGCTCGACGTTCTCAGCCAGTGCCGCCAATTCAGCCAACGCACTCGCACGACTTAGTGACTCGCTCACTTTTTTCTCGCTTTCTTCGCCGGCTTTACGACCCGTTTCTTCGTCGGCTTCGCGACCCGTTTTTTCGTCGGCAACACCGAACTCGGGCACAGTGCTTCAAGTAAACACTCCTCGCACTTTGGTTTGCGCGCATCACACACACGACGACCATGCAAAATCAACCTCAAACTGAACTCACCCCACTCTGCAGGCGGCAACATCGCATTCAATTCATATTCAACTTTCACGGGGTCTTCAAGTTTCGTCAACCCGATACGTCGCGACAATCGCCCCACGTGAGTGTCAACAGGCAACCCCGGCAAGCCGAACACAACACTGCGCAAAACATTTGCCGTCTTGCGACCCACTCCGGGTAGCGAAATTAAGTCTTCGATCTCGCGTGGCACCTCGCCACCAAATCGCGACATCACTTGACTCGCCATGCCGATCAAGTTTTTTGCCTTCGTTTGATAAAAGCCAGTCGAGCGCACCAACTGCTCGACATGCGAAAGATCGGCAACTGCAAGTTTCGCTGGCGTCGGATACGCATCGAAAAGCGCGGGTGTCACCATATTCACCCGCACATCGGTGCACTGAGCCGAAAGAATTGTCGCCGCCAACAACTGAAATGCCGATTCGTGCGTCAACTCGCAAATCGCCACGGGATACTCGCGCTTAAGCAAGCGCAACACATCGCTCGCGCGCTTTGCAATTTCGGTTTTCTTCGCAACCATCAGGACGCAACACTACACAGCGCAACCGATAGATAGCCTGAGAGACATGGTCGAGTTCGATATCAGGCGAAACATGACCCCACAAAATATTGCCGAAGTAATGCAGCTGCTCGACACAGTAGAAAAAGCAGATGGTCGCAAACCTCTGAATGACCATTTGTGGATCGACCTGCGCCAAGGGGGCCGACCCGGATTCGTAGGTTTGACTGCTCGCCATCACCACACCGCCCAGCCAATCGCATATTGCCAAATTTCTCGCGGTAACGATTCGAGCTCGCTCGACTTGGTTGTTGACCCGCTTTATCGTGGCGAGACCCTCGAACTTGGCACGGCGCTACTCGGTGAAGCCACAAAAATAATTTCAAGCGAGGGTGGTGCCCACGTTCATTGGTGGGTCAGCGATCCGACACAAGAACACAACACTCTTGCAAAAAAAATTAATCTACAGACGGGTCGCACTCTTTTGCAGATGCTGGTGGCGCTGCCGCTCAGGCAACAAGTACTCGCCGCAACAACACAAGTTGCAACCCAAAGTTTCCGTGTCGGCGACGACGAAGAAGCGTGGCTGGCCATCAACAATCGTGCGTTTGTCAATCACCCCGAGCAGGGCGGTTGGACTAGACAACTTCTGCAATCCCGACAGTCCGAAAAATGGTTCGACCCAAAAGGGTTCTTGTTGTATTTTTCGGCCACCACACGAGAACTCGCGGCATTCTGCTGGACAAAAATTGATCGCGAGATAAATCCGAAAATTGGCGAAATTTATGTGATCGCCGTCGACCCACAATTTCACGGACAAGGTCTGGGCAGATCGCTGACCGTCGCCGGCCTCGACTACTTAACAAATTCAGGTGCGACAACTGGCATGCTGTTCGTGGATCAAGACAACACGGCCGCAATCGCCACTTACGAGAGAATCGGTTTCACCATTGATCATCGCAAGCAGGCTTTCGTCGGTGACATCGCGTCTGCATCAAAACGAACCTGAAAGTTGCCGATACGCATACACTAAAACCCATGACAGACACCCTTTTGCCCCGTTGGTCAGTTGCCGACATTCACGAATCGTTCACCGCCCGCTCGTTCACCGACGCCATGGAGCGCACGGGCGCCAATGTCACCCGTCTTGAAGCCCAATTTGAAGAACACAACATTCGCGCCGGCACACCACACAAACCATCAAAACAAGATGGTGAGATTGCCAACTCTGTAATCACTGCGATGAACGAGACGATCAAAGAATCCGAAATTCTCGGTTCATATGTTTATGCCACCGTCAGCACGAATACGCGCGAAGAAACCGCACAAGGTCTGCTCAGTGAACTCGAAGTCATCGACTCTCGCCTCTCGCCGCTTCTTGCGAGGTTCGCCGATTGGGTCGCCACACTTGGTGCCGAAGATTTGGCTAAGGTCAGCGAAGTCGCGCGCGAACATCTTGGCCCTCTGCAAAGATTGCAAGCTCGCGCCGAACATCAAATGAGCGAAACCGAAGAGGGCCTCTACGCCGAACTTTCAACAACCGGCTCCTCGGCGTGGTCACGCCTGCAGGGCGACATCACATCACAGTTGACTGTCGAAGTGAATCTGCCGGACGGTACAAAAACTTTGCCGATCACCGCCGTGCGCGGCATGTCGACACACTCAGACCTGCGCGTGCGCAAAGCCGCCTACGACGCCGAGATGCGTGCATGGCCGACGGTCGCCACACCGTGCGCCGCAGCGATGAACTCAATCAAAGGCGAAGCCAATGTGGTCAATCGTCGTCGTCATTGGGCGTCGCCACTCGATGCTTCGCTCTACGCCAACAGCGTCAGCCGCAAAACATTTGATGCGATGCAAAGTGCCGTCACCGCGTCACTACCCGACTTTCGCCGTTGGATGAACGTGCGCGCAAAACTGCATGGCGACAAAAACGGCTTGTCCTGGTGGAATCTCTTCGCGCCACTCAATGTCGCTCCAAGTCAAATTTCATGGGACCAAGGCGTTCAACTCGTGCGCGGAGCATTCGCCGCATACAGCGACAACCTGGCCGGCCTCGTCGATCGATCACTTGCCGAAAAATGGATTGACGCCGAACCGCGCGAAGGCAAAGTTGGCGGTGCATTTTGCATGTCATTCGTCGATGACAGATCACTCGTGCTACTCAACTGGTCGGGCAGCGTCGACTCAGCACAAACAACCGCCCACGAACTCGGTCACGCTTATCACAACACACAGTTGTCAGATCGCACACCACTACAAAAACGCTTGCCGATGGCGCTCGCTGAAACCGCCAGCATCTTCTGCGAAACTCTCGTGGTCGAAGAAGGTCTGTCGCGACTCTCAGGCGATGAGCGTCTGGCATTGCTCGACACAGATCTCGGCGGCGCCAATCAAGTCGTCGTTGACATTCATAGTCGCTTCTTGTTCGAGACCGAAGTTTTTGCTCGTCGTCAACGCCGCACGCTTGGGGTCAGCGAACTCAACGAGATGATGCTCAGCGCCCAAGCTTCGGCTTACGGCAATGGCATCGACCAATCAACTGCCCATCCACATATGTGGGTTCTAAAGCCCCACTATTACGGCAGTCATTTTTACAACTGGCCATATACATATGGCTTGTTGTTCGGTCTGGGCCTCTACGCCCAATACAGCCGCGACCCCGAGCGTTTTCGCAGTGGTTACGACACCGTGCTTTCACGCGCGGGCATGGACACCGCCGAAGAACTCGGTCGCGCATTCAACATCGATGTCAGCGACGAAGCATTTTGGACGGCAAGCCTCGATGTGCTTCGCTCCCGCATGGTCGATTACGAAACGCTCGCCCAAAAGCACCTCAAATAAAGTGAGCGAGCACTCACAGTTGGTTAAAACGCGATACGACGCAAGTCGCGAAGACATCGCCGCAATTCTTGGCGATGCGCCAAAGTATCGCCTCGATCAAGTTTGGCAGGGTCTTTACACAGAGTTTCAAGCACCGCTCGAAATCACGACGATCTCCAAAGATCTGCGCACCAAACTCGACACCGCTCTGCCGAGCGGTCTCGAACTTGTCGCCTCTCGCGACAGCGATCGGGGTGGCACGACGAAATTTCTCTGGCAACTCGCCAATGGCGGTCACAAGATCGAATCCGTATTGATGCACTATCTAGACCGCGCCACGGTTTGCGTCAGCACGCAAGCAGGTTGCGCCATGGCCTGCGGTTTTTGTGCAACGGGTCAAGCCGGCTTCAGTCGTCAATTAACTGCAGGTGAAATCGTCGAGCAAGTCGTGCACGCCGCGCGAACTAGCGCCTCACGCGATCAACGACTCGCCAACGTCGTGTTCATGGGCATGGGCGAACCTCTCGCCAACGAAGAAGCAGTATGGCAAGCGGTCACGCGCATTCACGAAGCCATCGGCATCTCGGCGCGACACTTGACAATTTCAACAGTCGGCATCATTCCTGGCATCAACACGCTCGCCGATCGACCTCTGCCCGTCAACCTGGCGGTTTCGCTTCACGCGGCGCGCAACGATCTGCGCAACTCACTCGTGCCGATCAACAAGCGCTACCCGATCGAAGACCTGATGCAGGCATGCCGAAAATATCTGCAAAAGAAAAATCGTCGGGTCACGTTCGAATGGGCATTAATTAAGGATGTCAACGACACGCCACGAGACGCTCGAGAACTCGCCAAACTCTGCAAAAGCCTCAAGCCAAGCGCGCATGTCAATTTGATTCCTCTCAACCCGACGCCTGGATATCTGACCAAGGGCAGTGCGCCCGAAGAAGTGCGCGAGTTCGCTGCACAACTTATTGATCTCGGCGTCAACGCAACGGTGCGACGCAACCGCGGCACCGACATCGACGCCGCCTGCGGACAACTTGCCGCTGGTCAGCCCGTAGCGATTACCTCCCGCTCAATTGTCGGCTGAGTTTTTCGCGCCCAGTTTTAATCTGCTCGGTAAGCGCGCGTTCCAATAAACCCCCGGTAAACAAACTGCCCGAATAGTGCAGGTTTGTTTCGAGCCTCGCCCCTGTTGCGGTGGCGCTGACTGTTGCCCGCAACACCCACTCGGCGTGTCGTCGCAGGTCTTGTTCACGGCGTTCAAACACAACAAGTCTCGGTGCTTCACAGACAGTTCGAGCCATTCGCAGTCGCTTTGAGCGTGCAAGCACGCCGAGTCTGGCGCGCAGCTCGACTTGCCAGGTTGCGTCGGTATTCCCGGCATCGCAGATCGCGTCAACTTTGTGCACAAAATCTAACCACGACGGATAATTCGCCAAGTCAGCCACATGGTCAAACAGTTTTTCGACAGAAACTGGCACATCAACAGATGCAACTACATCCATTTACTGCTACAAATACTCGGGGTGTTGCTGATCATGATCTTGATCGTCAGATTGATCAGTGTCCTCGAAATTTCCGAAGGCGCGCGACAGCAATCTGCCGCGCGCTCGCAATCTGCCGTCGAGATCGCCGGTTCGGTCAAATTGTGGCGTCCACGGCATTGCTTGAGTCTCTTGTGGATCAATCGTCTCAGTTTCGGTCTCGGTTTCAACCAACTCTGCAGAAACTTCTAGGGTCCGATCCGGCGATGGTTGCGGCGCGGCAACTACGCGTGTCGCAAAGTCAAACAGATCTTGGATCATGGCACCCTTTTTATTTTTTTCAGCCTTTGCTCTTTTCGTCCGCACTGACTTTGGTCCCGCGGGTGCACTAAACAGCCGCTGCTTTTTCGCCCGATTGTCAATTATCTGCCAGTCGCGCGGCACGACCAACGAGTCAGCATGGCGACGACACAAAACATTTACGCGCGACGAATCTCTCGGTATTGGCGCATCAATACTGATCAGCAAATTGGCTGTGTCAATGACATAAGCAACTTCACCTTTCTCTCGACAGGACGGACGCTCGCAGTGCCTTGACATAATCAAAGAATAGACCCGATCAAGGTTCTAAACATGCGATTCCCATTCCTTGGCGATCGCGATAACCAAAAGTGTCGCTCGGGCACGTTCTGTCAAAACCGATCAATTGTCGAACCACGCCATCGTTTGGTGCATCGCAAGAAACCTCGTACACGGCCTCTGTCGGGTCAATCATCACGCACGATCCGCTTTGAATTAATGAATCTGGTCGTTGCAAATCTTCGGTCGTCGCACTTGAGTGCAGAAACAAAACCAAAATCACGCCAACTACGACCGACACCAACATAAACTTCCACGGAAAACTTGCTCGCACGATGACTTGTGGAAATTCAGGCTCATAATCTTCGACGGAGTCGTCGACATTCGCTCGTTTGAAATTGCGCTCCGAGTTCTCTGCAGCTCGAACAATCAAAGAATTGTCATATTCGCGACGGCGCACCGGGTCACCAAGAACTTCCCATGCCACGGTCACGGCGGCGAACGCTGCCGAAAACTCTGCAGTTTCAAGACCGTCAGCATCAGGGTGAAACTTTCGCACCATGGTCCGATGTGCAACGCGAATTTCTTGAAGGGATGCCGTTGGCGTTACACCAAGAATTTCATAATGACTAGGGATGATTTCACCTGCTCAACGAACAAAAATGAGATCTCACGAGCCGGTGAACGTCGCGGCGATCTTGCTCGCCGAGTCACCACCACGACGCAAGATGACAGCAAGAAACCACAGCGCCCCGAGCGTGACCACGAACAACAACACCGCACCGACACCCCAAAATGGTTTGATCGTGCTTCGCGTCGCACCAAGCAATGCGACCGGGAATGTCGTCGACCCCGCTTCACTGAGCAGTGTCGAAATCACCGCGTTATCAAGGCAAAGTGCAAACGACAGTAATCCACCCGCCACCATCGCCGAAGCAATCAACGGCAAAGTAATTTGTCGAAACGCCCGTGCTGGTGGCGCGCCGAGGTCGCCTGCTGCTTGTTCAAGTGACTCGTCGAGACCAGCCAGTCGTGCGCGCACGATCAGCGTGACAACAGCACTGGCATAAAGCGACTGACCCACCCAAAGTTTGTTGATACCCCCGTTGAACGGGCCCCAACCCGACGAGAAAATCGCCCCGATCAACGGCACATCTTTGATTCGCGGAAACCAAGTCACGAGTGCAATCGCATCCATGATTTCTGGAGTGACCAAAATCAAAAACACCGTCGCCATAAAAAATTTCGTCCAGCCACCAGGTCGACGCGCAAGCGCAACACCCGACATACCACCGATTATCACGGCGATAATCGTCGCCCCGAACGCTGCAATAAACGAGTTTCGAATCGCATCGCCGATGCCAGCAAAATCAAATATCGTTCGATACCAGTTCGTGATCACACCATTGATTATCAAAGCCAAAACGAACGACCCGGTTGCCAACCAAGTCTTCAACGATCGTGCAACATTCGGTCGCTTCTTCGCATAGTTCTGCGCGAAAACTCCGATGCCGATCAAGATTGCGAAACGAATCAACACTCCGAACATCTCGGCACCATTAAACAGTTCTCCCCACCACTTGATACTGGTGTTACCCGACCAAATCGTGAACGAACTGCCCGCGTTGAATGAATGCAAAATAACCAGCAAAATCGGCACGAAAAGAAACACCAATACGAGAACAGTCCATATGGCCAATAATTTGCTCAGAACTTCGCGCTTCACACGAGTCTGAATCTTTTCGCTACGCACCTGATTTGCTGCCTGCTCATGAATCTTGCGTCGCACTAGTTGCAACAATGGCGAAGCCAAAATAGCGATTCGTGGCAATATCCAAAAGATCGCCGCACCAAATATCAAAGTCAGCAGGACCGCACCGATCATCAAGATCGCCATCGCCGACCCAAGCGGCCAGTTCTGTGCACCGCTGAATTGTGATGCAATCATCGCACCGATCATGTTGCCCTTCGCGCCACCCAGAACCGTCGCCGTCACATAGTCGCCACACATCGGAATAAAAGTCAGCAACACACCGGCGATGATTCCTGGTCCTGCAAGCGGCAGCGTCACACCGAAAAATGTCGCTATCCGACCCGCACCAAGGTCTTTGCTCGCTTCGCGCATTCGCACGTCTATGCGATCAAGAGCCACGAACAACGGCAAGATCATGAATCCGAGATAGTTATAGACGATTGCAATCTGCACGGCGGTTGCCGTCTCGAGAATCTGAATGCCATCGCTACCGATGAAGCCCGACTCGACCAACCACTTCGATACTGTTCCGTTTGGCGCAAGTGGGATTCGCCACGCGACCGTACGAATCAAAAAACTCGTGAAACTTGGCACGACGACGGCGGCCAAAATTATCGCCTTCCATTTCTCGGCGACTTTGAACGCGGCAAAATATGCGACTGGCAAGCCGATGACCACACACATGATCGTTGCAACAATGCTGATTCGCAGTGTCGCCCTGAAAACTTTGAAGAATGTCTCGTCAAAAACCGACGAATAACTATTGGACGACAGATTCGTTAAATCAACCGGCAACAACTTCGTGGTGTCTTTTGTGCCAAACGAATAAAGAACGATGAACGCGATCGGCGCCGCAAAAAAGACGAGGTACCAAATGATCGCCGGAATGGCGAGCAAATATTTCGGTGCCCTTACCTTGCTTCTTAGTTTTGCGGCGACCGATACGGTCACTAAAGATCAGCCTCCGGCCTTCGCCTTTGACTTGTTGAGGATGTCGATCAATCGATCCAGTGCGGGCGTGATCATCTGCGTTCGCATCGTCACAACTTGTTCGTCACCAAAGAAAATCATGTCGCCCCTCGTTAGATCGGGTGCCACTTCTGAAATCAAAGTCGACATGCTCTTCATGCCGGTGTGATAACCGTGGTACGACAAGTCTTTGATCGAAACTTCCGGAATCAAGTCCCAGTTGATCCATGCATTTGCAGCCTCGGCATTCGGCGCCCCCGCTGCGATGCAATAGTTGTCCATCCACAATTCAGTTTCAGGCGCGCCCAAAACCCACTTCCAATTGTCTGGATTGCCGCCTGCTTCTTCAATTCGCGTATAAGCCTGTCGAGCGTCGCCGTTCCAGGCCATGGCAATCGAATACGCACCTTCTGCAAGTTTTGTGGATGGGTAACTGTCAAAGGCCTTGATGTGTTGTGCGAATTCTTCGACCAAGAACTTTTCGCACGCATCAAGATCTGCTGGATTCTCAGTGTTCCAGTCAATGCCGTTCGCCCAGAACCAAGGACCACAATAGTTTGGTGCCGCATCGATAACCGCGCAGTTACCGCTCGCCTCACCCATGCACACGTCTAAGTAATCTTGCCAATTTGTCATCTCTTTTGAAATCTTGGTCGTGTCGTAGATATAGCCCGTGGTTCCCCAGTTTTTGCAAACTGAATATTCATTCGTTGGGTCCCATGCTTGCGCCAAATAATTTGGATCAACATTGACCATGTTCGGTATCAGTGACTTGTCAAGTTTTTGAATCAATCCCTTTTCGATCATCTGCGGGATGTATGGCCCAGTTGGCACGACGATGTCGAAACCGCTTGCACCACCACTTGTTGCCAATTTTGTGATCAAGTCTTCGTTGCTCGCGTAGTAGTCAACTTTCATCGTCACATTGAGCGTCGAGGCAGCAAGAGCGCCGACCAAATCTGGGTCGTTGTAGTCACCCCATGTGTACATCGCCAAAGTGCCACTCGACTGATTGACCACTCGGCTCCAATCGCCCGATGCCAAACCTTCACCACTTGCCTCGCCACCTTCTGCTGAATCGCTATCTGACGAGCCACAAGCCGCAGCAACTAGTGCAAAACCTGCGACCGCGGTGCCACCTTGCAGAAAGGCGCGGCGAGAAAGTTTTTCTCGAAAACCTTCCGGTGCCAACATTTTCAATTGTTTCTTTTCGTCACCCATTGCTCTCCCCTTTATTTGTCATTGATTGGATATTTGAATAATAGTCACATGTCTATGCTTGAGGCGCGCCAGCAAGCACCAGGGCGGCCTGCCTCGCCGAGAACAAAAAGACGTCGTCAGCCGACCAAGTGCACCAAACCGAATCACCCACGGCAAATCGAGACGGGTCGGTGCGACTCACCTGTACCAGCAAGTCTCGAGACCCAGCGGTGACAACATATTGCAACACATCACCGAAGTGCGACACGCCCGCCACTCGAGCACTCACGAAGTTGGCCTCCGAACTCGGCTTGGTCCGCGACAAATTAATCGTCTCGGGTCTCACTGCAGCAAGAGCATCGTCACCACTTGGCACAGTTTCTTCGGGTCTCGTGGCGACGAAAATTGTCCCATCGCTGGCCTTGACACCATTCGCAGTCGCCACACCTCGCCAAAAGTTATTGCGCCCAACGAAACCTGCGACAAATGCCGATGATGGTCGTTCATAAACGGTCTCTGGATCACCGAGTTGTTCTAAGTGTCCGTTGAGCATGATTGCGATTCGATCCGACATCGACATCGCTTCTTCTTGATCGTGGGTCACAAAAACAAATGTGATACCCAATCTGCTCTGCAAAAGTTTTAGTTCTATCTGCATCTCTTCGCGCAACTTGCGGTCAAGCGCGCCAAGCGGTTCATCTAACAGCAAGATGCTCGGTCGATTGACTAGCGCGCGCGCCACGGCGACCCGCTGTTGTTGACCGCCGGATAATTGTCGCGGCTTGCGAGTTGCCATCTTCGACATCTGCACCATGTCGAGTGCCTCAATCACTTTGCTACCGATCTCACTTTTCGAAACACCTTTCTGACGCAAACCATATGCGACGTTTTCGGCAACGTTCATATGCGGGAACAATGCATAGTGTTGAAACACAGTGTTGACATCGCGCTTGTACGGCGGCACTCCCTGCACATATTCGCCGCTGATGCGCACGAAACCCTCGTCAGGTTGCTCGAAGCCCGCCAACATTCGCAATGTCGTCGTCTTGCCACAACCGCTTGGACCGAGCAGCGACAAAAATTCGCCTGGCTTAATTTCAAGATCCAACGAATCAACCGCGACGACATCGCCATAACGCTTCGTGACATTAACGAGTTCTACCGAACCGCGTTCACTACCCATCAACGCCACCTACTCACGTCGCTCACCAGTTCTCAACCCCCGCACGCATTAACTGCTTGAACCCAAGCATTACATATCTCTAGTAGATTTGTACAAATGACGGGCCCGGCAATCAAAACACTGGGTGTACCCAAAGAGACCAAAACTTCTGAGGGACGAGTCGCCCTAACCCCAGATGGAGTCCGCGAACTAGAACGGATAGGGGTCGAGGTGTTTGTCGAAACCTCAGCAGGTCTCGGTGCATCAATCGAAGATCACCAATATGTCGCGGCCGGAGCAACGATCGTCTCGAGTGCCGCCGAGGCCTGGTCGCAGCAAATGGTCGCCAAGGTCAAAGAGCCGACCGCCAAAGAATTCGAATTCTTGCGGCACGACCTTACGCTGTTTACATACTTGCATCTTGCGGCATATCCAAAAGTTGCCGAGGCGTTGCTCAAAAGTAAAACGACTTCAATCGCCTACGAAACAGTCCAAGAAACAGACGGCTCACTGCCTCTGCTCGCGCCGATGAGCGAGATCGCTGGTCGTATCGCCACTCAAGTTGGTGCTTTTTATTTGCAGAGCCCCAACGGTGGTCGTGGTGTGTTGATGGGCGGCGCACCCGGTGTGCACCCCGCAAAAGTCTTGGTCATCGGCGCCGGCAACGTTGGATGGAACTCGGCTTGGATCGCCGGTGGCATGGAAGCCGAAGTGGTGTTGCTCGACAAAAATTTGGATCGCTTGCGTTTCATCGACCAAATCATCCGCTCTCGAATCACAACCATCGCCTCGAACCGCGGCGCAATCGAGCGCTACATCGCCCAAGCAGATCTCGTGATCGGCGCCGTGCTCGTTGCTGGCGCCCGCGCACCAATCGTCGTCACCGAAGACATGGTCAAGTCAATGAAGCGTGGTTCGGTGATTGTCGACGTCGCCGTCGAC
>SXGQ01525600.1_pt1 | contig 15929 bp, 13 predicted proteins | sample 3178371 | NCBI WGS metagenome assembly SXGQ01 (sample SAMN11356859, study PRJNA531348) | freshwater metagenome | isolation source: freshwater sample F1-20 | place: China: Fuxian Lake, Yuxi | collected 2017-12-25
AAGGTAAATTAGTTGCATACGAAAAAGAAGTTCCAACAGTGGGAGGATGGATTTTGATGACAAATGGCACTGCAAAAAAAGTTACCGCAGAGGAATATGCGGCTTTTCCTAAAGCTACTAACTAACATCATAGATATTTGACAAATCGATATGATTTAGGTGATTTTTTAAGCCAATTAGAATGAATTTGGCATGCTTAGGCCCCTCTAACAACAAAAGTCAAATTTTCCATTATTTATTTACTATTATTGTTGACATGTATTTGTGCAAACATTATCACAGAAAGCAGTGAAATAGGGCAAATTGGCTTTGTTTTGCTCCTGCCAGGCTTCGATTTACTCATGTTTTTGCGAAAACTCGGTGTTTTCTCGTGGGTGTTTGGCGCTTTGAAGGGGATTTCGTTTCAAGGGGTTTTTAGAATGAAGAATGTAAAGATGTTCGCGATTGCAGCTATGTTCTTAGCTGTTGTTGGTTTCAGCCTCAATGCAGCTGCTGACTCCAAGTCCATCAAGGAAATCATGAAGGGTGGCAATTTCAAGAAGTGCTGCGAAGCAGCTTCCAAGAAAGGTGCTTCTGATGATGATAAGAAGGCTTTCGCTGACCTTTGCGAATCCTTGGCAGCCAACAAATGCCCAAAGGGCGATGCTGCTTCTTGGAAAGCCAAGACTGAAGCTTTGGTTGCTGCTAGCAAGGCTTTGGTAGCTGGCGATAAGGATGCAGGCAAAAAAGTTAGCGCTGCTGCCAACTGCAAGGCTTGCCATGATGTTCACAAGTAAGCTTTAGCCAAAATATTGGCGTTCACAAAAAGCAGGTCCACAGGTTATGCTGTAGACCTGCTTTTATTTTTGGAAAACGATATTTGTCTGGAGGAACCAGCTTATGAAAATTACCGCCTACTTTTCAATCGCCACCTTGGCAACCTTTTCCATTTCCCATTTCCTATTTGCCCAAGGTCCCGATATCAAGGAAATCATGACAAAGGCCAACAAGGCTGGCGGACTATTTCCCCAGATTCAAAAAGGCCTTAAAGCACCCACTCCCAATTGGGCCACACTTAAGAATGATTCAGATGAACTGGTTTCACTTGCAACCATGCTGGGCAAAAGCAAGCCACCCAAGGGCGATGCCGCTTCCTGGGCCACCTTGTCCAAGGGGTATTTGGATGAAGCCACCGCTTTAAAAACAGCGATTGCAGCAATGAACAAGGCTGGTGCGGATGCAGCGATTGGTAAACTTGCAACTTCCTGCACCAGTTGCCATAAAGCGCATAAGAATTAGTCTTAGTTTAAGGCTTCACTAAGATCTATCATTCAGATACGCAATTGTAAGTGAAGGTTTTTCAAATCCGCTGCACTTGGTGTTTTTTAGTTTGTGTTTGATGCTTGAGCTTTGATAGGACATCCCCGCTGCACTGTGGAATGAACGAGTTGTTTGAAGTCCCATGGACATTGTTCAGTGGGACTTTTTTGATCACTAAATTAAAGTTGAAAAAGGGCGGTGCCCCAAGTGAGGCCGGCACCGAACCCACTCATCATCACCTTGTTTCCTTTTATAAGCCGCTTCTCGGAAAATGCCTCATCAAGGGCGATTGGAATGGAACCGCCTGATGTGTTTCCGTACTTTTCAAGATTATTGAAAACTTTTGTGCGGGTGATGTGAAGCACATCGATGGCGGCATTGATAATCCGGATGTTGGCTTGATGCGGGATGTAAAGATCGACCTGCTCTGAGGTGAAGTTGCTATGGGTCAAAACATCCTGGATGGTGTCGCATAGGATCGCGACGGCCCAGCGAAACACAGCTCTGCCGTCCATGTGCATGTACTGTAAACCCTGTGCGATGTTTTCAGGTGTGGGAACCATCCTGCTGCCACATGCGGGCCTGCTGAGTAAATCGCCTCCCCCTCCATCAGCACCCATGCTGAAACTGATGATGCCTTGTTCGGGTGAGCCTTTTGTTAAAAGCACCGCACCGCCACCATCACCAAAAAGTGGGAAAGTCTTGATATCCTTTGGATTTAAAACCCGGGAATTGCAATCGGCGCCAATGATAAGAGCTGTATCGCTGACACCGGAGGCGACATATGCCGCACCCGTGATGAGGGCATACATGAATCCAGCACAGGCAGCCTCGATTTCGATGGCCCCGCATGTTAATCCAAGTCGATCTTGAAGAAGGCATGCGGTAGAAGGAAAAGACATATCAGGAGTAAATGTACCAAGGACCAAAAGGTCCACATCCTTGGGCTTGATATTGGCTTTTTTAAGGCATCGATTGGCGGCTTCAAAAGCAAGGTCGCTGGTGGCTTGATAGGGCCAGGCGTGTCTTCGTTCCAAAATGCCAGTTCGTTTTACAATCCAGTCCGCATCGCAGCCAAATTGCTCTTCGAGGGCGGCGTTGGTTATGACTTGGTCAGGCACATAACTGCCTGTGGACAGAATCTGCACGCCCATGAGGCTTCGACATTTAGGTCTGCGGCTTGGCGCGCGTTCTTCGCTCATGAAATCAACCATGAAATAGGCCGGGTATTGCCTCCAGGCAATAAGATTAAACCGATGGCCCTAATCATTGCAGTATACTTAAAAAGCCATCATTTGGCCAATTTTAATTAAGAGCCAATCGAACAGACTTGAAGATACAAAGCATAGGCTGAAACACAATGACTGGTGTAATCAAGCCTAAGGTCGCCGTCCTGGGGGGAATTATGAAAACCGCCCAATAATCTGGGTCTAAACCACTCTGAGAAATGCAGGGTGTTGGATTCGGTGTATTGAATTGTCTGGCTAAATTGCAATGATTGAGCAAGTTTTTGCATGTATTTGTCATGCCTAGCGCTATCGCCGTTTAATTGCGCGGTTAGGCAAGCAACTGCAAATGATTCAGCAAGTATGCAGGACATCACCCCGGGCATAAGTTCAACACCCTGCGGAGAGACAGTTTTCAAACCGCCGTACCATGTAGGCCTCCGCGGGTCGATTTGATCATATTGCATGGAGGAAAGCCTGTCAGCGAGTTCGAAGGCAAGTTCTGAATAGGGTTTTTCGGAGGAGGTTTTATAGGCTTCATGGAGCGCGAGTATTCTCCAGGGATAGGGGGCGATTTCCTTCTGGGTTTTCCAGGCGTTCCACCTTGCGATGATGGCTTTTTTGGCCACATCTGTTTTCCAGGGCGCTGGGCGAAGTTGATTACTTTTCAAGATAGCCGCGATAGCCACTGCAGACTCGCAGCCTTTTCCATCGAGTTCATCGGCAGCAATTTCTTTTTCGATAGTAGTGGTGTCTGAAAGAGAAGACCGCAGGAAATTGGCTAATTGTTCGCCCGAGTCAAGTAGGTCTGCCTTTGGGTTTGCAAGTTCGTGAATCGCAAGAAGCAACAAGCCTGCCGAAAGTTGCCTGTCGAGAATTTGAGGAGGAAGAACTGTGTACCTTGCGGATGAATTTTTAGGGTCGGTTATAGTGTCTTCCAGAAGAAGCAGAATAGCCTGGCTGGCGCGAACGGAAAAGCGGTCATCCTTGTAGATTCTGCCAGCTCTTGCCAATGCCATCGCTGCAGTGGCCTGGTGCAGAAAGCTTTCATTTTCCATTTCAACTTTGAGGGAAGGGCGAATGCCATTTATAAATCTGCCCTTAACCGTGTTCATTCGATAAAGCCAGTCAGCGCCACTTTTTCCGGCATGGAAAAATTGTTTTTGCAGGGGTGAGAACTTGCTTTCATCGAAGGATGAATTTTTTTTATCCGGGCTTTCGACTGATTTTACGGAAACTGGAGTCACAACTTGACCAGGTACCACTGGAGGTTGCGCAAATGACATGTATGAGGAAAAAAATAAAACGGAGATTGATACAGTTATAAAGCGTAATGAAAACATAAAATAGTCACTCCATGACAAACCGCCAGCTTTCAGAATAACCCTGAAACCTTAATTAACTGTTTTACTTCCAATTGAGAGATTGAGACAAGAGGAGAAATGAGAAAGGCCCTTCGTGTGTGACGAAGAGCCTTTCTGTAAACCATTGATATATATGGGGATACTACACGGAAATGGTTTTAACTTTAACGCGGGTGAAATGCTGACGGTGTCCTTTCAGCCTGCGATAGTTTTTGCGCCTGCGGAACTTTTGGATGCGTACTTTTTCATCAGCCTCGCCAACAACTTCAACAACCACTTTCGCACCCGAAACCAATGGCTGGCCGATTTTGACATCGGAACCGTTGGAAACAAGTAAAACACTCGTAAGTTCGAGAGTATTGCCAGCGGGTTCAGGGCGCAGGTCGATATTTACGATATCGCCTTCGGAAACTTTGTATTGTCTAGAACCATCTTCAAAAACAGCGTACATTGGATGCTCCATCAAAAAGAAATTCACAAAGTTATATTATAAGATAAAGGCTATGATGACTACTCAAGGCGATCATAAATCAGCAATTTTGGTTTCTCCGTGGGGGTAATATCGCTATTTCTCTTATTTTTCCCTGCAAAATCAATGTTTGGGGTCAAATTACTTTGGTTTTGATTCTTACATATTGAGGGGAAAATGTTCGGCTTCCATCAAAAATATCTGAAAATCGATGTGGAATCGGGCTCTTTTCAAGAGGTACCGATAAGCACCGAGATTTTACGCAAGTTCATAGGCGGTGTGGGGTTGGGTGCTTGGATTTTGTTTAAAGAATCCAAACAGGGTTCAGATAGCCTGTCACCCGGTGCTCCCTTGATTTTTTGTTTCAGCCCATTGGTCGGAACACCTCTCACCACTTCAGCAAAGTTTGCGGTGCTGGCAAAATCGCCTTTGACCAATCGGATAAGTGATGCGCTTTCCTCCTCACATTTTGCTATTGAGGGGAAAAAAACAGGTTTTGATGCGATTGTCATAACCGGTAGGAGCAAAACCAAGAAGGTTGTGGTCATCGAAGATGGAAAAGTGACTTTGCAAGATGCCGAAGATTTGCAGGGATTGAGTGCTATCGCCGCATCTGAAAAGTTAAAAGAGAAACTTGGAGTCGGTTACCAGATTGCGTCGATTGGAATCGCCGGTGAAAACCAGGTGCTGTTTGCAAATTTAAGCCATGAGCGAAGACATGCTGGCAGAGGAGGATTGGGAGCCGTTCTGGGTTCCAAAAACATCAAGGCGATAGCGGTAAAAGGTAGTTTGCGAATACCCGTGGCGGCACCTGCAAAGTTGGTGGAAAAAGCGAGGGAATTATCCGCAAAAAGCTTTGGTCCCGCCACCGCTAAATATCGTGAACTTGGGACTGTTTCCAATTTGCTGGTATTCAACAGGCTGTCTGTTTTGCCCACCAGGAATTTTCAAGAGGGCCATTTCAAGCCCATTGTGTCGCAGAATTTTCAAGATGTGGAAACGGCTTCAAAAGTCACGCGTCACTCCTGTGCCGCCTGCACCATCGGTTGCGAACATATTTATCAGGGCAAGCAGGGAAAAGTGAGGATTGAGTATGAAAGCATGTTCGCACTGGGATCTCTTTGTGGAATTGAAAACCCAGATGAAGTTGCTGAAATCGTGGGGCTATGTGACGATTTTGGTTTGGATACCATTTCCACCGGGGGGACCATCGCTTTTGCGATGGAGTGCGTGGAGAAGGGGTTGCTTGATGAGCCTTGGTTAAGATTTGGCGATGGAGAAGCAGTGAAAAAGGCGGTCACTTTGATTGCTGGCAGAAAGGGAATTGGAGAAATCCTGAGTCTCGGAAGCAGGCAAGCAGCGCAATTAATCGGGCAGGGTTCAATCGCGTTTGCGCCTCAGGTGAAGGGGCTTGAAATACCGGGATATGAGCCCCGTGGCTTGCAAACCATGGCATTGGGGTTGGCGGTGGCTTCCCGCGGTGCGGATCACAATCGATCTGGTGCCTATGAGGCGGATTTTTCTCCTGATTCCGGACGATTGATAGATGATGCAGATTTCGCCCGCTCTGCAGCCGACTCTGAGAACCGCAGTGCATTGATTGATTCATTGATTTTATGCAAGTTCTTGCGGGGTATATTCACCGATTTTTTTGCTGAAAGCACTGAACTTTTATCCTTGGTTACCGGTTGGGAATTTAATGAGGGTGAATTAAAAACTGCGGCAGAGCGAGTGGTTGCGATCAAAAAACTTTTTAACATCCGTGAGGGATGGGATTGTTCAGAAGACACCCTTCCAGAGAGATTCTTCACCCAGGCTTTGGAGACTTTGTCAGGAGGTGTTAGAACTTTGTCGAAGTTAACACTCCAAAATCGAATAAAAGCTTACTACGAGATTAGAAATTGGGATGAAGATGGAAAAATAGGTGCTCAGGAGTTAAAGCGATTGGGGCTTGATGATCTGTTTGAGGTGGTTACCTGATGCGATTTGGTGGAATTGTACTTTGTGGCGGGAAAAGCAGTAGGATGGGAGCCTCAAAGGCCCATTTGCAGTTCGGCCCTGAAACCTTATTGCAGAGAATAGTCAGGATAATGGCTCAAGCTCTTGATCCTTTGGTGGTGGTTGCAGCAGAAGGCCAGGAGTTGCCAGTATTAGATCCACAGGTGATTGTTTGCAGGGATAGGAATCAAGGAATGGGGCCATTGGAAGGGCTTTCAGCTGGTTTGGAGGCTTTGGGTGATTCCTGTGATGCGGCTTATATTTCATCCTGTGATGTTCCTTTTTTAAAGATTGAGTTCATCAAAGGAATGACAAAGGCGCTTGGTGAAAGCAGGATGTGTATACCCAAGACTGAAGGATATTTTCATCCGTTAGCTGCGGTTTACCGGTTGGACGTATTGCCTGATGTGAGGCAGTTGCTGATTGAAAAAAAAATGAGGCCGTTTTATTTGCTTGAGAAGGTGCAGGGAAAAATCATTGAGGAAGAGTTGTTGAGAAGGTTTGATGATGATTTATCTTCCCTTAAAAATTTAAACACCCCTGAGGATTTTAAGAGGGCACTGGATGAATTTAATGGGATTAAATCCTAGTTTCGAGAAAAGTCAGGGAGTGGTTCTTAAAATTGGGAAAGTGGTTTTTTCAAGCATCATTGAAAAGGATTGTTGTTGATTAAAATCTGAGAGAAATCAGCAATGTTTTTGATAGTTTGGGATTTAGTTGCATTTGGCCCATAACTTGCTGCTCTAAATGATTGATTTCAAATAGGTTGATTTAATTTGCAAGGGTATAGGAATTTGGGTATAGATTTCGAATTGTAGTTTGCTAAAACATCACGATACCGTTAAGTTTTGTTGGGTTGATTTACTCATTACGAAATTTAAGCGATTTCTGAGAGGATAAGATGGCTCAGGTTTTTCCCCGTTATGCGAATGTTTTGACTTGGGTGATAATAGCCGGCGTGGTGCTGGGTGCTTCAACCTTGGGCGTTGCCGCCATGGTTTTTGTTCGCTCTCCCTATTCCAGTCAAACTCAAATAGCCTTTACGCAGCCCATCCAGTTCAGTCACGCGCATCATGTGAACGGGTTGGGCATTGATTGCAGATACTGCCATAACTCGGTCGAGGAATCTGGTTATGCCAATATACCTCCAACCAAGACCTGCATGAATTGCCATTCACAAATTTGGGTTGGTTCCAAGATGCTGGAGCCTGTTCGTGAAAGTTATCGAACTGGGAAATCCATTGAATGGAACAAAATCCACCGATTGTCTGATTTTGTTTACTTTGACCATAGTATTCATGTGACCAAGGGGATTGGTTGCGCCTCGTGCCATGGTCGGGTTGATCAAATGCAAGCTGTTTATCAGCACGGCACTCTTTTGATGGAGTGGTGCCTTGATTGTCATCGTGCTCCTGAGAGGTATCTCAGGCCACGAGAACAGGTGTTTAACATGGGTTTCCAGCCTCGTGATCTGAAGCAGGCAGATGGCACGCCTCACACGCAAGCCACTCTTGGTGCAGAACTCAGGAAGAAATATGATATCCGTAGTCTCATCGAGTGCTCAACATGTCATCGATGAACATGAAAGAAAAACCAGTTATGGACCTTGAGTCAGTTTTAAATAAGCTCGAGAATTCTGAGGGAAAACAATACTGGCGCAGCTTGGATGAACTCGCCCAAGGCGAAGGATTCCAGGAGATGATCCAGCGTGAGTTTCCCCGCCAAGCCGGCGAGTGGACCGATCCTGTGACCCGAAGGCGATTTTTAACCCTGATGGGTGCGTCGCTTGCCCTTGCGGGATTGAGTGGTTGCAGGCCGCCTGGAGGCAAGATTTTCCCGAATATCAAGGATCCCGAAGGCGTTGTGCCCGGGAAGTCGATGTTCTTCGCGACTGCAATGCCTCTTGCTGGGTATGGCACGGGTTTGCTGGCTGAAAGCAACCAAGGTAGGCCAACCAAGATTGAAGGCAATATTGATCATCCCGCCAGCCTTGGCGCCACGGATGTATTCGCTCAGGCATCTGTTCTTGGGTTGTATGATCCTGATCGTGAAGCGGGGCTCACTTATCTAGGTAAGCCCAGGTCTTGGGATGACCTTGTCGCAAGCGTTGGTGCGGAACTTAAGAAATCACCAAAGGGCAAGGGTTTTTACCTGCTGACTGAGACCATAACTTCCCCGTCCCTGGTTCATCAGTTGGAAAATGAGTTTCTGAAGAATTATCCCGATGTGGTTTGGGTGCAGCATGAACCTGCTGCTTCAGATAATGGCATCAATGGGTTGGCCAAGGCCTTTGGCTCTCCTGTGCAGCCGATCTATAATCTCAAGTCCGCCGATGCGATATTGTCGCTTGATGCTGACATTCTTAGTCGTGGTCCCGCTCATTTGCGTTATGCCCGCGAGTTTTCCTCGCGAAGGAGTTTGGAAAACCTTGATGGAATGAACCGGCTTTATGTTGCTGAAAGCACGCTTACAAATACCGGTGTGAAGGCTGATCATCGTATTCCGCTTCGCTCAAACGAAATTGAGAGATTGGCGTTTTTGATTGCTTTCCATCTCAAGGTGCATGGTGTCGCAAAACCCAAAGGGCTTTCAGAGGAAGCTCAATTGTGGGCGAAAGTCGCTGCAGAGGATCTTTCATCGCGTGGCAAGGGCACGACTCTTGTGGTTGTTGGCGATGAGCAACCTGAATCTGTCCATGTCATAGTTGCAGCCATCAATGAAAAGCTTGGAAACATCGGAAAGACAGTTTCGTTCATTGATCCGGTTCATGTCCGTGCGGGTGAAAGGTCGAAATCCCTGCGTGGATTGGTTGACGATATGAACTCGGGCAAGGTGAATACCCTCTTCATCCTGAGTGCGAATCCTGTTTACACCGCGGGGGCTGATCTCAAGTTTGCGGATGCGCTCAAGAAGGTTCCCCAGGTTTATCGCATGGGTATATTCCATGATGAAACCTCTCGTATCTGTCATTGGCACATACCTGACTCCCATTTCTTGGAGTCATGGGGTGATGTGCGGGCATTTGATGGCACCGCCACCATCATTCAGCCTTTGATAGCGCCGTTGTATTTTGGTCATAACTTCCAGGAATTGCTTGCTGGTCTTTCATCCAGGCCCAATCGTGACGCATCTGAGGTTGTCAAGGAGTTTTGGAAGACTTGGTATGAATCCCCTGCGCAAACCGCGCTGAGAAGTTCGGTTCCTTTTGAAAAATTCTATCGTAAATCCATTCACGATGGGGTGATTGAGGGCACCAAGAGTCTTGCCAAGTTGGTTAAACTCCAGATTGAGGCGGTGGCTGAGGTTGTCAAGAAATTTGAATCCGGCCCTGAATGGAAGGAGGGTTCAAAGGATAACCTTGAGATCACATTCAGGCCAGATGAGTCTGTTTTTGATGGTCGTTTTGCCAATAATGGCTGGCTATTGGAGATGCCCAAGTCGACCACCAAGATAACCTGGGATAATGCCGCGATCATGAGTTATAAGACCGCGGTTGAACTGGGTGTCTCGTTGAATACCGAAAAACGCCATGAACTTGAGGACGGTGTTTATCGGTCTCCAGCGAAGTCGTTTGGTTACACCGGTGGTGAGCATGGTCGTGCCTATGTGGACACCATAAAGCTCTCGATTCAAGGTAGGGACCTGGTTCTTCCTGTGTGGGTTGTGCCCGGGCACCCTGATAACAGTATTAATGTTCAATTGGGCTATGGCAGGGAGCGCGCGGGCAAGGTTGGCACCAGGGATGTTGGTGCTGATGTTTACAAGTTGCGCACTTCTTCCGATCCATGGAGCGCCCTTGGAATAAAAGCTGTTCCAACTGGCAAGCAGCATGTTCTGGCTTGCACGCAAAGTCATCATTACATGGAAGGCCGTCATCTGGTTCGATCGGGAACGGTCGCTGGCACCAAGGAAAATCCCAAATGGGTTGAAGCCATGGGTGGCGAGGGTGCCGAGCACGATGATCATGACCATCATGATCATGCTGGCCATGACCATAATCATGCCGAGCATGGAAAAACATCGTTGAGTCTGCTGCCTGAAGTTATTTCAGATAAGTATGCCTACAAGCAGCACAAATGGGGAATGATCATCAACCTGACCACCTGCACCGGCTGTAGCGCCTGCGTGGTTGCCTGTCAGGCTGAAAACAATATTCCTGTGGTGGGCAAGTTGGAAGTTACCCGTGGTCGCGAGATGCATTGGATTCGCATCGACAGATACTTTGAAGGTAATCCGCTCAAGTCCAACACACTTAAGGCGCACTATCAGCCTGTTCCGTGCCAGCAGTGCGAGAATGCACCCTGTGAGCAGGTATGTCCCGTTGCTGCCACCGTCCACAGCTACGATGGTTTGAATGACATGGTCTACAATCGTTGCGTTGGAACCCGCTATTGCTCGAACAACTGTCCTTACAAGGTTCGAAGGTTCAACTTCCTGCAATACACCGATTACGCATCCCTTTCCATGAAAATGGTCAATAACCCTGATGTCACGGTTCGAAGCCGTGGTGTCATGGAGAAATGCACCTATTGCGTGCAGCGTATTCGTGCTGCGGAAATTGAAGCTGAAAAACGAGGCAAGCTCAAGGCTGAGCGCGAGGGTCGTGATCTTGACAGGGCCAAGGATTGCCAGATCAAGGATGGCGAAATCGTAACCGCTTGCCAGGCTGTATGCCCTTCTGATGCAATCGTTTTTGGTGATCTCATGGATCCGAACAGCAGGATTGCCAAATTACAGAAGAAGGTTGCCAATATGAATTACAGCATATTGGAAGAGCTAAACACCAGGCCGCGCACCACCTATTTGGCTGAAGTGCGTAATCCGAACCCTAAGCTGGATAATTCAAAGAAGGGGCACGCTTAAGTCATGGCAACAGAAGTTTCCCATACCGGACCAAGCTTGAGACCTGATCCACAACCCCCCATGGTTGGTGGCAAGCATAGCTTTGACACGATGACTGACAAAATCACAAGTGTGATTTTTGCGGTCACCCCTAAGGGCTGGATTTTTGGCTTTGCTATTTCCTTCCTTGTCCTTCAGGTTCTTTTGATGTCGATCACCTACCTTCTTTACGAGGGTATTGGTATCTGGGGTGTCAACATCCCGGTTGGCTGGGGATTTGACATTGTCAACTTTGTCTGGTGGATCGGTATTGGTCATGCTGGAACTTTGATTTCCGCGATTTTGTTGTTGTTCAACCAGACCTGGAGAACATCGATCAACAGGTTTGCCGAGGCAATGACCCTGTTTGCGGTTGCATGCGCTGGTATTTATCCTTTGGCTCACATGGGTAGGCCATGGTTTGCTTTCTGGTTACTTCCTTATCCCAACACCATGCAGCTTTGGCCTCAGTTCAGAAGTCCTCTTGAATGGGATGTGTTCGCTGTCTCCACATATTTTTCAGTTTCACTGATGTACTGGTACATTGGTTTGATTCCTGACTTTGCCTCGGTGAGGGACCGGGCCCCTAATCAATTGTTAAGAATGATTTATGGGATTCTTTCCCTCGGGTGGCGTGGTGGTTCGATGCATTGGCATCGTTACGAGACTGCCTACTTGATGCTTGCTGGCTTGAGCACCCCTCTTGTTCTTTCTGTTCATACCATCATCAGTTTTGACTTCGCTGTATCCAACCTTCCTGGATGGCATGCAACCATATTCCCTCCTTACTTTGTCGCCGGCGCGGTTTACTCCGGTTTCGCAATGGTTATCAATCTGGCTGTTCCCATCAGGCATTACTATGGAATGAAAGATTTCATCACTGACAAGCATTTGGACAACATGGCAAAAGTCATGCTTGCCACCGGTTTGATGGTGTTTTATGGATATGGTGTGGAAGCTTTCATGGCGTATTACAGTGCCAATGAATTTGAACGCGATCTCATGATGAAAAACCGCGTTTTTGGACCCTACGGCCTGTTCTACTTCGCATTGATATTCTGCAATGGATTGATGCCCCAGGTTCTTTGGTTCCAAAAGGTAAGGTCCAATGAGGCGATCCTTTTCATAGTTTCAATTATTGTCAACATAGGCATGTGGTTGGAAAGATTTGTGATCCTCATGAGCTTGCAAAGAGATTTCATGCCTTCCGCATGGGGCCAGTACAGTCCTACATTCTGGGATATCAGCACCTATATAGGCACCTTTGGCTTGTTCATGAGTTTGATGTTCCTCTTCTGCAGGGTGCTTCCAATGATCTCGATTGCAGAAATGAAGCATTTACTTCCTGAGGCTCATGTTCATTCCCATAATGATTCACATGGCCATACAGAATCAGCACATGGAGGAAGCCATTAATGGATGCTCCGAAGACTAAAATTTATGGTTTGGTAGCGGAGTTTGAGACTCCAACCCAGATTGTTGACGCGGCGAACAAAGCCAGGGAAGCTGGTTATACCTCGATGGAGGCTTATAGTCCTTTTCCCGTGGTTGATTTGCATGAAGCTGTGGGATTTAAGCGTACCAAGCTCCCAACGCTCGCATTTCTCGGAGGGTTGACGGGTTTTTGCACCGCGTTTTCATTGGAAACTTTCACTTCCGGTGGTGCTCCATCATTTGTCACTCCATTCCTTCCAGATTGGTTTTATTATCCTGTGAATATTGGTGGCAGGCCATTGAACTCTTGGCCAGCCTTTATTCCACCTGAATTTGAACTAACCGTTTTGTTTGCTTCCATAACTTCTGTTTTTGGAATGCTTTTACTGAATGGGTATCCAAGGATTTATCACCCTCTGTTTAATGTCCCAAGGTTTTCCCTGGTAACGACAGATCGCTTTTTCCTTTGCATTGAGGCGAAAGATTCAAAATTTGACCTGCAGGGAACCAAGCAATTCCTCGAAGGGTTGCACCCGTATGAAGTTTCGGAGGTCCCCGAATAATGTTTAAATCAATCGGACAATACCTTATGGGAACATCTAGGATAATAAATCTTTCCATGGCGGCATTGATTGCTGCAGGAAGTATTGGTTGCAGCAAGCAGGATATCGGCTGGGGCCTTTACCAGCAAATGGCTGAGCAACCCAAGATCAAAATGCATTCCCCTTTTCAATTCTTCACTGATGGCCGTGGTAATAGGCCGTATGAAGAAGGCACAGTAGCCCGTGGCATGCTCCAAGAAAATGAACATCTGTACTCCGGCATCAAGGAAGGTGGCACTGTTGCCACTTGGAAAGGTTTTGGCGCATCAAAGGAAGCTAATGTCTCGCCCTTGGCAAAGGAGCCCATGACTGCGGAGCAGGCCAAGGCCCCTTACTATGAAACCTTTCCCATGGAAGTTACTGAAGAACTTATCAACCGTGGAAGGGAAAGATTCAATATTTATTGTTCGGTGTGCCATGGTGTTACTGGTGCCGGTAACGGCATGATCGTCCAACGTGGTTATCTTCCGCCTCCCAGCTTTTTTGTTGATAATTCCCGTGGTTTGAAATATCTCACTGGCGCTGGTGTGCCCCTTCCTGAGGCTCCTGCGGGTTATTACTTCCAGGTTATCAGCCATGGTTATGGTGGGATGGCAAGTTATTCCGCACAGATTTCGCCAAAAGATCGCTGGGCAATCATCGCTTACATCAGGGCATTGCAGGAAACATTTGGAAAGTCGGTTGGCCCGGCTGTGGCCCAAAAGGAGGCCAAATAATGGCTAGTATCTCTGAGAATGTTAGTAACAACCTTGCGCTTGTTCAAAAAGCCGCATTTGGAGTTGGTCTTGTAAGTCTTGCTTCAAGCTTGGCTCTTTACACATTCCATGGAAAAAAAGAATTTTTCCAGTGTTACCTCATTGCATATCTTTTTTTCTTCGCAATTGGCGCAGGCAGTCTTGCCCTTTTGATGATCCAGCATGTTTCAGCGGGCGCCTGGGGTTTCTCTATCCGCAGATTGCTTGAGGCTGGGAGTAGAACTTTGTTGTTATTGGCAGTCTTTTTCATTCCATTGGTTTTTGGACTACAGGAAATCTATCCCTGGGCCAGGCCGGATGCCTTGAAAGATAAATTGATAGAAATGAAATCAGGTTACCTGAATGTTCCTTTTTTCCTTACTCGGGCGGCGGTGTTTTTTGTTCTTTGGAATGCAATGGCTTTTTCGCTGTCGTATTTCTCCAAAAAAGAGGATGAAAGCGCACAGGAGTCGATCGGATGGTGGTTCAAGGCCATTAGTGGGCCAGGATTGGTTGTGTTTGCCATAACCATTGGCTTGACTTCAGTTGACTGGGCAATGTCTGTTGATGTTCATTGGTATTCTTCGATGTATCCTGTTCTATTTGGATTTTGCTGTATTTTGACAGCCATGATTTTCCACATCATCGCGATGATCCTGATATATCAGGGTGGTGATCTTGAGAAGTATCTTTCCCGGAATTATCTGAGGGATTTTGGTAGTTTTCTCCTGGGCTTCATAATCTTCTGGACTTACCTGAACTTTTCCCAGTTCCTGCTTATTTGGAGCGCGAACCTCAAGGAAGAAGTTCCTTATTATGTGAATCGTGTAACCGGTGGCTGGCAGTTGGTGACAATCGCGCTTGCCCTTGGGCATTTCGTTCTGCCATTCCTGTTTCTCCTTAGGCGTGAAACCAAGCGTATTCGTTTCACTCTTTTCTTTGCTGCATGTTTCATGCTGTTGATGAGGTTTGTTGATTATTTTTATCTTCTCGGGCCCAGTTTCAGTCCCAGGCATTTTCATTTTGGCCTAAGCCAAGTCACATGCTTTTTGGGAATTGGCGGATTATGGCTATCGTTTTTCATTTACCAATGGAACCTTTATCCTCCTATTGCCGCTCGTGACCCACGGGTGGTGAAAGAACCGGTTCACGGGGTGTAGGCTGATTACAAGAGAGAAATAATAAAGGTGGCTTTGAATATGGAATCGAACAATATAAAAGCTAATGTTGAGCATTCGGATATTAATTTCAAGACCATTTTATTCACTGGTATTGGGCTTGGATTTGCAGTGCTTTTGGGGTTTTTCATCGCGCTCCACTTGTATGATTTTCTTGTCGCGTTTGAGAATTCCAAGAAGATTTCCGAGTACCCTCTCATTGCCAAGGAAGTGACTGAAAATGAAGCAGCCTTGCTTGCCAAAGTCATCAAGGAGGCAGAGAATGATTGCCTTGAAACCAACAAGAAGGCTAATTTGATAAATCCCAAGAATGAGGCAGAGAAGAAAGAGCGCGAGGATTTTCTTGCAAAGGATTTGGTTTTCAAGGAAACCAGGGAACAAATTGAACAAACATTCAAGAAGCGACAGGACAACAGGATTTTCACAACTGGTTTTTTAAGGCCGGCGCACCCGGGGCCTTCCTATGCGAGCGCTGATGTGAATCTTTACAAGCAGGGAACCAGCAAGGCTGCAAGCGATGCCGCAGTGGCACGCGGTGATAAATCAAAGATCATCGTGTCCCGTCTGGAAGGCATTGACCCGATGTATCCGATGATGAGTGGTATTTCCGGATGGCCCACCTATGCAAAGGTGACCAAGGAAATTTCTGAGGAAACATTGAATCGATTGAAGGTGGATGAGGGAATCAAAACTTTTGCAAGGAAATACATGGAGCAAAACAAGGAGTTCCATTCAAAGAATAAA
>SXGQ01809184.1_pt1 | contig 15928 bp, 13 predicted proteins | sample 3178371 | NCBI WGS metagenome assembly SXGQ01 (sample SAMN11356859, study PRJNA531348) | freshwater metagenome | isolation source: freshwater sample F1-20 | place: China: Fuxian Lake, Yuxi | collected 2017-12-25
AAAGCGTTGGTCCTCGATATTGATGGCGACGCATCGATACGAATGAACTTCGGCGACCTCGAGACGGTGACCACCTATAACCTGCCCGTGAAGGTTGTGGTGTTAAATAATTTTGGTGATGGCATGGTCAAGCAGTGGCAGAAGCTTTTCTTCAAAGGCCGACTGTCTGCCAGTGACAAGTCGCTGCATAAAAAAGATTTCGTGAAAGCCGCGCAGGCAGACGGTTTCGAGTTCGCAGTGCGTCTCGATCGCAAGGAAGATGTACCTCGGGTCGTGGAAGCGTTCATTCGCTATCCAGGCCCCGCCTTCCTCGAAGTCATTATCGATCCCGATGCGGGTGTTTATCCCATGGTGGGCCCGGGTCAATCGTACGATGCTATGATCACAGGCGATCACATCGTGGCGCGACATGCGCCGGTGAAGACCGACGCGCCTGGCCCTTCGGAAATGTTCTAAATGAAATATCTGCACACGATGGTGCGAGTTGGCGATCTTGATCGTTCGTTGACCTTCTATCGCGATGCACTCGGTCTTGAAGAGATCTCTCGCAAGGACGTGTCGCAGGGGCGCTATACCCTCGTATTTCTAGCCGCTCCCGGTGATCACGCAGCGCAGGTCGAGCTGACCTTCAACTGGGATCCGGAGAGTTATCAGGGGGGACGCAACTTTGGTCACTTGGCTTATGGTGTCGAGAATATCTACGCCAGTTGCCAGCGCCTGATGGATCACGGCGTCACCGTTTTGCGTCCGCCTCGCGATGGCCGTATGGCCTTCGTACGCTCTCCGGATGGCATCTCGATCGAATTGCTACAGCAGGGCCCTGCTTTGCCGCCGGCTGAACCTTGGGCGTCCATGCCTAACAGCGGTACATGGTAACGATGAGCGTGCGATATCTCGTTCGCCGCGGTTTTCTGCCGATGGCTTTGATGCTGACGGCTTTGATGCTTAGCCGCCAAGCATCGGCTGATACCGCTGCAGACGCATCGGTCGAGTATCGAGCGGCATTAGCGGCAGTACCTGACGCTCGTCGCGGCGATCAAATCTTTGCAACCTGCGCTGCCTGTCATGGTGTCGATGGCTCCGGTCTTCCGGATGGATCTATTCCGGTCATCGGCTCTCAGCACTATCCGGTCTTACTCAGACAGCTTGTCGATTATCGTCACGCTGAGCGTTGGGATATCCGCATGGAGCATGTGTCGCGATTGCAGGTGATGCAGACTCCGCAAGACTTGGCGGATGTCGCTGCGCTCATTGCTTCGTTGCAGCCGATGGGTCCGACCGTACACGGCTCAGGCGAGGCTTTGACGAGTGGCGTGACCGTCTATTTCGAGAGATGCCAAGCTTGCCACGGCGCGACGGGTCAGGGTGACGGCGATCGCGGCATTGCACGGTTGGCCGGTCAACACCCGGAGTATTTGCTGCGGCAGTTCATCGATGTGGTTGAGTCGCGTCGTCCGAGACTGTCTAAGACCCACACGCCGCTGCTGCGCGGGCTACAGCGAGCCGAGCTTGAAGGTATGGCCGATTACCTATCGCGCACTCGGCGATCTCGAGGGGATGTTGCTCCGTAAGCTCGCAGTGCGTGCATCAGCGCTGGTGCTGCTGTTTCTGGCAGCGTGCGCAACACCGAGAGCGTATCTCGGTGACTCGATAACCGAGATTGATGAAAATCACGGATATCGACTTGCTAAAGCGGTCACCGATCGCCCGACGGATGATCGACTCGTCATCGTCAGCTTGTCCGGTGGAGGTCTTCGCGCTTCGGCAATGGCTTTTGGTCTATTCGAGCAGCTAGCTACCGATCGAATCGAGATCGATGGTCGGTCGCGTCGGATGCTCGACGAAGTCGATGTTATTTCGGCTGTCTCAGGTGGCGCGATCCCGGCCGCTTATTTCGTACTCCATGGCGACAAAATCTTCGAGCAGTTTCCGCAAGATTTTTTGTATCGCGATTTTTCCACCGAGATGCACCGCGAGATTGTATTCAATCCGCGAAGCTGGTTTCGATTGCCGTCGCGTCATTTTGATCGGGGCGATTTGTATGCCGAGTATCTCGACAAGAATTTGTTTGATGGTGTCAAGTATGGCGCTTTGCTCAACCGACCTGATCGTCCTTTTCTCGTCATCAACGCAACGGATATCGGAATCGCAGGACGTTTCGAGTTCACTCAAGACACGTTTGACCTGTTGTGCCTCGATCTAGCGCGATACCCTCTTAGTCGTGCGGTTGCAGCGTCGTCGTCAGTGCCGGCAGTGCTCACGCCGATCACGATACGAAACAGCGCTGGCCACTGTGGTTATCAAGTGCCCACTTGGGCGCTGCGCGCAGTCGACTCCAGAGACCATAGCTCTCGAGAGCATTTTCGAGCGGCGACGATTTTAGCTCGTAGTGATTCGCGAACCTATGCTTATCTACACTTGATGGATGGAGCGCTGAGCGACAATCTCGGGGTGCGCTCAACACTCGATGCACTCACCGACGGGGATGATGCGCTGCACTTTCAAAGTATGCTGCAACGCAGTGGAATTCGAAAATTGGTTTTCATCACGCTAAATGCTTCGGATACGCAATGGTCTCGCATCGCAGGCAGGCGGCGCCCGCCGGATATGATCGACATGTTGAAGTTGGTTGGCACTGTGCCGATGGATCGATATTCAGTCGAAAGCAAAGCGGTGCTGAAAGAGGCGTTGATTCGCTGGGCTGCAAGGTTATCCCCTGAAAACCCTGACGATGCGCTCCATTTCATTGATCTGAGTCTCGATAATCTTCGTGACCATCCGAGATTCAAGGAGGTCACACAGATCGAGACCACGTTCAGTTTGAAGCGCTATCAGGTAGATGAGCTACGCTGCGCCGCCAAGCTGCTCCTCAGTGACGATCCGGAGTACAAGCGATTGCTCCGCTCGCAGGGGAGCGGGGTCACTGCGCCCGCTGCTTGCTCTTGGTGAATCGCGCTGCTCACCAAGTCATGGAGATGCCCTTGGTCTTGAGATAGGGCTCAAGACCCTCCTTGCCGAATTCCCGACCCCAGCCTGATTGCTTGTTGCCACCGAAGGGCATCGCGGGATCGAGCGCCGCGTGCATGTTCACGCTGACCTGCCCGGAGTCGATCTTGCGGACCATTTGCATTGCGATCCCGAGATCCCGTGTCCAGACGCTGCCTGAGAGGCCATAGATGGTCGAGTTGGCCTCGCGTGCCACCTGATCGAGATTTCCGTCACTGAACCGATGTACACACAGCACAGGCCCGAAAATTTCGTTTTTTACCGGCGTCATCTCGGGCGTCGTCTTGGTGAGAATCGTCGGTTCGAAAAAGTATCCGGCGCGATTCGGCGAGTTGCCTCCACAGACAATATCGGCGCCTTCTTTTCTGCCCGCTTCGACGAAGCCTTCGACGCGCTCCCGTTGTTTGGCCGAGATCAGGGGACCAAACTCCGAGGCCGGGTCTAGACCAGGGCCGAGCTTCATCGCGCGTGCGATGGTCGCGATCCCCTCGACGACGGCATCATGAATTTTCTCGTGGAGAAAGAGACGGGTGCCTGCCATGCAGTTTTGACCTTGCAGGAAGAAACAAGCGCGTGCCGCGCCGGGTATGACCTGCTCGAGATCGGCGTCGGCGAACACCACCACGGGCGACTTTCCGCCAAGCTCGAGCGAGACCTTTTTTAGGTTACCCGCCGCGGCGCGTACGATCGAGCGACCAACCTCTGTTGAACCCGTGAAGGCAATCTTGTCGACTCCTGGATGTGCCGCGAGGGCGGCGCCTGCGGTTGAACCGTAGCCATTGACGATATTGACGACACCATCGGGAACGCCAGCTTCCTGACAGATCTCGGCGAGGCGCATCGCCGTCAGCGGTGTGAGCTCTGCTGGCTTCAGCACCACGGTACAGCCGGTCGCCAATGCGGGCGCGAGTTTCAACATCACCATCGGCAGTGGTGAGTTCCATGGCGTGATGGCGCCAACGACCCCGATTGGTTCTCGTAGCGTGAAAGAAATCGCCTCAGCCGGGAGTTTGCCCTGCGGCGCCGCCGGTAGGGTGGACCCTTCAATTTTGGTGGGCCAACCGGCGTAGTAACGAAAAAACTCCGGTACCACCATGCCGCACACATATTGGGCGAGTGGGGTCGGTAAGCCGTTATCCAGAATTTCGAGTTCGCACAGTTGTTGAAAATTCGCCTGGATCAGATCGGCGATTTTCCACAGCACCACGCCGCGTTGTGCGGCAGTGAACTTCGACCAGGGACCCTCGAAGGCGGCTCGAGCGGCCTTGACGGCGGCATCAATCTCCGCGGCGCCGCCGGCACTGCATTGTGCGATGCGCGATCCCGTTGCAGGATCGTGAATGTCGATTGGCTCATCCGAACCGCCATGTTCGACACGGCCGTTGATGAAGTGGCCATGTTGTCTCGCCAGAAACGCGAGGGTTTGCTCTGAAAGTTGCGGATAGGTTTTGAGCAGTTCCTGCATGTGTCACCCACAATCGAAGTTCCCGAGTTGGGATAGCTCGATCGTAAGGTGCAGGCGCTGACTTTGGCGCCGAGGTGGCAGGCGTGCGACCGATGTGTGGCCGCACGCCTGCCTCGCCAGACTCAATCGACCCTGTAATTCACCGACAAGAAGTATTCGCGCGGACGGATCGGAATGAATCCGCCGAGGAAGCCACGTGAGCCGGTCTGAATCACGTACTCGTTGGTGAAGTTCTTGGCGGAAGCCCGTACCGACCACGCTTCGTTCCAAGCAAGGTTCACGAATGCATTACCTTGGCCGTAGCCTTTGACTCGAAAGTCGTTGGTTGCGCTCGTGATGTAGTCATCCGTCTGAAACCAATCGGCGCCGAAGCTCATCCGACCGAGCTCGGTGTCGAGGCCGTAATCAAAGCCGATCGTGAACGAGCTCGATGGTGTTTGGGGAATCGTCGGATTGACACCGAAGTTTTTCAACGAGTTTGCAGGCGCACTACTCGGGGCGACCTCGTCGTACTTGCCATCCATCGCGAACGTGCCACTGAGAAAGACGGTCAAACCATCCGTCGGGATGGCGGTGACTTCAATTTCGAGCCCACGTACGGTCGCTTTACCGGCGTTCTGCACAGGGAAGGTGGCCGTTCCGTTTGGCAGGATGACGGTGGCGTTCAGTGTCAAATCATCGGCTTTCTGCAGAAAATAGTTGGCGTTGACACGCAGTCGACTGCCGAGCAAATCGGTCTTGAGACCCGCCTCGTAAGTGGTATTCGTCTCCGGCGCATACGGCGTGAGCGCGTCATTGAAACCGAAGATTGCGATACCGTTGTAACCGCCAGACTTGAAGCCGCTCGCCACCGAAGCATAGAGCAGCATGCTGTCGATGTTGTCGTTGTCGCTGGTGACTTTGTAGTCGATGCCGATGCGTGGCGAGATTTCCGAGTAGGAGTTGTCGAGGTCGACGAGTCCCGTTGCCGGTGTGATGGGCGGCAGCAAACCTCGGAAGAGCATGTCGAAACGCTTCTCGTCCTTGGTGTAACGGATTCCACCCGTCATTTTCAAGGCATCCGTCAGTAAGTAGTCGACTTGCGTGAATGCTGAGACCGAGGTCGTCTTGATCTTCAAAGCGCTGGTCGAGACCGGAAGGATCGGAAATACACCGGGCAGATACGAGTTCCACGCAAAGTTTTGCGTGGCTTCTTCTCCGAAGAGATAAAGGCCGAGCAGGTAATTCAGCTTGCCGTTGAGCGCGCTGCCTTGGAGTTGCAGCTCTTCACTCAATTGCTCGGCATCAGCAATGTTCGACGCCATGATGTTGCCGTTACCGCTGAAGTCGTTGGTGAAAGCGTCTTCAGTTTTGACGAAACCCGTGATCGATCGGAACAGCGTATCGCCAAAATCGTAGGCGACGTTGATGGAGGCGATCTGCTGCTTGGTTTTGCCGTAAGGATAATTGGCTAGGTTAGGTCTGGCGATGTTCGGAGTGTTTAGTGCGTAACGCCCGAATTGCGGAACGAGATCATCGGAAGTGAATTGTTTGTTTGACGGAACGGAGGGCGTTGCCGCCGGGATCAGTTGCCCGCCGTCGTTTTGAGCATCGGCGTACGACAAAGACGCCGTCACGTCGAGATTCTCGACACCTGTATAGCGCAATTTGAGGCGACCAGCATAGTTGCGCTCAAGACCGGTTTCCTCTGCCTTGGTCGGGTGCACGTTACGGAACTGTCCGTCTTTGTTGGTGTACAGACCCGAGAGAGAAGCCGCCCAGCCGTCACCGATGGCGTTACCGAGGCTGAAGCTCACCCTTTGCTGATCGTAGTTGCCGCCACCGATGCTGAAATTGCTCCAGCCGTCGGCATCTGGTGCACGTGACATGAACTTGATCGCACCGGCCAAGGTATTACGACCGTAGAGCGTGCCCTGCGGCCCGCGCAAGACTTCCACTCGATCAATATCAGCCAGCGTGATGTTGTTACCATTGAGGCGCGCTATGTAGACATCATCGACATAGATACCGAACGGTGACTCGGCGACAACGAGAGACGCATCCTGTTGAAGCGAGCCGCGCAAAGACGGCGACAGATTGGTCGGCGTTGTGATGTTGTTGAACATCTTGAGGCTCGGGGCATAGCGTGCGAGATCTTTTGCCTCCGTCACTTGCTTATTCGAGAGCGCCTCAGCCGTGATCGCTGTCACAGGTACAGGCACAGTCTGTAAGGACGCTTCGCGGCGCTCTGCAGTCACCACGATTTCTTCGAGTGTTGAGGTGGGGCTTTCATTCTGGGCGACGGCGCTGATCGGAACCGCGATAAGCCCAAAGACCAAAGGCAGTAAACGACGATTTGACATGGAATGGGTCCCTTCTAGTTTTGAGTTTTCCGTAATCTAACAGAGGGCTTACCCGAATCAATGTTGCTTGGTTACTACAATGCGATCACGACCTTACCTTGGTTACGACCAGCCAAGAGGTGTTCTGACGCATCGGCTACCTGTACGAGGCCCTTGAACGGGGTTGGATCAACCCAGGCTTGCAAGCGACCGCGATAATGCAGATCAAGGATGCGATCGGCGGCTTCCGCGAAAAACTCCGGGAAAGCCTGATTTTGAAAGCCGCGAATCGAGGCCGACTTCCAATACAGCTTGCGGTATACCCGTGGGTGGGGAACAAATTCGACCTCCTTGTCAAAGTCGGAGGTGTGGCCACTGACCACCAGTCGTCCCCGCATCGCCAGGTGATCAACAAAGGTATCAAAGATGGGTCCACCCACCGAGTCGTAGGCCACATCCAGTCCTTTTGGGTATTCGTTCGTCAAGACATCGGCCAGAATTTCTTGTCGATAGTTGACCACGCGATCCGCACCAAGCTGTCGCAGCGCTTGGGCTTTGGTGTCGTCGGAGGTGATGGCGATCACATGGCATCCGGCGAGTTTGGCGATTTGCACGACGAAGTGTCCAAGACCGCCCGCGGCGGCTGACACGGCAACGATATCGCCCGAGCGGACCTCGCCGATGCGCTCGAGACCCACCATCGCCGAGATACCAGACGGAATCAGCGCCAGGATCTGTGGACTCGCTTCCCGCACTTTGATCACCCGCGAGACGTCGGCAACCTGATACTCCCGATAGCCCGTTCCAAGTTTGGAAGTAGCAATGGCATCACCTTCAGTGAGTCCCGCCACTCCCTCGCCGACGGCGACGACATGCCCGACCGATTCGATGCCCATATCAAAGGGTGGCTTGACGTCCACGTAGCGCACGGTATTGCGACAAAGGTTCTTGTCGAAGATAGCGTTGCATCCGGCATAGCGATTACGGATCACGACCTGGCCACGGCCAGGCGCCTGCCATGTTGCGCTTGTAACACCGGTTGAACTGCGAAAGTCGCCCGTCAGAGTCTGGATGACTAATTTCGCGTAAGTCGCAGGGTGGCTCATGGCAACGAGATCTCGTGACGTTCGGGGGGCGGCAAGCGTAGATTCGCCGGGTCAATTCGTCCATGGGGGATCATCAACGTGCCAAGCCTGCTCATCACGGGAGCCTCGCGAGGACTCGGCCTCGAACTCGTACGACAGTATCTAGCCGATGGCTGGGAAGTGCACGCGGGGATGCGGCACCCTGCCGTGGCAAGTGAGGATGTACAGGCGCTCAAGCGTGCCTATGGCGATGTGCTGCAGTTGCAACGCGTCGATGTGGAGGACCATGAATCGATTGAGCTCTTGGCTGCAAGATTAGCGAATCGGCCCATCGACGTACTGATCAATTCAGCCGGCACGATGGGCAACGGGAGTTTCGCCGCTCAAGGCTTGCAGTTTGGCAAGTTCGGCAGCTCTGATTATCCGGACTGGGAGCGCGTTTTTCGGATCAACGTCCTAGGCCCGATGAAAATGGCCGAGGCATTCGTCGAGCACGTTGCACGGTCACCGCAGAAAAAGATTGTGACCTTAACCAGCATCCTGGGCTCGATCGAGAAAAATCGCATTGGCGGTCTCTATGCGTATCGTGCGAGCAAAGCAGCGGTCAACGCGATCATGCGCTCGATGGCGATTGATTTAGCGCGTAGCCATGGCATCAAAGCAACGGCGTTGCACCCCGGCTGGGTACGAACTGACATGGGTGGCCCGCAGGCCGATATCGATGCGCCAACCAGCGCGCGTGGTATGAAAGAGCTGATCGCTCGTCTCGATGAGACGATGGTCGGTCGTTATTGGATGTACGACGGAAGCGAGTTACCTTGGTAAGCACGAATCGCGAGCGACCTCATCGATCGCGAAACATCGTTGCCATGGTTTTACGCGACGGATCGTAGGCTGAGTAGGTCTTGCCGATGGTCGCCGGGTCACCGAGGGAGTCGGCCACGAGTTTGGCAAGATCGGTCCGTGCGATGAAGCTGAAGGTCGCCGGATCGTCTGCCAGAAACGCTTCGCCACTCGCTGCACCGTCCGTCAAGCCACCTGGCCGAATGATCGTGTAATCAAGGCCGCTGGCGCGCAGATGATCTTCGGCGCGAGTTTTCAATTCGATGACCTCGGCGAGGAAGCGGCGCGATGGGAGTGGTGCAGCTTCGACCGAATCGCCGGCACCAATGACGGTAACGAGTAGCAAGCGTCTGATGCCGGCTGACTTGGTGGCATCGATCACGTGACGATTACCGATAAAATCTGGGCGTTGTGCCCGCTCTCCACGTGAGGTTCCGAGGGTGGAGATCACGGCGACGAAGGGTTTTGACAGTAGAGCGGACTCGACCGTATCTGCTTTGAGAGCGTCTACCACGACGGTGTCGACGCCCAGTTTTTCAAGTTCGGCCGTATTGGAAGAGCTGCGCACGGCAACCGTGACTGATTCGCCTCGTGCCCGCAATTCCTTGACAATGCCAAGGCCCGTTCCCCGATTGCCACCGAAGACCAGGATGGGTCCGTTGACGGGCTGGTAGGTCTCGAATCGGTGTATACCGGTGGGCTTGTGGGACGAACCGCTAAACCAGAAGACATAGGCAACGATGGCGATGATCGCCAAGGCGACGAAGCTACCGATCCATTTAAACAGAGCGATGATCCAGCGCATGACGTCAATCCCCCGACGTAGCTGCCCAGCGAGCCAGTATCTCGTTTTCCCGTTCCTGTGAAATACCGGCACGAAGTTTTGATCTCTCCGCTGCCGGGCGTGATAAGTGCCAGCGCAGCGTATCAGTCACCGTTGCCGGCACGGGTCGAGTACGCATGCCCGCGCTCACGGCGCGGGCAGCGCTGACGGCGGCAAAGCCCGCGCTATCGCCTTCGGAGGGCACCCACACCGGCATATCCGACCAGGCCGATACCTTCTGCTCATCGAGGAAACTGGTAGGAATCCAAACCGGAACGGCGTCCGCCATGACAATTTTCTTTGCCGCTTCGACCGATGCGCTCACGATGTCGCCTATGGTGTAGCGGCCGGGTGGTGAGAGCAGATTGAAGGTACCGCTCACATTATTTTCGACTGACTCGATGGTGAACTCGGCCAAGTCACGTACATCGATGAACTGAACTGGATCGCGCGGGCTCCCCGGTGCCATGAACTTTCCGCCGCGAGCGGCACGAGCGGGCCAGTAGGTGAAGCGGTCGGTGTTGTCATCCGGTCCCACTATCAAACCAGGGCGAACGATCAACGAGCGTTGCTCACCATAAACGCGTCGTGTTGCTTGCTCGCACAGCGCTTTGAGAGGGCCATAGGTCATACCGTCGACTTTGTCGGTGGTCGGGTCCGTCAAGGTTCCGAGCGGTGAATTTTCATCGTTCGGCTTATCAAAACCGGCATAAACGGAAACAGTCGAAACGAATACATAGAGCGGCGTAGTCGCGTGCAGAAGCTCGGCCGTTGCGGTGACTTGTCGTGGCACATAGCCGGAGTTATCGATGACCACATCCCAACGACGTCCCTTCAGTGCGGTGATATCGCCGTTACGATCGCCGGTCAGACGTTCGATCTCCGTAAAGCGGGTTGTATTGGTCTTGCCGCGGTTGAAAAACGTGACTCGATGGCCGCGACTCACCGCAAACGCGGTCATGTGCAGGCCGAGAAAACGCGTTCCACCCAAGATGAGGATGTCGAGAGGCTTGTTCGCCTTGGGTGTGACGGCCGATCGACCCGGTAGGCTGGCTAGCGCTGCCAACGCGATCCCTGACGATAAAACTTCGCGACGTTGCATTTAGCGCGCTCCCGGTGGTGCGTATGACTCGATCCAGTTTTTGACACTTTGATACCAGTGCAGCGAGTTCTGCGGCTTCAACACCCAGTGGTTCTCGTCAGGGTAGTAGATGAACTTGGAGGGAATGCCGCGCTTCTGCAGCGTGTTAAACAATTCTATGCCGTGGTTCACCGGCACGCGCATATCGAGTTGGCCATGAATGACGAGGGTTGGTGTGATGAAATTACCCGCGTTGGTGTGTGGTGAATAACGCGCAAAATCTTCGGGTCTCTCCCAGAACTCAAAAAAGCGGTCACGTTCTGCGCCATAGTCTGCGCCGATTTGCGTGAACGAGTTGTAGACAGCCGCATGTGCGATCAGGGCTTTGAAAGGATGCGCGCGGCCGAGCAACGTGCTGGCGAGGAAGCCGCCGTAGCTACCACCGCCGGCGACCATTCGATCCGCATCGACAAAGGGCTGGGATGCCAGCCAATCAGCGGCCTTGATGGTGTCTTCATACGGCTTGCTGATGCGATCCGGGTTGATGGCGTCGGCGAAGTTTTGACCGAAACCGCTCGAGCCGTGGAAGTTGTGCCATGTCACGATGTAGCCCCAGCTCGCGAAAACATGCGCATTCCAGCGCCACTGCACGGCGTCCTGAATCGCGTTATGGGGTCCGCCGTGCAGCAGCATGAACACGGGATATTTTTTGGTCGAATCAAAATCGGGAGGGTAAACGACCCACATCTGGATCGGCTGCTGCTGACTACCGGCGTAGGTGACGCTCTCTACTTTGCCAAGTGCGGTTTGCGACAAAACGCCGTCGTTGAGACGACTGAGCGTCCGCGCGCTACCGCTATCGAGATCCAGAGCGATCAGAGTGGGTGGTTCGGAGAAGCTCTGTCGGATAGCCACTGCAGCAGGCTTCTTGATTTGCGCTGTGGCGAGCGCCAGCGCGCCGAAACTTGGACTAAGCGTCATCGCCGTCGGCATGCCAGGCTTGGACAAATCGAAACGATAGATCCGCTGGGTAGCCGCGTCGTCGATGACACTGAATATCGCTTTCGAGTTCGGATGCCAGATCAGCGTGCTGACAGAGCGATCCCAGGCGCCCGAGAGATCTCGAACGGCCGAATCACTGCGCGATCGCAGCATGAGTTTATATCGATCCGCGTAGAAGCCTCTGATCGATTGCGCTGAGTAAGCGAGCCATCGACCATCCGGGCTATAGGACGGCGAGCCATCGTCGGCAGGGTTACCCGCGGTCATGTTGACAGCGGGCTTGCAGCCGCAGGCGGCCATTGTCATCACATCGTAGTTCGGATCAACACCGGTTTGGTCGACGTTCGTCACGAAGGCGATCTCTGCGCCATCCGGCGAGATATCGTATGAAGAAGTCGAGTAGTCGGCCTTGGACAAATGATGTCCCGACTGTCGAGTGATGGCGGTCGGCTCGCCCCCGTCGACGGGTATCGAGAATAGATGCGGCTGGCGATCGTCGAGGAACCGATCCCAATACGAGATTGGTGCGCGCTCCCATTCTTTGGCGCTCAACTTGCTGTCGGCGCGGTCTTTCATGCGCTTGGCTTGCGCTTTCCACTCAGCGAGATCTGTCCAGATCGCCGACACGAACGCAATCTTGCGCCCGTCCGGAAACCACTTGGGTGCATTGGCGCCGGTCGGTATGGCAGTCAGTCGTCGTGCCTCGCCGCCGTCGGTCGGAATCAGATAGATCTGTGATTCTTTGTCATCACCGCGCTTGGAGACGAAGGCAAGCCACTTCCCATCGGGGCTGAAGGTCGGAGAGCTGTCGGCAGCCGCATCCGTCGTGAGCTGTCGACCAGTGGTGCCGTCGGTCGGGTAAAGCCATAGATCGGTAGAGCTGCGATTTTCCGCAACATCGAACCGCGTTACGGAAACGACGGCCAGCTTGCCGTCAGGCGAGATGTCCGCATCACCGAGTCGGGCCATCGACCACATGCGTTCAGCCGAGAGTTTCTCAGCGCCGACGGCGAACGGTGTGACCACGATGATGGCGATGCTCGCGAGCATCGCACGGGTGATTCGGTTCATGACAACCTCATACAGTCAAAGATTTCATTCGCTGTCGGTGATGCACACTGGGCAGTCCGATGTAACGAGCGGTGGCGGTGCATGCGCTGCGCCTACCCACGCCGACACCATGTCCGGAATCAGGCTAGTCCGTTTTGTCATTACTCTGTCCGATGCTAACCCGATCGATGTAGACGAGACCGCCTTGTCACCAGAGGCCAACAGACGCAGACCGCTGATAGCGCCGTCGATGATGGGTATGGGACAGCGCTTGGCCAGGGCTTCGGCAATCGGGGACATGCAAGTACAGCCGAGTACGATGGAATCGGGACGGTGCTGTGCGATCAGTGCCTCGCACGCAGCGCCGAGTGCGTCGATGAGATCGTCATCATGTCTGGCCATACGCGCCATGACGCTGGTGTCGCCCGCGAGTCGCGACAATTCGTCCTCGGTCGAAAAATGTTGGATCGCGAGACAATGCGACACCATTTCGAGTGACCGTAGACGTTCGTCGTAGAGAAATCCCATCGACTTTGGCCAGACGGTCAAGATGCAAAACCGCCCCCCGCCTGTCAGACGTGCTTGTTGTAAGGCCGCTGCACCGGCTCCCACGATGGGCGCAGCGACAGCAGACTGAGCGGCGTTAATACCATAGTCCGCGAACGAGTTGATCAGGATGGCATCGCAGTGTGCATGTACGGCACTTTGCGCGGCATCGACATATCCGACATCGACCAAGAGTCGTTCGTAAGGGGTGAACGCAAACATGGACAGCCTCGGCTGTATGAGCACGACCCCGACGTCTGGGAATTGAGCGGCCTCAGTGTAGAAATGTGGGGGCAGTTCGGTGCTGGCCGAACCACTGCCGATGATTCCGATTTTCATGGTGTGAAGGCTAAGCCATGCGCCCGTGTATCGGCTACCCGCATCGGGCATACTTCGGTCATGGGATCCCCATTGACTGATGCAGGTATTGTCGTTGGATCGGCTCGAACCGAACGGGCTGACGCGATCGCCCTGGTGCGTCGCTGGTTCGACAATCTGTCGGCGCGCGATCTGCCCGGCGCTGCCAATTTGATGTCGCCCACCCTGTCGATCGTGATCTCCGGTGGGCACCGTTTTTCCCGCCTCGAAGACTTTCTTGCTTTTGGCGCCGATCGATATGCGTCGGTTCACAAACAGACCGATCATTTCGAGGTCTCCGAAGCCGCCGGTGGCGTGGCCGTCTATGTGCGCGGCGAGATGTCGGGAACTTGGAGAGATGGTACGGCGTTTGCGGGTGTGCGTTGGTGTGATCGATTTCTGGTCAGCGGCGGTGTGATTGTCGATCTGCAAACTTGGAGTGACTTAGCCGAGACGCGGCTGCGCTGAATCTATCGGAGTTTTGATTTTGAGCATCAGCAAACTGGATCGTTATGCCGCGCTAGCCTTGCAGATCGATTGCGATGGCGTTCATCCCGATAAGACCCGCGAGGAATCTGCAGCCCGTATGCAACGATCGATCGCGAGGATCGATCAGGCCGTAGCGGGTGCTCGTCGCTGGATTGGTCCTGATCTTAAGCTCGTGGTACTGCCTGAGTACATCCTGTCGGGTCCGCCATGGGGTGAGACGATTCCGGAGTGGGCGACCAAGGGCGCGTTACATCCGCGCGGTCCTGAATACGATGCGCTCGGTGCGCTTGCTCAGAAACACGCTGTGTTTCTCGCCGGCAACGGCTACGAGACCGATGATCACTTCCCCGGTCTGTACTTTCAGGCATGTTGGGTGTTCGATCCGTCCGGAGATCGTATTCTCACCTATCGACGGCTGATTTCGATATTTGCGCCCACACCTCACGACGTGTGGGATCGCTATCTCGACATCTACGGGCTTGAAGCCGTGTTCCCGGTCGCGGATACCTTGATCGGTCGAATCGCTGCGATTGCATCGGAGGAGATTCTCTATCCGGAGATTGCGCGTGCTCACGCCATTCGCGGTGCCGAGGTGTTTTTGCATTCCACCAGCGAAGTGGCATCACCGAATTTTACGATCAAACAAATCGCACGGCGCGCTCGCGCGCTGGAAAACTTGGCTTATGTCGTATCGGCAAATACCGGTGCGCTGCATGGCATCGACGTACCTGTCGATTCCAGCAACGGTTATTCTGATGTCATCGACTATCACGGCAACCAGATGGTTGTGGCAGGTCTTGGCAACTCGTCGGTCGCCAACGCTTTTCTCGACATGGCAGGGTTGAGGGCTTATCGCCGACGGCCCGCCATGAGCAATATGCTCTCGCGACAGGCTCTCGATCTGTTCGCGGAGTCATACGCAAAAGCCGATCTGCGCCGCCGTAATGGCTTGTTGCAGGGCGACAAGATCACGATTCCGGATCGCGCTTACTTTCAGCAGCGTCAAGCGGATGCCATTGCTCGAATGACCGAGCGCGGTATTCTTTGAGCCGCCTGCATTTTCGCCGAGCACGGCATGAGTGCTATGGCGATCCCCGCGATGTACTGCGTGTGGTCGAGGTCGAGGAAGAAACTCCGGCCGCGGATGAGATCGTCATCCGGATGGAAGCGGCGGCGATGCACATCGCCGATTTGCGCACCATCGAAGGTGCCGATCTGTTCCGAAATCCGCTACCGCGTACACCTGGGTTTGAGGGGATCGGTCGTGTCTTGCGCGTGGGTTCTGCCGTCACCACCTATTCGGTCGGCGACCGCGTCTTCCCTGCGCTGGCATCGGGAACCTTCAGTGAGCAGGTGCGCTGTGCAGCAACTCGTTGCATGCCTGCACCCGAGGGCGATGCCGCGCAGCTATGCCTGCTCACCGTCAACGGACCAACTGCTGCCGTCATGCTGGATGACTTTGTCGCACTCGACCAAGGCGATTGGTTGATCCAAAACGCTGCCAACTCCAATTGCGGGCGCTTTCTGCTGCAGTTGGCTCGTCACCGCGGCATCAAAACGGTCAATGTAGTTCGACGCGTCGAGATGGTGGACGAGTTGCTCGAGCTGGGTGGCGATGTTGTGTTGATCGATGGCCCCGATCTAGCGGATCGGGTGACTGCGGCCACCTCTGGTGCTGCCATTCGATTGGGCATCGATGCGGTTGCAGGATCGGCAACGCGACGAATGGCTGAATGCTTGTCGGCCGAGGCGCACTTGGTTTGCTACGGCGCCATGAGCGCGCAGCATTGTGAGCTCGATTTCTATCGTTTGTTTCGCTTAGGAATCGAGTTCCACGCGTTGAGTTTCGTCAGACAATTA
>SXGQ01765137.1_pt1 | contig 15927 bp, 10 predicted proteins | sample 3178371 | NCBI WGS metagenome assembly SXGQ01 (sample SAMN11356859, study PRJNA531348) | freshwater metagenome | isolation source: freshwater sample F1-20 | place: China: Fuxian Lake, Yuxi | collected 2017-12-25
AGGACGCACGTTATCGCTCAGTAGAAAACTGGGAGGGTATGAACGCCGCTGCATTCAGGGCGGGGATGATTAGTGCATGTCGGTTGGTAGGTTTTAAGATGACACTCGCTAAGCTATCAACATTCGTAGTAGCCGACGGTCTTGACCTTAAAGGTGGTATCCCGCTTATCCGTATTTATGGAACATCAGAAACGTACACAGCTCACACTCGAAATGCCACAGGTGTAGTTGATGTACGCAGCCGTCCTATGTACCGCGAGTGGGCAGCACGTTTGCGTGTGCGTTTCGATTCAGACCAATTCACAACACAGGACGTCTACAACTTAATCAGCCGTGTAGGTTTGCAAGTTGGTATAGGCGCGGGTCGTCCTGACTCTAAGGCTTCAGCAGGTTGCGGCTTCGGTACGTTTGAGGTTGTAGGCAACGATCAAGAGAAAGCTGTTCTGAAGAAATTCGGCATTAAGTAATCTAGGCAGGTGCGGCGGGTTCAGGCTCGGAACGGTCAGGCTCGTCGCGGTAAGGTCAGGCAGGTTAGGAGCGGAGCGGCTCGGTGCGTTGTGGTTTGTTGCGGCACGGTGTGGCTATGTAAGGCAGGTTAGGAGCGGAGCGGCTTGGTACGTTGCGGTTTGTTGAGGCACGGTGTGGCTATGTAAGGCAGGCTCGGTTAGGTAAGGCGAGGTTCGGCGAGGTGTGGTAAGGCAGGTGGGGAGAGGCGAGTTCCGGTGAGGTAGGTTAGGCGTGGTGGGGTAAGGTAAGGCAGGTATGGCATGGTCTGGCGAGGTCGGCGCGGTTCGGCTTGATAAAGTAAGGCAGGTGGGGATTGGTACGGTACGTTGCGGTCAGGCATGGCGTGGCAGGTATCTTATAAATTAACAAGGAGAAAAAATGAATATAGAACGTAAATTTTTAGAACAATTAGCGAAGCAAAAGGGTGGAGTTTTATTAGTAGATGATGTAATTGAAGTTGCTAAAGACCCTACGTGCATTTTACATAAACACTTTCAATGGGATAACACTAAAGCAGCAGAGGCATATCGAAGGATGCAAGCGCGCACACTGATACAAAAATGTACGGTGACTATAGAAAAAGCACCTGACGTCCCCATTCGTGCGTTTGTTAGTTTTAATGCTGACCAAATATCAGGTGGCGGCTATCGCATGATGGTGGATGTGTTAGATGATGTTGACCTCAAAGAACAACTAATAGCAGAAATGCAGCAGACATTAGTTAAATGGAAGAAGCAAATAAATTTACTTGATAAAGAAACCGCAGCAATCATTAACGCATTAGAGGCTGTGGTTACTAAGAAACTTAAACATAAAAATGAGAGGGTAGCTGTTTGAGCTTAATAACATTGGACTTTGAGTCGTACTACACCGATAAGTGTGGCTTTAAAACACAAACAACTGAGGAGTACATACGTGACAAGAAGTTTCAAGTCATTGGGGTGGGTGTGAAGGTTGATGACGGCAAATCAGTTTGGGTTACATCTAGCATAAAAGAATACCTATCGAAGTTTGATTGGAATAACTGCGCGTTGCTATGCCATAACACTCTCTTCGATGGAGCCATCCTTGCATGGCGTTACGGTATCGTGCCAGCGATGTATCTTGATACGTTGAGTATGGCGCGCGCGCTCAATGGCATTGAGGTAGGTGGGTCACTGAAAGCTTTGGCTGAAAAATATAATTTGGGAGTTAAGGGTGACGAGGTGGTTGCTGCTAAGGACAAACGGCAAGAGGACTTCACACCACAGGAGTTAGCGCATTACGGTGAGTACTGTAAAAATGACGTTAACCTGACACACAAGTTGTTTCATGTCATAGCGCCTCAGTTTCCCGCAGATGAAGTAAGACTTATTGATATGACGTTGAGAATGTTTATTACTCCGGTTTTTGAAGTTGATGACGCGTTGTTAGTTGAACGCTTAGAAGAACTAAAGATAGAGAAGAACGACTTGCTGGCGACACTAAAAGAAAAATTGGAGTGTGAAGATGAAGAAGCTGTTCGTAAAAAGCTGGCAAGCAATAAACAGTTTGCCGCAATTCTCGAAGGACTTGACCCACCCATACAGCCGCCAAGAAAAATTTCACCTGTTACTGGGCGAAGAACGCTTGCGCTTGCAAAAAATGATGAGGGCTTTATTGCACTATTGGAACATGACGACCCATTTATACAACAACTTTGTGCCGTGCGCCTTGGAACTAAATCGACTCTTGAAGAGTCAAGGATTGCCAGATTTGTGGGTATTGGAAAACGAAACAAGGGAAAACTCCCCATCCCACTTAAATACTACGGTGCTCACACTGGGCGATGGTCAGGTTCTGATAAGGTTAATTTTCAAAACTTGCCGAGCCGAGACAAAAAAAAGAAAACCCTTAAAAATGCTGTACTGCCACCCGACGGATATGTGGTTATTAACTGCGACTCCTCTCAAATAGAGGCGCGTGTGCTTGCATGGTTGGCAGGACAAGACGATGTAGTAGAACAATTTGCCAAAGGCGATGATGTGTACTCAGTTTTTGCGTCGAAGGTCTATAACCGGACGATTACTAAGAAAGACACAGAGCAGCGGTTTGTAGGTAAGACGTGCATACTTGGGCTTGGTTATGGCACTGGCTGGAAAAAGTTACAGCACACACTAGCGACAGCGCAACCGATTAACGTTCACTTACCAGACGAGGAATGTCAACAGATAGTAAAACTCTATCGAGATGTGAACAGCGATATTATTACTCTATGGAAGGAAAGCGACAACGCGCTGATGAAGCTTGCCAATTGGGACGTTAAGAGTAAACCGTTCTATCTAGGGCTACACAATGCGCTGCGCGTTGTAAAGGAAGGGATTGAGTTACCCAATGGTTTATTAATACGTTATCCAGAGTTATTCTTAGATACACAGGAAGTTAACTCCCAATACAAGTACAAATCTAGGAAGGGCGAGATTAGTATTTGGGGCGGTGCGGTTGTAGAAAATGTGGTTCAAGCGTTAGCTAGGATTATTGTAGCTGAACAGATGTTGGTGATTAACGAAAAGTATAGGGTTGCTTTGACTGTTCACGACGCGGCGGTTATTGTTGTATTAGAAAAAGAAAAAGATGAAGCTATTGAGTTTATTGTTCAAGCAATGTCCACGCCGCCTACTTGGGGGCCAACTTTACCTGTTGCATGTGAGGCAAAATGGGGGCATAGTTATGGAGAATGTTAACTAAAAGGTTTCCTATGAAATGGTCGTTTTCAAGCCTTAAACAATATATAAATTGCCCACGTCAATACCATGAAATTAAAGTTCTTAAAAACTACGAAGTCAAAACCACGCATCAGATGGCTTATGGGACGGATGTTCACGAGGCGTTGGAGAACTATGCAAAGACAGGCGCAGCACTACCCAACAATTACCAGAGGTTCGCTGCGTTGGTTGACCCATTGTTGGAGATCGACGGTGAGAGATTTATTGAATATAAGATGGCGTTAACCGCAGACAAGCAAGTATGTAGTTTTAACGATAAAGATTATTGGGTAAGAGGCATTGTTGACTTGATGATTATTTCAGATGACACAGCATTTATCGTTGATTACAAGACAGGTAGCGACAAGTATCCTGACATGAAACAGTTAAAGTTAATGGCACTAATGACATTCGCGCATTTTCCTGAAGTGCAGCACGTCAAAGCCGGTCTGTTATTTGTATTACACAACAACTTTATGTCAGACGAGTACCACCAAAATGACATAGATAAACTATGGAGCGCGTTTACTCCAGACTTAGAAAGACTAAAGATGTCACATGAAATTAATCAATGGCAAGCTAACCCTACACCGTTATGTGGCTGGTGCTCCGTCAATACATGTGAACACCACAGAACTAGATGATAACATTATTCATGGAGTAAAAGATGGCCTACGTGAGCAAACCCAGACCATATAAAAAAGAATACGAGCAAGAAAAAGCTAGAGGCGAACATGACAACCGTATGGAACGTCAACGTGCGCGGCGTAAATTGGACAAAAATAACGTAAGCCGTAAAGGTAAAGATGTTGCGCACGTTAAAGCGCTCTCTAAAGGGGGTAGCAATAAAGATGGAGTGCGTTTAGAATCGCCGAGTAAGAACCGCAGTTTCAAGCGTAAGTCAGATGGTTCGATGAAGTAATTTGCAACGAGCCGTAAGGTGCGAGTGGGCGGGGGTTTTTGAAAGTTTTTCCCTCCATAAACCGCATCAGTTACTTAGTATCCGCCCTTTCGTGTACTTGTCTCACAGGGTACGGATGTAACCGACTTGCCCCCGTAAGGGGCAATGTTAACTATTAAGTGAGATTAAATTGATTGATACTAAATTTGAAGTTGTAGATGACACTGCGCTACGTTTTAAATTATCGAACGATGCAGCCGCGTTTGTTCTGAAGTACATTGAGAAATGCGAAATACTATCCAAAGGCGCCACTGAAACAGAATTAATTGTTTACTGGGGGCACAACGAGGTTAATTTCTTAGCCGAAACTTTTGGTTTAAATAGTATTCCCTCACCCATACTGCGCGATTACAACTGGCCCGGACTTTATAAGCCATTTGATCATCAAAAAACTACTGCATCATTCTTAACTGCTAGACGCCGCGCGTTTTGTTTTAACGAGGCGGGTACAGGTAAGACATCCTCTGTTATATGGGCAGCGGATTATCTTATGAAACAAGGGTTAATTAAACGTGTGTTAGTAGTATGCCCACTGACAATCATGTATTCAGCATGGCAGGCAGATGTGTTTAAGACTGCTATGCACCGAACGGTTGGCGTAGCGTATGGCCCCGCTGCTAAACGCAAGAAAATTATTAACGGAGAGTATGAGTTCATCATTACTAATTATGATGGCGTAAGTATATTATCTGAAGATATAAACAAAGGCGGCTTTGATTTGATTGTAGTAGATGAAGCCAACGCCTACAAGTCAACGACCACCGTACGCTGGAAAATACTTGCAAGGTTAATTAAACCTAACACAACTTTATGGCTTTTGACAGGTACACCTGCATCGCAGTCTCCGCTCGATGCGTTTGGCTTAGCGCGTTTAGTATCCCCCAACAAAGTTCCTAGATACGCGACAGCGTGGCGCGATAAAGTGATGCAACAACTCACGCGCTTTAAGTGGATACCTAGACCTAGATCAAAGGAAATTGTGTTTGAGGCATTGCAGCCTGCTGTGAGGTTTAGTAAAGCTGACTGTCTTGATCTGCCAGATGTTTTACATCAGACGCGTGAGATACCGCTGACGCAACAAGCAGCTAGATACTATAAGAGACTAAAAGATGACATGCTTATTAGTGCCGCTGGAGAACAGATAAGTGCAGTAAATGCAGCGGCTATGCTCAGTAAATTACTTCAAGTATCAGGCGGGGCTGTGTATTCAGATACGCGTGAAGTAGTAGAGTTTGACATAAGCCCCCGCATAAAAGCGTTAGAAGAAGTATTAGAAGAGACTAATCATAAAGTGCTGGTCTTTGTACCATACACGCACACCATTGAAATAGTCAGTAAACACTTATCAAGTATTGGAGTATCTAACGAGATAATTAATGGAGCTGTGTCAGCAAACGGACGACAACTTATTGTTAATAGATTTCAAACTACACCTGATCCACGGGTGTTAGTCATTCAACCACAGGCAGCGTCGCACGGTGTAACACTAACGGCTGCGGATACTATAATTTTTTGGTCGCCTGTTATGAGTGTTGAAACGTACCTTCAATGTATTGCTCGAATTGATCGTGTAGGTCAGGTCAACAAGATGACGGTAGTGCATTTGCAAGGTTCAGAGGTGGAAAGAAAGATGTATCGCATGTTGCAATCAAAGGTAGATTCGCATGAACAACTTGTTGATCTTTATAAATCAGAAATTGAAGGGGTAGACTATGAATAACATGGAAGAATTAGTTAAAGCCTACTTGACTATTAGAGGCGAACGTGAAAGGATCGAGTCTGAGTACAAAGAAAAAGATTTTGCATTAAAAGAAGAGATGGTTGTATTAGAACAAGCCATGCTTGCTAACTGTAATTCCGTTAATGCAGACAGTATTAAAACTTCAGCGGGTACAGTATTAAAGCAGTTGAAAGAACGGTACACATGTTCAGATCGCGATAACTTTAATAAGTTTGTGATTGAGCATAGCGCTGTTGAATTATTTGAAGGTCGTATACATCAAGGTAATTTTAAAGAATTTATGTCTGAGCGTCATGCAGATGGTTTGCCGCCCGGTGTGAATGTGATGCGTGAATTTAATATCACAGTAAGAAAACCCACAGTTAAATTAAGTTAAAGGAAATATATTATGAGCAACGATCTTGCAACCCTTATTGCTAACAACCCTGCCCTTATCCAAACCGGACTTGATGCAGATACGCTTGCCGTAGCTGGCGCTGGCGCTAATCAAACTAAACGTCTTTCAATCAAAGGCGGTGTGTTTCGTAAGATGTCTGGCGGTAAAGAAGTAGGTTCTATCGAAGACCGTCACATGAACATTATATTTGTGAAGATGGCTCACGCTGCTTCGCGTCAATGTTACGAGGGCACATATGTTGAAGGACAAGCATCTTCTCCCGTTTGCTGGTCTAACGACTCCATTAAGCCAGATGATGATGTTGTACAACCCTGCGCTCCAACGTGCGATGTCTGCCCCAACTCCGCTAAAGGGAGCAATGATTCTGGTGTTGGCGCGAAATGCAAGCTGTCATGGCGTACCGCTGTTGTACTTCCACAAGACCCGAGTGGTGATGTATTGGAATTTGTTATCCCCGCTGCATCGTCTTTCGGCAAAGAAGAAAACGGACGTTGGCCTTTTAAGTCCTACATCTCTATGTTAGCAAGCAACAACATTGCAGCAGGCCGTGTGGTGACTAAGGTTCAATTCGATACTAAAGTTCAATTCCCGAAAGTTCTTTTCTCGCCAGCAGGAGCAGTAGATCAGGGTGAGTACGACACAGTTACACGTCAAGGTAAAAGCCAAGCGGCAGAATCCGCAATTAAACTTTCTATCTATAAAAAGAAAGAAGATGATGTTGCGCCTGAAGTATCTGAACCTACCGTCCGTGAATCAACTAAGCGCGCTACACCTGAGAAAGCGACTGATGCTACAGACGTCATTAAAAAATGGACTAAAAAACCTGTGTAAGGAGTATTATGCCGCGCCCGTATAGTCAGAAGTTTATTGAAGGACTAGACAAGGACACTCACCGTATAGGTGTGTTGTTAGCAAGAGAGTGTGTCAGAGCTAATTTACCCGCCAAATATGTGGCAAAGGCAATGAAGGTATCTCGCGCTACAGTTCACAATTGGTTTCGTGGCAGGATTCTTCGGGACAAGCATGAGTTGGTAGCTTTGGCTTTCATATCATTGATGAAAAAAGATACACGCGACGGTGTGTTACCTGTGAAGTCAATGAAGGAAGCCAAAGCTTATATTGAAGATGTAATAGGCGAACCAATATAACGAGGGAACAAATGAGACATCACACATTACTTAATGAAGAGCATCAAAAAATTCTTATAGATGCTGCACATAAAAAAAGTATTGAAGAGCTGGACAAAGCAATTCAATTAGTAAGATTGCTTGCTCCTAGAAAATTTTTAACTGATAGTGAATTAGAAAAACGCGTTTTTCATCATCAACCGGGGGGCATGTTCTGGGGTGGCAAAGCCATATACAGATAAACAGTTTATTTAATTAATCCATAGGCAGGAATTACTCCTGCCTTTCTTGTCTCTGCGGCTATGATAAAACAATTTTATGAGAAGACATTGCCTTCGCAGGGCGTTTACTGTGTAGCTGGCATAAAAAATAAAAGAACAACACAACGCTTTGCAGAAACGTTAGACGAAGTAGTAACACTTGCAGAAAACTTTAAAAAACAAGGGACAGATGTTTATGTGGCGATGGCATCGTTTGAAGGCTACAGCCGTAAGGCCGAGGACGCTCAGTTCCTCCGGTCATTTTTTATTGATTTAGATGTTGGCGAAGATAAAGCGGCTGTTAAGAAAGGGTACTTAACTAAAGAGGAAGCGCATGACAACCTACTCACTTGGTTGGAAAAGAAAGAACTACCACCGCCAATCATTCTTGATTCGGGTACGGGCATCCACGCCTATTGGGCATTTGAAGAGAACGTTGCGGTCGATGAGTGGAAACTATATGCAGAGAAATTCAAAGCTTTTTGTCTTCAAGACCTCTACATTGACCCCGCCCCAACTGCGGATGTGGCGCGCATTATGCGCTGTCCGGATACCTTCAACTACAAAACTCAGCCGCCGTCAGAAGCGACAATCATTAGTGATTGCGAAGGCATCTATAGTTTTGAAGCGTTCAAAGAATTTCTTGGTGTCGAAGAACCGGCAGGTGAAAGTATTCTCAAGCATCTACCAAAAGGTTTGGATGAAGACACCAAGGCGATTTTAAAATTAGACAACGTAGAAACTATTTTTGACAAGATAGCTACACGTAGTATGGAAGGGGATGGATGTGAGCAAATTAAATGGGCGATTGAAAACCGAGAGAATTTACCTGAACCAATCTGGGTCGCAACACTCTCTATCGCGCAACATTGTTCTGATCGTGACACCGCGATTCACGCCATATCTCAGGACTACCCTAAATACAATTGGCAAGAAACAGAAAACAAAGCAACACAGCGACAAGGTAAACCTTTCTCCTGCGACAAGTTTAACGAAAACAACCCCGGCATTTGCGATACGTGCAAGTACAAAGGTCAGTTCACTAACCCACTTGCACTCGGCAGGGCTATTAAAGTCGCCAAAGCGCAGCCAGTACGGGAAGATGAGGATACCGAAGTTTATGCAAAAAATTTAATACCCGACCATCCTGATTATTTATTTCCATACTTTAGAGGTGAGAAAGGTGGCATTTACTATCAGCCGCCTCACAAGATAGATAAGAAAGGTAATAAGACACAAGAAGAACCATTTCTTATCTACGAACATGATCTTTTTCCGATTGCTAGGATGTTTAGCAAAGTAGAAGGTAGCTTGTTACAGATGCGGTTGATACTACCAAAGGATGAGCTACGTGACTTTACTATTGCTACAAAGATTATTCAATCAACCGACAAGCTGAAAGAAGCTTTGTTGTTCCACGATGTAATACCTTTACCAAGGAACATGCCACATCTTATGGAATACGTAAACAAATGGGGTAAATATTTAGCCAGCACTATACAAGCTGAAATAGTTCAAATGCAGATGGGTTGGACAGAAGCTAAAGGAGATAATCGTTTAGGTAGCGAGTTTGTCATTGGCAACCAGATGGTTAAATCAGATGGTACAGTACACAAGACTCCGGTTGCCCCAATTATACGAAGCATCGCTAAGATGTTTAATCCGAAAGGATCATACGAAAAATGGCAAGAGTGCGTACAAGAACTGAACACCCCGTCGATGGAGCTTCATGCGCTAGGGACGCTTACTGGCTTTGGTGCGCCGATCATGAACTTGACGTCTACCAGTGGCGTGACCTTGTCGTACACGGGGGAGTCAGGCAACGCAAAAACGGGCGCTCTAATGGCGAACTTGAGCATATGGGGGAACCCGAAGGATATGTGGGTGCTGGAGGCCACGAACAATGGGTTAGTGACACGTTACGTGACTTTCAAAAACATACCCTACGGGGTAGACGAAGCACATCAAAAATCGCCAGAAGAAATAGCTAAACTAGTCCACGCTGTATCGCAAGGTAAAGCTAAGATTAGGATGATGGGTTCTGTTAATGCTGAACGTGAGCATGAGTTCAGTGCGTCGTCTATCGCTATGATGACTTCTAATAGACCGTTGTTTGACATCATCATGGAAAAGAAAGCCTATGCCAACGGTGAGATGGCAAGGATGATTGAGTTAGTAATTAACAAACCGCAAGCCTTGATAGCTGATCCCGGTTTCGGTCGCCGTGTGTTTGACCCGTTGAAGTATAACTACGGACATGCGGGTGTGAAGATAATGCAGGGGTACTACGCGTTAGGCGAGAATGATTTGTTGGAACGCATTGCTTATTGGTTGAAGCGCATCCAACACGATTTTGGCACGGACGATATTTATAGGTTTTATTTAGATTACGTCTGTGCCGTTTTTACAGCAGGTATGGTAGCCAACGAATTTAAAATTGTTAATTATGATTTAGACCGTATTTACCACAAACTTGTAATAGAAATGATTTATTTACGCGACAACGTGGTTAAGTTGGGTCACATGGATTATGAGGGGTTAGTCGGTGATTTTATTAATAAATACTACACCGGATTCTTGGGGATTAATGATGGAAAAGTTAGCTATGAGCCGAGGACAAGCCTTGTTGGGCGAATGGACGTTGCGGCTGGACAAGTCCTTATATCTACGACTGAGTTTAAAAAGTATCTTAGCGAGAAACAAGTTAGTTCACGAGAGTTTGAGATTGCCATGAAGGCTAAAGGAATTCTTTTAGAGAGTAAAAAAACGAGGCTAGACGCTGGATGGAAGAACGCGTTTAGTATGTTAGATAAAAACATGAACATAAATGCTTATGTCTTCGCAACCAAAATCCCTAGTGAATTCTTTGATGCAACCGGAGATGACTCAGGAACCTGAGTGGATTTTTCCGTATGAGTATATGCAGGTTGGGGAGAGTTTCTTTATTCCTACCTTGCGCCCAGCGCAAATGATCTATGCGGCGGACAATGCTGCCAAGAAGTCACGCATCAGGGTAAAGATTTATACAACAGAGAAAGAAGGCCACCTAGGCGTCCGCGTTTGGCGCGTTGCCTAGGGGTTTACTCCCATAGCTTTATACAGTTCAATTAATCTAAACTTTTCAAAGTTTTCTTGTTGGACAATTGTGTCTACAATTTGTTTGCGGTCTTTGGGCGATAGCCCTTCCATAGCGCGGTAGTTGTTAGCTTGTTCGCGAAGATTTTTTAAATGTCCTTGAGTATCATGGTTGTACATATTAACTAGCATTTGATCTAATGGGTGAGCCGCAAGATACTCAGCGTATTGCATCGGCCTTTCCTTGAACATGTTGATTCTCTTCTCACGTTCTTTTAAATCATTCTCAATGCGCTGCCATTCACGAGCGTCGAAGTTAGACTTAGTACCAACAAAGCTGTCTAGTATTAATGTGTCAGTCTTTGGATTAAAGTCTTTATTACCAGATAACCACAGACCGATGTTTATACCGTTGTGCATTAAGCGCGATGCGCCGTCAGCATAAGAGTTTGCAAAGAAGTACAGCGTGTTAGGACTAATATCCAAATCACCGTTCGTTGTATTGGCAAGGTACTGCGCTGCCATCTTATAAGCTTCAGGAACACTATCGCCACCTGTGTAAGCATCGCCAAACCGTGACTGACGGTTGTTATAAATCTGCCGACCCAAGGCGTCTACGTTCATCACGTACTCAACTAGAGGTCTAACAATCGACGGTAGTGTTGAGTCAATTGCAAACTCTAACGGCTTCTCTGCTGGACTGATGCGCGAGATAGGTAACGGCAGGAATGAGTCAAGAGTGATAGTCAGCATGTTAGCCAGAGAATCTCCGACCCGAGTATTGCCTCCCAGCATAGCGCCCATCTGCGCGCCCAAAGCAGCGAACGCGCCAAGACCAAAGCCCCAAGGCAATTGAAACGGCTGTTCAAAACCGGGGATATAAAAACGGGCGAACTTAGTCCAGCGGGACATATCATCTGTCGCGACCTTGTTGCGCCCTAAATCGTCGTCGTCTGCTGCCGACTTAGCCATCTGATAGACAACTAGCCCAACGCCCATTAGTGCCATACTTACTATCTTAGCGTTCTGTTTGCGTTGAGCAAAAGTACTATCGAACTTGTCTAGCGCCTTCTCAGCGTCTTTTAATTGTGCCTCAAGTTTAAGCTTGCGCGTTCCGGTAATAGTTTTATCTTCTAACTCTTCGCGCAGCGCTGCGGCTACAGCAAAGTCTGGCTGGCGCATTTTAGCTTGTTGAGCATCCAAGAAGGCAGGCATCAAAGCATCCAATGCCCTAACTGCGCCTGTAGCAGACGGACGGAAAAACATATAGAACGCGCCAAGCGCCTTACCCCACTGACCTACTTGCTCAAAGTTAGCTAGATTTTTAGCGTATGCAGCCCCGCGTACGATAGCTTCTTTCTCTACATTGGGGCCTGTTTTACCCTCACGGGAAGCCTCTCCCATAGCGGTATCTTTAGCCACCTTAAATGCAGCAACGCGGGCTGCTACCTCAAACATATCAATCCAACCGTCGAAGAACTTAGTTATCTTCTTGCCGACTAAAACTCTACCCGGCCCGGCTTCTTTGTATAGCTCATCGAACTGACCCTTGTTGGCAATACCCGCCAAGTACGACACCTTACCGCCGGTTTTAATATAATCAACTATGGCTTGGTAATAACCCGACTTATCATCTTTAGCTAACTGTTCTATTTCAGCAATCTTGCCTTGCGCATAGAGGCGATTAAAATTAAATGATTTTAATAATCCTCCAACAATGTTCTTGGCTACAGAAGCTATGTAATCAAAAGCGGCTTTCGGGCCAAGCTCTGCGCCCATTGTGAAGGCATTAGTTAATACGTCACGCACGAAGTTGACAGGCGCAAACGCAATGTTAAAACGCGTGTGGAGTTGCCCAAAGAAGCCAGTTGCTCTATTAAGAAAGTCTACCGTTGGGTTAATTTCACGGTATGAACGCCTGATGGACTCCAACAACGCTTTGTCTTTGATAGTGATAACTGCCACTTTGCCATCGGGCATGTAATGGAATACTTTAGTTTCGCCACCTAGCGATTTAACAAATTTGTTATCTTGGCGCTCTTCAAAGTTAATAATCTTGTCTACCTCGGCTGTTGGCAATACACCAGAGCCATTAGGATTCTTATCTTTACTATACTTAGAAGCGTTATAGATAGACTCTGTAACATTGTTCAAACTTACATGCATAGCAGCTAACGCGCCATCAGCCATCACTTGCAGAATCGGATTGTCTGGTATTTGGTGATTACCTTGAAATGTATACACAGCGTCTTGCAACTCACCACCTAAGCGGCGGCTGTCCAAGTTAAGAAGCTCAGCTTCTTCCGATACGTTCTTGCCTTTCAAAGGCACGTAGTTTTCCCAGCCGTAGAACTTAATCCAATTCTCCGCAAACTTAGACATGCGGTTAGACATCTTGTTAAGTTTTAAAACAGTCTTGTTTAGTGCTTTAACGGTTTTAAAGATTGGGTCAACGTCAGCTTTGTTCTTTTCGTAATCTTTCTTAATCTCAGCAATCTCTTGCGCAGTATATGTACCTGCCACATCAAACGACGTGCTATCTATATTAGACGCATCTTTACCAATAACGTCAGGGCGCAGATAGGTATTATTCTTATCAAAGACAATATCTCTAAGCGTTTTATCCAGATAGGTAATCTCAGCGTCAGATAGTTTGTCATTAGTATTTAATTGATTAAAGATTTCATCACGCATAGTAGCGGGAGATATGTTGTTTGCCTTACCTTTGGCGTCAGTAAACTTAATAACAGGCGCGTCGCTTAACTTTACCTTCTTCATGTAGAGGGTTTCACGGCGCTCTTGCATGTGACGATAGATAGCGTAGAGGGACAGCTCTTGCAAAGCCTCTTCAACAGACAAATCTTTTTTCTTGGCGTACTCAGCTACGCCTTGACGCATATCTTCATTTAATGCTTGTACATACTGTGTGTACATCCAATGCGCGTTGCCAGACGATAAGACAATCTGATCGTAGATATTGTTCATACCCACGCCGTAGGCAACAACGCGCCCGGCGTAGCTTAATTTTTCCTGCCAACGTTTTAGTGGGGCACGATCATTAACAAACTTAGTCTCAGCCCAGTGACCCAACTTGCCTGTTAGCATAGCGTTATATAACCGCTTGGGAGCCGCCGTAGGTTTGCCTGTCTTTTGCTCCGACTTCATTTCTTCAACACTACGGTTCTGTACAGGGCCAGCTTTCTTAGCTGGCAATGCTTCAATATCTATACCGGCTTCTGGCACGGAAAGAATGCGTCCAAACGCTTCCGACATCTCAACAAGTAAATTGGCTTCGTATCCAGCTTGAGCCGATCCTCGCGCAATAGCTTCTCTACTTACGCGTTCACTAGCGGGACGCTGATAAATTACACCTCTTCGTCTTGGGCCTTCAAGTTCTTCTTGTGGCAGTTCATTAAAACCCTTGACTATATCGTCTGGAATATTCTCAGAGGGCGTAAACGTACGACCAGCTTTAGTAAGACCATACATCTTCATAAGGGCTTGAGTAAACTGCCCCCACAAAGAACCAAAACGAGAAAGAATACTACGTAAAAATGGTTTGTTTTCAGCAGTATATTTACCAAAATTTCTAGCCTGAATGTTAGCTAGATCACGCTGAAGACTTACATCCGTCATTGCATAAGATACAAACTCGTAAACGTTTTCAAACGCAAACTTATGTTTACCACCTATACGTGATTTAGCAAATTCATAAATATTATCAATGTGTTCAGCCGCTTCGCGCTGCTCTTGAGTCAAACTATTAGGATTAGTTTTGTATTTATAAAGAATCTTTACCGTACCAGCATGGGTAATCTCATGCAAAACAGTTTGTTCATCTAAACCATCGTTTGTAAAATACAGCGTGTCAGTCTTTGGATCGTACGCCGCTAACTTACCTTCTTTACGAAGTTGTTTAACAACAGCGTTACTTTCATCCATTACGACTTTAGTATCGTAAGAGACAGTCCCAAGCACTTTACTTAATTGACGAAATACACCGCGCGAGATTGCGGTTTGTCCGGCACGGAAATTATTAATTTTTTCGTCAAGTCGTTTGCCAGTAATCTTTTCAATGGCATAAACCATGCCTTTTGCGTTCTGCGATAGATATTTTAGAACGCCTTTAATGTCGCCATTAAATAATTGTAGGATAACGCTCTTTGGAAGGCGCTCCCCAGTATCTACTTGTTCGCTTTCTCGTTGTTGTTTTTCTTTTCGTTCTTGTTGGGCTTGTTCAGTTCGGCCTTTAACAATTTCTGTTTGGCGCTCTATGCGACGTTTAGTGCGCGCATTATATTTATCCACGACGGCTTTAAAGCCAGCGTCCATTTGTTCGGTAGTAACTTTTGGTTTAGCAGTCTTAGCGCCAAGTCCCGGTTCAATCGCTTTTAAAAACGCTTCGCGCTCGTCGTAATGCAAAGAAGCCCATTCAGGCATGTCTTTGTTATATGCTTCGCGATTGTTTTCATAGAACGATGCACCGCGCGGCGCTTTGGCTTCGCGATAGTCTGTTAAAACATCAAGCGCGTTATTGCGTTCCTGAATAGAATTTCTACGGATGTTATTGAGGTATATTGCTTTTTCGTCCGTACTTAGACCATTCCACGCAACTGTACGCACAGCGTTACGATCACCCCAATCTTCGCGCTCTTCTTCATATAGATTTACGACTTCTTGCGGTGCTTTGGTAAAATCAATCTCCCCGCTCTCAATTTTTTTATCGACACGGGATTTATATATTGCCGCCATAGCTGGCGACATGAACGCAACTTTCCCTTTAGACGGCGTCATGCCTTTAGTTATCTGTGCTTCTTCCGCTTCTTTTGTAATAGCCGCTTTTTCCGCGTCGCTAAGTTCTTCCCAAGCGGGCAGTTGCATGTTGTGTGCTTTAGCAATCTCACTTGCCATAGTGTCATAGTGAGTTTTTACTTGGTCTTCGGCTAATGCAACGCGCTGTTCTCCCGCTGGACTAACAACTGCGCTAGGAGTCCTTCCAGTAGGCTCCACTCCAGATACGTCAGATGCTGTAAATTCTGCGGCGGGTTCTCCCACTCTTGGTACAGCGCTAGGAGCGCCAAGCTCACTTCCTCCTGCGACAGATTGACTAAGTTGTTGGGCATTTTTTATCGCCTC
>SXGQ01625895.1_pt1 | contig 15925 bp, 8 predicted proteins | sample 3178371 | NCBI WGS metagenome assembly SXGQ01 (sample SAMN11356859, study PRJNA531348) | freshwater metagenome | isolation source: freshwater sample F1-20 | place: China: Fuxian Lake, Yuxi | collected 2017-12-25
GCCGGCGCCTTGGGCGCCGAGGGAGGCTGAGGAGGCGGGACGGCGGGGGGGGCAGCGGGAGCCGCAGCAGCGGCGGCGGCCTTCTGGACGGCGAGCTTGGCCGCGGCGGCGGCCTCCTTCTCACGCTCGATATCCTGCTTAGACTTTACAAAAATCCCCGCGGGCAGACTCACCTTAGGCTCCGCGGCGGGAACGGGGGCCACCGGAGCCTCGGAGGCCGGCGCGGCGGCCGCCTGCTTGGCGGCGAACTCCTCCCGGAGCGCGGCGGCGTTGATCTTGTCCACCGTGCTCGACACCGACTTCACATCCGCGGCGATGATCTTTCGCTCCCTGAGGAGCGCGAGCATCTCCTTGTTGTCCAGGCCGAGTTCCTCGGCGAGTTTATGGATGCGGATGCTCATGCAGGATTGGTGGCGCGGGTACGGGGATCAGCTGGACCGGGAATTGAAACGTTGGATGACGTCCGCAGCCTCCTCGGGAGAAAACCCGGAGCCCTCGAGGTCACCGGCCTCCACGCCCTCGAAGAGTTCGAGCGAGACGAAGCCGGCCTTGACCAACCGCAACGCGAGGTCCTCGCCCACGCCGAGACCGGCGACGAGCTTGCGTTTGGCGTCGCCCTCGGGGTCGGCGCCGACGGCGCGGAACTCCTCGATGTCGAGCCGCCAGCCGATCAGGCGCGACGTGAGCCGCGCGTTCTGGCCCTTGCGGCCGATGGCGACGGCGAGGTCGTCGGTCGCGACCTTCAGCAGGATCCGGTGATTCTTCTCGTCGAGGATGATCTCGCGCGGCAGGGCCGGCTTGAGCGCCTCGATGATCATCTCACGCGGGTCGGCGTAATATTTGATGATATCGATCTTCTCGCCGCCCAACTCGCGCACGATGGTCTTAACCCGGGCGCCGCGGGCGCCGACGCAGGCGCCGACGGGATCCACCTTCGGATCGGTGCTCGTGACGGCGACCTTGGTGCGGTAACCGGGCTCACGGGCGAACGCCTCGATCTTGACCGTGCCATCCGCGACCTCGGTGACCTCCAACTCGAAGAGTCGACGCACGAAGCGCGGACTGCCGCGACTGAGGATGATCTCCGGCCCGCGCGGCGTGCTCTGGATTTCCAGCAAGAGGCAGCGGATGCGCTCGCCCGGCTGGTACTCCTCGCCCGGAACCTGCTCGCGGCCCGGCATGATCGCCTCCGCCTTGCCGAGGTCGATGAACAGATCATTGCGCTCCCGGCGACGCACGGTGCCGGTCACGATATTCCCGACCTGATCCTTGAAGTCGTCGTAAATGCGATCCTTTTCGAACTGCCGGAGCCGCTGCATCACGGCCTGCCGGGCCGTCTGGGCGGCGATCCGGCCGAGAGTGGACGGGTCGATCTCGCGCTCGAGCATCTCGCCGAGCGCCCCCCCTGGCTTCAGTGCCTGGGCTTTCTCCACGTGGATCTCGGTCTTTGGATTGCTGACCGAGTCGACCACCTTCATCAGCGCCCACGCGTGCAGCTGACCGTTCTTGGGATTGATGTCGATCCGCAGCTCCTGACCCGAGTTAACCCCTTTCAGGGCCGCGGTTTTGAGGGCGTTCGTGATCGTCGCGATCATGTCGGCGCGCGGAATGCCCTTTTCCTTTTCCATGTACTCGAGAACCGAGAGGATTTCGCTGCTCATAGGGATTGGGAGGTCGGAAAGTTGGGAAAAAAAAAGCGGGCCGCTGGGCCCACTTTCTTGAAAGTGAGTGTTTTAGAACCGGAGAGGGTATCGATCGCGCGGAAAAGTTGTCAAGCCCCCCTCCCTCCTTCACCGCCGCTTCCGGAGCCCACCCGGGTTTCGTCCGCCGCTCCACGTCCGAGGCGAGCGGGCCGTCCGCTCCTTCCATCGGCGGTTCCCCCATCAAACCGCTGGAGTATCAACGCTTCGCACCCGGGACCTCCGGCGATCCAATCCCCGGACGTCCGGTCACGGCGAGCGAGCCAGCCAGCGAATCGCCGCCTCGAGATCCGGATCCCGGCCGGTACGAACGTCGGCCAACGTGCGCGGGACCGAGAGATCGGGTTCCACCCCCCTGCCCTCCAACCTCCGCCCCTTGGGCGCCAGGTAATCCTCGCGGCTGAGCTGCAGCTGCCCGCCATCGGGCAGCTCGTAAAACCAACTGGCCAGCACCGCGCCCGCCGTCGGCCGGCCCAGCACGGTCGCGCGCCCATGGTCCTGCAACACGGCGGCGAATATCTCGGCGGCGCTCGCCGTGCCGCGATCGACCAGCACAACCAAGCGGCCGTCATAGCGCGCGGAGCCCCATTGCCAGGAGGACTTCACCGAACTGGTCCCGGCTCGCGTGACGAACACGCCGCAATCGACCGTCTGCCGGAAAAACTCCCCGATGATGATGCCGAGCGAGAAGGTCTCGCCACCCGAGTTCCGCCGCAGGTCGATCACGACCCCGGGGGCGTCAGCCCGGGCCTTGAGTCGTTCCGAAAGCCAGCGCCGCGCCGGTCCGTCGAACTCATCGAAGCGCAGCAGCGGGATCCCTCCCGGAAGCATGCGCTCCACGCGGCGCGGCGCGTTTGACAGCTCCTTCGCCACCGGGGCCACTCGGACGGGACGGTCCTGGTCGTCGAGGAACTCCCACGTCGCCGCCTCGCCGGCGGCGGGCCGGAAATCAATCTCCTCCCCCAGCGGCCGCCCGTCGCGCGAAACCACGATCCAACCCGAGCGAATCCCGGCCGTCTCGGCCGGGCTGCCGGGCAGCACCTCGTTGACGACCCAGCGGTCCTCGAGGCGCTCCATCGCGAAACCGGTGCGCGCCCGGGTGCGCGAACGGCGCTCGGCGGCGCGCGCCGGCGAAACAGCCCGCGTGTGGCTGTCCTTCAGCGGCTCCATCATCGCGTTCAGTTCCCGGTAGAGCGACTCGTCGTCCGCCGCCGCGATCGCGGCCGGACCCTGGCGCCGTCCCGCGGCGGTCCAATCGATCCCGCCAAGCGCCGGATCATGGTGGCGTTCCGCCACCAGGCGCCAGACCCGCTCGAAGACCTCCGCGTTGCGGACTCCGCGAGTTGATCCGGGATCCGCCGCAAACTCCGGACGCGTGAACCGCGAGGCGGGCGCCAGCGCGCAACCGCCGGCGGCCAGCATCACCGCCAGCACGAACGCGACGCGGAATCCGGCACCCGCCGCCCCGCTCCGTCCGCCGCGCTTGCCGGGGCCGGCCATCGGGGATCAGACCGCGACGAGGTCCTTCTCGACGCGGAGGTTGCCGATGATGAAGTCCTGCCGCTCGGGCGTGTTCTTGCCCATGAAGAACCCGAGGAGGTCGTCGCTGTTGTGCAGGTGGTTCAGTGTGACCGGCTCGAGCCGGATGTTCTCACCGATGAAATCCTTGAACTCGCCCGCCGAGATTTCCCCGAGGCCCTTGAAGCGCGTGATCTCATGGCTGGAGCCGAGCTTGGCGACGGCGGCCTGTTTCTCGTCCTCGGAGTAACAGTAGATGGTCTCGCGCTTGTTGCGCACGCGGAACAGCGGCGTCTCGAGGATGAAAAGGTGGCTGTTGCGGATGAGGTCCGGGAAGTATTGCAGGAAAAAGGAGATCAGCAGCAGCCGGATGTGCATGCCGTCGACGTCAGCGTCGGTCGCGATGACGATCCGGTTGTACCGCAGGCCGTCCATGCCCTCTTCGATGTTCAACGCGGACTGCAGGAGGTGGAACTCCTCGTTCTCGTAGATGACTTTCTTGGAGAGCCCGTAAGTGTTGAGCGGCTTGCCCTTGAGGGCGAACACGGCCTGAGTCTGCACGTCGCGCGTGGCGGTGAGCGAGCCGGCGGCGGAGTCGCCCTCGACGATGAACAGCGTGCTCTCCTCGGCGCGCGGGTTGCGGTCGCCGAGGTGGAGTCGGCAGTCGCGCAGCTTGCGGTTGTGCAGCGAGGCCTTCTTGGCGCGCTCGCGGGCGAGGTTGCGGATGCCCGCGAGCTCCTTCCGCTCGAGCTCGCTCTCCTCGATCTTCCGCTTGAGCGTCTCGGCCGTCTCGCGGTTGCGGTGGAGATGGGCGTCGAGCGACTGCTGGATGAACTTGCCGACGAACTCGCGCAGGGTCGGCCCCTTCGGCGCGACGCTGGTCGAACCGAGCTTGGTCTTGGTCTGCGACTCGAAGACCGGCTCCATCACGCGCACCGCGACGGCGGCGTCGATCGACTGGCGGATGTCGGCGGCGTCGTAGTCCTTTTTGAAGAAGTTGCGGACGGTGTCGACGAGCGCCTCGCGGAAGGCGGCCAGATGCGTGCCTCCCATGGTCGTGTGCTGGCCGTTGACGAACGAGAAGTACTCCTCGCCGTAGTGGGCGCCGTGGGTGAAGGCCACCTCGATGTCCTCGCCCTCGAGATGGATGATCGGATAAAGCGGCTCACCCGCCAGGTTCTTCTGCAGCAGGTCGCGGAGACCGTGCTCGGATTTGAAGGACTTCCCGTTGAACGAGAGGGTGAGGCCGCGGTTCAGGAACGCATAGTTCCACATCATGTCCTCGATGAACTCCGCACGGAACCGGAAGTCGTGGCCGAAGAGGGCGGGATCCGGGGTGAACTCCACCAGCGTGCCGTTGCGCTCCTCCGTGCGCGCCGCCTTCTGGTCGTGCTTGAGCCGGCCCTTCTCGAACTCGACCCGGCGTGTCTGGCCCTCGCGGAAAGCCTGCGCGCGGTACTCGACCGAAAGCGCGTTGACGGCCTTCTGGCCGACGCCGTTCAGGCCGACGGACTTCTGGAACGTCTCGCTGTCGTACTTCGCGCCCGTGTTGATGATCGAGACGCAGTCGACGAGTTTGCCGAGCGGGATGCCGCGGCCGAAGTCGCGGACCCGCAGCGTGCGCTCGCTGAGCTCGACCTCGACGCGCTTGCCGAAACCCATCGTGAACTCGTCGATGCAGTTATCGATGGTCTCCTTGAGCAGCACGTAGATGCCGTCCTCCGCGTGCGTGCCGTTGCCGAGGCGGCCGATGTACATGCCGGGCCGCAGCCGGATGTGCTCGAGGGACGAGAGGGTCTTGATGCTCGCTTCAGTGTAGTTGGAAGCCATCGGGAAAAGTTTCCGGAAGTCAGGCGGTGGCGGAATGACAGGCAAGAGCGAAGGCGGGACTCGTTGCTCCGCACGAGCGCGGCCGCATTCCGGGCTCGCCGCGGGACGGTCCGACTCGAATCTGACTTTTCCTGCGCGCCCCGCGCCGCAAGCCTGCCCTCACCCCTTTCGATGAAGCTCCGCATCCTGTTCACCGCCCTCGTCCTCGCCACCCCCGCCGCCGCTGCCCCGCTGCGGGTGCTTTACGCCGGCTCACCGGAACGCGGACCGCGACTCACCTGTCACGCGCTGATGCGCGACCTTGGTCGAGACGCCATCTGGTTCGAGTACGTGGCGGATCCGGCCGCCGCGACCGCCGAATTCGTCGGGAAGTTCGACGTGGTTGTTCTGGACGCGCCCGCAGGGCGTTTTCCGACCCTCGCCGGGATGCCGGCGGCCCGCCGAATCGCCGCCGCCCAGCTCGGCTCCGCCGAGGAGGAGGGCTTCATCGCCGGTGCCAAGGGACAAATTCTCGCGGCGGTCGGCGCCACCCGGCGGACGCAATGGGAGACCTTTCTCGCCGGCCGCGAACCCGAGCGCCGCGAAGTCCGCCCGACGATCGCCAACTACGAGAAACGCGCCGAACCAGTCACCTTCCAGCTGCCGCTCGGCGTGAAGGGCAGCCGTGAGCGCACCCAGGTGGCGCCCGACCTGCGACTGGAGCTTTTCGCGGCCGAGCCCGACATCGCGAAGCCGATCTTCATGGCTTGGGACGAACGCGGACGGTTGTGGGTCGCTGAAAGCCGCGACTACCCGCACGACGTGAAGCCTGACGGCTTCGGTTCCGACAGCATCAAGATCTGCGAGGATACCGACGGTGACGGCCGCGCCGACAAGTTCACCGTGTTCGCGGACCGGCTGAACATTCCGACCAGCTTCACCTTCGCGCGGGGCGGCGTGATCGTCGCGCAGCCTCCGCGCTTCCTATTCCTGCAGGACACGGACGGCGACGGACGCGCCGACGTGCGGAGGGAGATCATGACCGGCTGGGGCGTGAACGACACCCACGCGCAGGCGAACAACCTGCACTACGGCATCGACAACTGGATCCACGGTTGCGTCGGGTATTCCGGATTCCGCGGCACCGTCGGCGGCCGCGAGTTGCAGTTCGCCCAAGGCACCTACCGGTTCCGGGCCGACGGCTCCGCGCTCGAGTTCCTGCACCAGTTCACCAACAACTCGTGGGGACAGAGCATCAACGAATTCGGAGACGATTTCGGGGGCACCGCCAACAATGCGCCACTCTTCTTCGGCGGACTGCCCGCCACCATCTTGCCCAAGGGCATGCGGGCGATGACCGCCAAACGGATCAACACCGAGGACCGCGCCCACACGATTACTCCGAACTTCCGGCAGGTGGACGTCTTCGGCGGCTACACCGCCGCGGCCGGCAGCGCCTTCATTCACTCCGACCACCTGCCCGCCCGCCTGCAAGGCAAGGCCATGGTTTGCGAGCCCACCATGAAGGTGGTCGCGCTGCTCGACGTCCGGCGCGACGGCGCCGGCTACGCGGCCGACGACGCCTTCAACCTTGTCGCGAGTTCCGACGAATGGATGTCACCCGTCTTCGCCGAGGTCGGCCCGGATGGCGCCGTCTGGTTCGCCGACTGGCAAAACTACATCATCCAGCACAACCCCACCCCGAGCACCGAACGCGGCGGCTACGCGGCGAAGACAGGCGTGGGCGGCGCCCATGAGAACCCGCTCCGGGACAACGTGCGCGGCCGCATCTACCGCGTCGTCTGGGAGCAGGCCAAGGCACCGGCCATCCGCTCGCTGCAAGGCGCGTCCGAAGCGGAACTCGCCTCCGCCCTGTCCAGCGGAAACCAGTTCTGGCGCCTCACCGCGCAACGGCTGCTCGTCGAGAATAAGCGCACCGCCGCCACCCTGGCTCTGCGCAAGCTTGCGTTGGGCGCAACCCCGGTCCCAGCCCTGCACGCGCTCTGGACCTTGCACGGTCTGGGACAGCTCGACGAGGCCACCCACCGCGCGACGCTCGCGCACCCGGAAGCCGCCGTCCGCCGGAACGCCATCCGCGCCCTCGGCAATGACGCCGCGGCCGTCGCCTTGTTCTTTTCCTCGGCAGTCATCAGCGATGCCGACCTGCTCACGCGTCTCGCCGCCTTCGCGAAACTGGGGGCGTTTCCAACCTCGCCCGAGATCCGCACCATCGTCGCCAGCCTGGTCCGAAATCCCGTAAACCAGAGAGACGAATGGCTGCGAGAGGCGGCACGGGTCGTCGGCCGCGTGCACGGGGCCTCGCTCTACCAGGAAGGGCCGAACCTCCTGCCCAACCCTGGATTCGAGGAAATCGGGGCGGACGGCCTGCCCGCGGGCTGGCGCCGGCGCGATTACGGTAACCGCGAGGCCAATACCACCGCGGCTTGGAGTTCTGCGAACGGGGAAAAACGCGTCCGCTCGGGTGAGCGCGGGGTCCGCGTGGTGACCGACGGCAACGCCGACACCAGCCTGCACGCCGATGTCACGGTGAAGCCCAACACCCAGTACCGTCTCGCCGGCTGGATCCGCACCGGCGCCCTTCAGGGCAAGGCCAGTTTCAACGTGCACAACATCCGGGTGGAGACGGACACCCTGCGCCGCCGCGACACCGACTGGACCGAGGTCGAGGTCGAGTTCAACAGCGGCGACCGCACCACCGCTTCCATCAACGTCCTGCACGTCGCCCGCGGGGAGGCGGTTTTCGACGACGTCCGCCTCGTGGAGCTGACGCTGGTCGACGAGGCCTCGAAACTGCTCCCGGCCGACGCCTCGCGCGGCGCGACGCTGTTCCACAAACACCCCGCCGCCTGCGTGCTTTGCCACGCGCTCCAAGGGCAGGGCAGCACCGTGGGACCCGCGCTCGACGGGCTGGCGAAACGCCTTTCGCGTGCCGAAATCCGCGAGAGCCTCCTCGAACCAAGCAAAGTCCTGGCCAAGGGATACGAGCACTACGGCGTTTCGCCGATGCCTCCGATGGCCGACATCTTCAGCCCGCAGGAAATCTCCGACCTCGAGGCCTACCTGCAGACGCTGCGGTAACTCACGAGGCTTCGCCGCTCACGGCCGCCCGACGGAGGCCGCGAGTTCGCGCACTGTCCCGACCAGGGCTTCCTGCGTCCCGGGCGCGAAATAGCCGATGCCGCCGTGGTAGAGACCGCGGGTCTCGTAGCCACCTTCGCGGAGCACGCGGGCTGAAGGGACGTAACCGAACGTATCATGGCAGTAGGCGGCGAGCCAGAGGCGCAGCGGTCCGAGCGCCTCCTCGATCAAGTGCACGTAATCGACCACCACCTCTCCCGGCAGGCCCACGAACGTCAGGTCCCCGCCGAACTGCCAGACCGCCACGGAAACGCGATGTTCGGTCGGGAGCGCGCCGCCTTCGTTGAGTCGCCGCAGCATTTGCTCCGCCACCCACTTTTGCGTCGATGCTCCCTTCGCCGCCGTGCGCTCGATCTCCGCGCGCGCCGGTGGTCGCTGCAACGGCAGCGCCACCTCGCCGAGTGCGGTCCTCAGCGGTCCGCTCACCGGCTTCAGGGTGAAATCGAGAACGCGCCGCACCTCGCGCGCCAGTTCGGCGCCATGCGCCCGGGCAATCTCCACCGCGGGGCGTTTGGTGGGGTCGTTGAGGCTGTTGGGGTAAGGGTTGGTGTCGCCTGCCAGCCCCTGCACGAACATCGCCTGCACCCCCGGCGCTTCACGCTCAATGATCGCCTGCGCCACGCCCGCGTAGTCGCCGCTCACGCGGTTGTCGCGGGTGCCATAGGTCGTGTTGTGGCAGGCGGCCCCGAAGACCACGCCGCGCAACCGCCCCGCGGCGTCGTCGATCCGCAACACGGGCACCGAACGGTCGACTGGTCCGCGTGGATTGACCCCGAGGATCACCCCGCGGTCAGTGAACTCACGCCGGTTCATCGGAAAATTCACCTGGCCCGTGCCCCAGCGCAGCCGCGCCGGCTCCAATCGCGCCAACGCCTCCCGCGCGAGCCGCACGCATTCGTCCTGCAGACGCGTGGTGTAGGCGATCAGACGCTCCGCCTGGTCGCGCGCGATCGTGTAATGCGACTGCGTGCCGAGCATCACCGCCGGCCCCGCATGCGTGTGGGACGCGTTGAATAGAATCCTCTCCCGCGGGACCTTCGTCTCGGCCGTGATCCGCGCCAGCACCGGCGCGGTGAAGTCGGCGCGGAACCCGATGAGATCAGCCGTGAAAACCAACGCGACGGCACCCGCCGCGTCCTCCAAGGCGAGGACCTTGAGAAACAAGTCGTCGTCAACCTCGCGCGCCGGCTGCGTCCGGCCTGCGTAGCCGGCAAGCATCAGCGGCTCCGACGGCGTGATCTTCGCCAAGGCGAAACCCGCGCGCCACCCGGAGCCTGGCTCGGCGGAGGAGGATGGTTGCGATAGCAAAGCCGACGCGAGCGCCGGCACGAGGAGGCGTTTCAGAAGCTTCATGGGGTGCGTGGATACGTTCTTTCGGCGAACCGCACGGCCGGCAAGGTCAGGCCGCACGGCGGCGTGAATGCTCCGCGGTCTCGGGCGAGTCATCCTTGCACGCGGTGCACCAACGGCCGGGCAACTTCGTTTCCGACCAGAGAAAATGCTCCGCCTCAGGGCAGCAGCAGCACTTTCCCGGTCGTGCCCCGGGACTCAAGGGCGCGGTGGGCGTCGGCGGTGCGCGCGAGCGGGAACGTGGCGCCGATCCGCACGCGCAGCGAACCGTCGGCGATCCACGCGAAGAGGTCGGCTGCCCGCGCGCGCAGCTCCGCGGAGGTCGCGACATAGTGCGCCAGCGTGGGCCGTGTGAGAAAGAGCGACCCTTTCTGCGAAAGGAGCAACGGGGCCACGGGTGGCACGGGGCCGCTGGCGTTGCCGAAGGAGACCAGGAGCCCGCGCGGCCGCAGGCTGGCGAGCGAGCCCTCGAACGTCTCGCCGCCCACCCCGTCATAGACGACATCCACGCCGCGCCCGCCGGTGAAAGCGCGCGCCGCCTCGGTGAAGTTTTCGCGGGAGTAGACGCTCACGGCATCGGCCCCGGCTTCGCGGGCGAGCGCGACCTTCTCGTCGGTCCCGACTGTCGCGATGACCCGCGCGCCACGCTTCTTCGCGATCTGCACGAGCAGCAGCCCGACTCCGCCCGCCGCCGCGTGCACCAGCGCCGTCTCGCCGGCGCGGAGCGGCCAGGTGTCGCAGGCGAGGTAATGCGCGGTGAGTCCCTGCAGCATCACGGCCGCCGCCAGTTGCGAGGAAACCCCCGCGGGCACGGGCACACACTGGGCGGCCGGCGCCAACGCCTCCTCGGCGCACGCCCCCGCCACCGCGGCGCTCGCCACGCGGTCGCCCACACGGAATTCCGTCACACCCGCCCCGATGGCGGTCACCGTACCGGCCGCCTCTTGACCCAACGTATGCGGCAGCGGCACGGCGTAGAGCCCCGAGCGCGTGTAGGTGTCGATGAAGTTGAGGCCCGCCGCCTCCACGCGAAGTCGGACCTCCCCGGCCGCTGGTGCGGGCACCGCGATCTCTTCCCGTATCAGTTTCTCGGGACCGCCTTTTTCGTGGATGCGTATCGCTTTCACGCGGAGATCCGTGAGTTAACGGGAAGACTTCGTCAGGCCCAAAACCAGGCCAGTGAGCAAGGAGCGCGCGGAAGGGGCGGAAAACCAAACAGCCTCGATCCTCCGACGGCTCGCATTCGCACGGTTTTGCGTCCCATGGGACTCTTCGCGGCCATACACCGTTCGGACGCCACCAGACAAAAAACGCGCGGCCTCAACCCATCCGCCGCAGGCCCGCGCCGTTCCATGTCTTCCCTGTGATCCACGGGCCACTCGCCTGGTTTCGTGCCTTTCGCGCGCTTCGTCTTTCTCCGCAGGAATTTCTTCCCACAACCGCCGCGCCTCGCCAGCCTCTCCGCGTTCCCCTACCTCCGCCGCCACGGATGCGCCCCGGCTCCACCCTCCTCCTCTTCATAGCGTTCACCTATTTTTTCGTGGGTGGGCTGCGCGCGGCTGAGCGGGTGGACTACGATCGCGACATCCGCCCGATCCTCTCGAACCATTGTTTCCACTGTCACGGACCCGACGAGGCACAGCGGAAGGGTGGGTTGCGCCTCGACACCGCGGCCGGCGCGCGCGGGGCCACCAAGAGCGGGGCGCTCGCGGTGGTGCCCGGCCGGCCCGCCGACAGCGAACTCCTCCATCGCGTGACCTCGCGGGAAGCCGACGAGGTGATGCCGCCGCCGGAAACCAAGAAGCCGCTTGAACCCGCGCAGGTCGCTTTGCTGCGCCGCTGGATCGAGGAGGGGGCGCCGCAGCCCGCGCATTGGTCGTTTGAATCGCCCCGCCGCCCCGCGCCGCCGGAGATCGCGGGGGTGGCCCATCCGATTGACCGATTTGTCCGTGCACGGTTATCGCGCGAACAAGTTACACCCTCCCCGGCCGCCGACCGCCGCACCGTCATCCGTCGCTTGAGCCTCGACCTGGTCGGCCTGCCGCCATCCCCCGCGGAAGTGCGGGCGTTCGTCGAGGACCGCGCGCCTGAGGCCGAGGCGCGGCTGGTCGACCGCCTGCTGGCGTCACCGCATTTCGGCGAACGCTGGGGCCGGCATTGGCTGGACCAGGCGCGCTACGCCGACAGCGCGGGCTACCTGAACGACACCCTGCGGCCGTACGCTTACCTTTTCCGCGATTGGGTGATCGACGCCGTCAACCGCGACCTGCCGTTCGATCAGTTCACCATCGAACAACTCGCGGGTGACCTGCTTCCCGAAGCCACGCGCGAGCAGCGGATCGCGACGGGGTTCCACCGCAACTCGCTCAAGAACGACGAGGCCGGCGCCGACCTCGAGCTGGACCGGGTGAAGAACGCGGTGGATCGCACCGCCACCACCGGATCGGTCTGGCTCGGTCTCACGGTCGGCTGCGCGGAGTGCCACACGCACAAGTACGACCCGGTCTCCCTGCGGGAGTTCTACCAGCTGTACGCGTTCTTCAACCGCACCGCCGAGCGGGACATCGCCGCGCCGCGCCCCGAAGAACTGGCCGACTATGAGCGCAAGCTGGCCGTCTGGGAAAAGGAACGCGAACGCCTCGAGGCGCCGATCCGCGATTTCGTCGCGGGACTCGCCGCGGATCGCGGCGCGGCGTGGGAGAAAAAACTCACCCTGCCCCGGGCTCGCTGGACGGTGATTCGCCCGGAGGAGATCACGACGATCACGGAGGACGAGGAACGCGTGTCGCCGCCGAACGCCGATTTTTCGGTGACCACGGGCGAGCGCGACCCCGTGCGGACACGCTATGTCGTCCAAGCTCCGCTGACGATGAACGGCGTGACCGGTTTCAGGTTGGAAGCGCTGGCCGGTCTCGGGGAGCGCGCCGGCCGAGCGCGCTCGGGCGACTTTCATCTCGCGGAGTTCTCGGTGATGGCGAGGACCCCCGCGGGAGAGCAGCGCAAGCTCGCATTTGCCGCGGCCCGCGCCGATTTCGCGGCCAAGGGCAACCCGCCGGAGCACACGCTCGACGGCGACACCACCACCGGTTGGAGCGTGACCGGCCAAGGCGACCGCGCGCACGTGATCGTGTTTGAGCTGAAGGAGCCGCAGGATTTTCCGGCGGGCACGACGCTCTTCCTCGAGCTCGAGCACCGCATCACCGGCGTGATGACCCGCTTCCGGCTTGCCGCCACCACCAGCGCCGCGCCGCTCGAGGCGAGCACCCTGCCCGACGAGATCCTCGCGGTACTGGACACGCCGGCGGAGAAACGGAACGCGGAGGAAACCCTTTCGCTCGCCCGCCACCTCGCGCGCTTCGACGACCCGAAGGGACGGGAACTCTTCAAACCCCTCGCGGCGCACCACGCGAAGCGACCGGAGTTCCCAAAGACCGCCGCCCCGGTGCTGATCGCGCAAAACCGCCCGACCCGCATCCATCTGCGCGGCGATTACAAGCGGCCCGGCGACGAGGTTTCGCCCGGCACCCCGGCGGTATTACCCCCGCTGCGGGCGCGCGGGCCGGTGGCCGATCGGCTCGATCTCGCCCGCTGGATCGTCGATCCCTCCAACCCGCTGACTGCGCGGGTCGCCGTGAACCAGATCTGGAAGCATCTTTTCGGCCGCGGGCTGGTGGCGACCCCCGATAATTTTGGCGCGCTCGGCGAGCGCCCTTCGCACCCGGAGCTGCTCGACTGGCTCGCCATCGAGTTCGTGCGCCTCGGTTGGAGCCGAAAGGCGTTGCTCCGCCTGATCGTCTCGTCCGAGACCTACCGGCAAAGCTCCCGCGGGTGCGCCGATCTGGGCGAACGCGACCCGTTGAACATCCTGCTCGCCCGCCAGAGCCGCCACCGGCTGGAAGCGGAGATCGTCCGGGACGTCGCACTGGCGAGCAGCGGCCTGCTGAACCCGAAGATCGGCGGGCCGAGCATCCACCCGCCGCTGCCGGAATTCGTGATGGCGTTCGGCCGCAACCGCAGCTGGCCCGAGACGAAGGGCGCGGAAGCCAACCGTCGCGGCATGTACATCCACCTGCGCCGCAACGTGCCCTACCCGATGCTCACCACGTTTGACGCGTCCGACGCCAGCGTCGCCTGCCTCCAGCGCGAGCGCTCCAATTCGCCGCTGCAGGCGCTGACGCTGCTGAACGACCCCGTGTTTTTCGCCGCGGCCGGCGAACTGGCGAAGCGGCTGGAAGCGATGCCCGGGGAATCGGACGAACGCCTGCGGGCCGGGTTCGAGTTGTGCCTCGGGCGACCACCTTCCCCGGCGGAGCTGCAGGCGCTGCGGCGCCACCATTCCGACCAATTGTTCATCGCCGGCGGCGATGAACGTCTTGCGCTGGTCTCCACCGCGCGCCTGCTCCTCAACCTCGACGAGTTCATCACGCGCGAATGATTCCCGGAATTCCAGACCACAGCCGGCGGCGTTTCCTCATGCGGGCCGGCGGCGGCATCGGTGGCCTGGCGCTCACGCGCCTGCTCGGGGCCGACGGCCTGCTGGCGGGCGCCGACCCCGGCGGACAGGTGCGCACCCACCACCGGCCGCGCGCGAAGAACTGCATCTATATCTACCTCGAGGGTGGTCCGAGCCAGATGGACCTTTACGACCCCAAGCCGAAGCTCAACGAGCTGGACGGCCAGCCCCTCCCGGAATCGATGCTGGCCAACATGCGTTTCGCGTTCCTCGCGAAGGAGTCGGCGCGGATCATGGGGACGCCGCGCCAATTCCGTCCGCACGGGAAATGCGGCATGGAACTGTCCGACCTGCTGCCGCACATCGGCTCGATCGCGGACGACATCTGCCTCATCCGGTCGATGCACACCGACCAGTTCAACCACGTGCCGGGGCAGCTCCTGATGAACACCGGCTCGGCGATTTCAGGACGCCCGAGCATGGGATCGTGGCTCTCGTACGGCCTCGGCAGCGTGAACCGCAACCTGCCGGAGTTTGTGGTGCTGATCTGCGTCGGCCGCGGCGTCCCCGGCGGCTCGGCCAGCTGGGCGAGCGGGTTCCTGCCTTCGAAATATTCGGGCGTGATGTTCCGCAACGAGGGCACACCGGTGCTCAATCTCGACAATCCGGCGGGCGTGAGTTCCGCGATGCAGCGCCGCACGATCGCCGGGCTCGGGGAGCTCAACGCCCTGCGCGACGCCGAGGTGCGCGACCCCGAGATCGAAAGCCGTATCGCCGCCTACGAACTCGCGTTCCGCATGCAGAGTGCCTCGCCGGAGCTCATGGACCTCTCGGGCGAGTCGCAGGCGACCCTCGACATGTACGGCGTCAACCGCTCCGAACCCAAGGTCGAGGGCGGCAACCAGCTCGGCGGCACCGGACTGTTCGGCACCTTCGCCCGCAATTGCCTCATGGCGCGCCGGCTCGTCGAGCGCGGCGTGCGGGTCGTGCAGGTGATCCACGCGTCGTGGGACCACCACAGCCGCATTAACACCGACCTGCCCCATAACTGCCTCATGGCCGACCAGCCGATCGCCGCGCTGGTGAAGGATTTGAAGCAACGCGGCCTGCTCGAGGACACCCTCGTGATCTGCGGCTCAGAGTTCGGCCGCACCGCGCTGGGCGAAAATCGCCCGGGCTCCCGCTCCATCACCGGCCGCGATCACCACCCCAACGCCTTCAGCCTCTGGCTCGCCGGAGGCGGGGTGAAAGGCGGTCAGGTCATCGGCGAGACCGACGACCTCGCCTGGAACGTGGCCCGGGATCCGGTCCATGTGCACGACCTGCACGCCACCCTGCTCCACCTCTTCGGGTATGACCACACCCGGCTGACCTACCGGTTCCAAGGGCGGGATTACCGCCTGACGGACGTCCACGGGCAGCTTGTGCCGCGAATCTTCAGCTGAACCGGCAACCGTTTATCCGCCGCAAAACTCCGTTTGCCATTTCCTCCGTCCGGCGTGCAATTCCAGGTCATCTCTCCGCTTCCCCCGTCACCCTTCCCCCATGAAATACACCCTCAACGTCAACGGCCAGTCCCGCACGGTGGATGTGGCTCCCGACACCCCGCTGCTCTGGGTGCTTCGCGACAACCTCGACCTTAGCGGAACAAAATACGGCTGCGGCGTCGGCCAGTGCGGCGCCTGCACGATCCACTTGAACGGCGTGCCGGCCCGCGCGTGCATGACCCCCGTCTCCACGGTGGGCCGCATGAAGGTCACCACGGTCGAGGGTCTCGCCGAGAACGGGAAGATGCATCCGCTGCAACAGGCCTGGACCGAGCTTGACGTCGCCCAGTGCGGTTACTGCCAGCCGGGGCAGCTGATGACGGCCGCCGCGCTGCTCAAGGACAATCCCCGCCCGAGTGACGCCGACATCGACGGCGCCATGGCCGGCA
>SXGQ01260606.1_pt1 | contig 15924 bp, 13 predicted proteins | sample 3178371 | NCBI WGS metagenome assembly SXGQ01 (sample SAMN11356859, study PRJNA531348) | freshwater metagenome | isolation source: freshwater sample F1-20 | place: China: Fuxian Lake, Yuxi | collected 2017-12-25
CAACCGTGCCTTCGACCAGCTCCTGATGGACGTCGCGCTGCACAAGCTGCCGGTCACCCTGGTCCTCGACCGCGCCGGGATCACCGGTAACGACGGCGCCAGTCACAACGGCATGTGGGACCTGTCGGTGCTCAACATCGTGCCCGGAATCCGGGTGGCCGCCCCGCGCGACGGCGCCCGGCTGCGCGAGGAGCTCGGCGAGGCTCTCGCGGTCGACGACGGCCCGACAGCCCTGCGGTTCCCGAAAGGCGATGTGGGCGAGGACATCCCGGCGGTGGCCCGGGTCTCCGGTGTCGACATCCTGGCCCGTCCGGCCGCCGAACTCGGCGAGGACGTGTTGCTCGTCGCGGTGGGTTGCTTCTCCTCGATGGCGCTGAAGGTCGCCGACCGGTTGCGTAAGCAGGGGATCGGGGTGACCGTGGTCGATCCGCGGTGGGTGCTACCGGTGCCCGAGGCACTAGGTCCGCTGGCCGCCGCACACAAACTGGTCGTGACACTGGAGGACAGCGGAGTTCGCGGCGGGGCGGGTTCGGCGGTGTCGGCATCGTTGCGCGCCGCCGACGTCGACGTCCCGTGCCGCGACGTCGGTGTGCCGCAGCGTTTTCTGGACCACGCCACCCGCGGCGAGGTGCTGGGCGAGGTCGGTCTGACCGAGCAGGACATCGCCCGGCAGATCACCGGATGGGTGGCCGCCCTCGGCGCGTTCGACGAATCGCTGTCCGGTCAGATCGACTGATCCCGTTCTCCACGCGAATTCTCCCCGCGAGCAGACGTGGGGGTTACGGAATCTCCGGCGTGTCGGGGTCGCTGACGTCTGCTCGCGCGGGTGGGGTGGGGCGAGGGTCGGTCAGGGCGCGGGCCAGTTCCGGCACGACCAGGGTGCGCTGCCAATCCCGGGCCCCGCTGCCGCGCAGGGCGGCATCGACGGCGGCGGTCACGTCCGCCGCGCCCGCCCAGTCCCAGCACAACCGGCGGACCGTGTCCGGCGCGAGCAGGTTCTCGGCGGGAACCGATACCTGCCGGGACAGCTCGGACAGCGCCGAGCGGGCGGCGTCCAGACGGGCGGCCGCCTCGGGATTGCGTTTGGCCCACCGCACCGCCGGCGGCGGTCCGGTGAGCGGCTCGGAGATCTCCGGCGGGTCCTCGGTGTTGCGGGAGGCCTCCAGGGCGTCCAGCCACACCCGGGCCGAGCGGCGCTGCTTCGCCCCACCGAAGATCGGCAGTGCGATCAGATCGTCGACGGTCCGAGGGTCGGCCAGGGCGGCGGCGACGATCGCCGAATCCGGCAGGATCCGCCCCGGCGCGATATCGCGTCCGCGGGCGATCTTGTCCCGGACGGTCCACAACTCGCGCACCGCCGCCAGCCCCCGGACCGTCTTGACCTTGTGCAGCCCGGATGTGCGCCGCCAGCGGTCACGTCGGGTCGGGGTCGCGTCGGCGCGGCGTAGGTACTCGAATTCCGCTGCGGCCCAATCGGTCTTGTGTTGTCCATCGAGCACGGCGTCGATGGCATCGCGTAATTCGATCAGCACCTCGACGTCGAGGGCGGCGTAGTTCAGCCAGTCGGGCGGCAGCGGCCGCTTGGACCAGTCGGCGGCGCCGTGCCCCTTGGCCAGGCCCAGGCCGAGCAGGCGCTGGACCATGGCGGCCAGGTTGACCCTGTCGAAACCGGCCAGCCGGCCCGCCAGTTCGGTGTCGTAGAGCCTCGGGGGGTGTAGTCCGACCTCGGCCAGACAGGGCAGATCCTGATCGGCGGCGTGCAGGATCCACTCGTCCTCGGCGAGCACCTCGGCGACCGGCTTGAGCACGTCGATCGGACTGCCACCGTGGTTCACCGGGTCGATGAGCACCGTGCCCGCCCCGGCGCGCCGGATCTGGATCAGGTAGGCGCGGTTGGAGTACCGGAACCCGGAGGCCCGCTCGGCGTCCACCGCGAACGCGCCCGTGCCGGCCGCCAAGGTGTCCGCGGCCCTGGCGATCTCGGCGGCACTGGCCGAGACGTCCGGGACCCCCTCGGCGGGATGCAGCAGCGGGATCGGCTCGGGCTCGTCCGCGGGAGAATCGGGTTCGCTCATCTCAGGCGCGGGAACGGGAACTCAGGTCGGTGACCCCGGCCGGCGGCAACCCTGCGGCATGCTCGAGCACCTCGCAGAACGCCTGCACATGCGCGCCGAGGGCCAGGGTGGTCGCGGTCCAGGACGCGCGCATCTCCAGTTGGTGGGCCCGGGCCGGGCCGGAGATGTCGCCATAGCGCACCGAGGTGGTGGCCGTGACCGTCCCGCCCAGGGCGGTGACCTGGTCGGCGCGTGCCTGCAGCGCGTCGGCCAGCCAACTCCAGGCGACCTCGGGCAGCAGCGGGTCCACCGCCTCGCTGGAATCCAGGTCGGCCTGGACATAGGCCACCAGTCGCATGGTGCCGTCCCAGGCGTCGGCGCCATCGGGATCGTGCAGCAGAATCAGCCGGCCGAAGGCGTCGCCCTCGGAGGTCTCCGGGATGACCTCGGCCTCTGCCCGGCGGACCTCGGCGCCCAGCGCGTAGCTGTACGGCGCGAGGCGCTGAGGCGGACGGATCGGGCCGAGCTCGATCTCCGACCGGACCTCGGCGGCGTTCATGGCCGCCACCGCCTCGCGGAACTGCGTCGGCTCCGCACTGGTCACTGGATCGACGCTAGCGCTATCGGTCAGGGGCCGCAGGCAGGCGCGCCGTGCCGGGGCCCTGGGCGGGGGAGCCCGTGGCAGCATGGTGCCGATGAGCACTCGCCGCCAGCTGCCCGAGGCGCCCTACCTGGCCGCCGCCACCGGTCGCGTGCCCAGCCGCACCCCGGTCTGGTTCATGCGCCAGGCCGGCCGGTCGCTCCCGGAGTATCGGCGGCTGCGGGCCCGCAACACCATGATGGAGGCGTGCTTCGATCCGGGGTTGATCTGTGAGATCACCCTGCAGCCGGTGCGCCGGCACGGGGTCGACGCCGCCATCCTGTTCTCCGACATCGTGGTGCCGCTGCGCGCAGCGGGTGTCGACGTGGACATCGTGCCCGATGTCGGCCCGGTGATCTCCAGCCCGGTGCGGACCGCTGCCGACGTGGCGGCGCTGGAAGGCCTCCGGCTGCAGGGCGTCGGCGCGGTCAGCGATGCCGTCGGCCTGCTCGTCGCGGAACTGGGCGAGGTGCCGCTGATCGGGTTCGCGGGCGCGCCGTTCACGATGGCCTCGTACCTGGTCGAGGGCGGCCCGAGCAAGCTGCACGAGCGCACCAAGACCATGATGCTCGCCGACCCGACGGCCTGGCACGCGCTGATGGCGGTGCTGGCCGAGGTGACGATCGACTTTCTGCGCGTCCAGCTCGACGCCGGGGTGGACGCCATTCAGCTCTTCGACTCCTGGGCGGGCACTTTGTCGGAGGCCGACTACCACACCTACGTGCTGCCGCACAGCACCCGCGTGTTCGCGGCGCTGGCGGACTACGGCGTCCCGATGACACATTTCGGGGTCGGCACCGCCGAGCTGCTCGGCGCGATGGGCCAGGCCGGCGCGACGGTCGTCGGAGTGGACTGGCGCACCTCGCTGACCGATGCGGCGGAGCGGGTCGGTCCGGGAAAGGCCTTGCAGGGCAACCTCGATCCGGTGGTCCTGCTGGCCGGGTGGCCTGCCGTCGAGAAGGCCGCTCGGGCGGTCGTCGACGACGGCCGCCGGGCTCTGGCCGCCGGTGCCCTCGGACATGTCTTCAATCTGGGCCACGGCGTGCTGCCGGCTACCGACCCGGAGCTGATCACCGACCTGGTGGCGCTGGTGCACTCGCTGTGAGGCGCCGCACCTTCGGGGTGATCGGCGGCGGTATCTCCGGGCTCGCCGCCGCCTACCGGATCCGCGCGGCGGTGGGAGTCGACGCCGACATCGTGGTGTTCGATCCGGCCGATCGTCTCGGCGGGGTGTTGCGCACCGAGCACCTCGGCGGGCGGAGTTTCGACATCGGCGCCGAGGCGTTCGTGTCCCGGCGACCGGAGGTGCCCGCCCTGCTCGCCGAACTGGGCCTGTCGGACCGCCAGATCACCCCCACCGGGGTACGGACCACCCTCTTCAGCCAGGACCGACTGCACCCGTTGCCCCCCGGTGCGGTCAACGGCATCCCCGGCTCGCCGGGATCGGTCGCCGGTCTGGTCGATCACGCCACGCTGGCTCGTATCGCCGCCGAACCCGGTCGTGCGATGACCTGGCGCTCCGGTGCGGATCCGGCGGTCGGTGAAGTGGTCGCCGACCGGTTCGGCGAGCAGGTGGTGGCCCGCTCGGTCGACCCGATGCTCTCCGGGGTCTACGCCGGATCAGCAGCCACCATCGGGATCCGGTCGGCGGTGCCGACGGTCGCCGCCGCCCTCGACTCCGGCGCCGCCAGTCTGACCGAGGCGGTGCGCCGGGCCGCACCGGCCGGACCCGGCGGGCCGGTGTTCGGCGCTGTCGCCGGCGGTTACCGGGTGTTGCTCGAGGCGCTGGTGACGCGCGCCGGGGTGCGCTGGGAGCAGACGGCGATCACTCGACTCGACCCCGCGGATCCCGGTTGGACCCTGGGAGACGACACCGGCGGAAGCCGCCACGCCGATGCCGTGGTGATCGCGTTGCCCGCACCGCGGGCCGCGGCATTGCTCGCCGGCGTCGCCCCGGAGGCCGCCGCCGCCGCGGCCGGCATCGAGGTGGCGTCGGCGGCCGTGCTGGGCTTGGCCATGCCGGCCGGCACGCCGTTCCCGCCGCAGTCCGGCGTGCTGGTGGCCACCGGGGAAGCCCTGCACGCCAAGGCCATCACGCTGTCGAGTCGCAAATGGGGCAGCGCCGGCGGGCCTGAACTGCTGCGGCTGTCCTTCGGGCGACTGGGCGACGATATCGCCCGCGACACCCCGGCCGAGCGGCTGGTGGAATGGGCGCGTGCCGACCTTGCCAAGGTTTTCGGCATTACCGCCGAACCCGTAGAGACGCTGCTGCATCGCTGGCTGGGGGCGATGCCGCAGTACGGTCCCGGCCACGCCGCGGTGGCGGCGCGGGTGCGGGCCGGGTTGCCGCCCGGTCTCGCCGTTGCCGGCAACTATCTGGATGGTGTCGGTGTCCCGGGCTGCCTGGTGGCGGCCGGACGGGCGGCGCGCGTGCTCGCCGATGGCGCCGTGGCACGATAGATCCATGGCGAAACTGGACTACGACACCCTCAACGCCACCGTCCGCTACATCATGTTCTCGGTCTTCGCGGTGAGGCCCGGCGTGCTGGGTTACGACGAGACATCACGCGCGGCGGTCGTCGACGAGACCGCCACCTTCCTCAAACAGCAGGAGGATTCCGGCGTGGTGGTCCGCGGGCTCTACGACGTGGCAGGTATGCGCGCCGACGCGGATTTCATGATGTGGACCCACGCTGAGCGGGTGGAGGACCTTCAGCAGACCTACAGCGACTTCCGCCGCACCACCGCACTGGGCCGCGCCGTCACGCCGGTGTGGAGCACCGTGGGGTTGCATCGGCCCGCCGAGTTCAACAAAAGCCACGTGCCGGCCTTCCTGGCCGGCGAGGAGCCCGGCGACTACATCTGCGTCTACCCCTTCGTGCGGTCGCTGGACTGGTACCTGCTTCCCGACGAGGAGCGCCGCAAGATGCTGGCCGACCATGGGATGGCCGCCCGCAGCTACAAGGACGTCCGCGCCAACACCGTGCCGGCCTTCGCCCTCGGTGACTACGAGTGGATCCTGGCCTTCGAGGCCCCGGAGTTGCACCGCATCGTCGACCTGATGCGCGACCTGCGCGCCACCGAAGCGCGCCGCCATGTTCGTGAGGAGATCCCGTTCTTCACCGGTCCCCGGGTCGGCGTCGAGGAGTTGGTCGTTCGCCTGCCCTGAGCCGGCTCGACCATGGGATGATCGTGTGCGGACCGGCCCGCCGGTTCCCGTCCCGCTCAAGAGGTGTGAGGTGTAGCGCCCCGATGCCCAGCACCCGTCACGTCGCGGTCGGCGCGGCTGTGGTCTTCGCCGCCGTCGCGGTGCTCCTGGCCGGTGACGATTCGTCCTACCCGAGCCGCGTCGCCGACGACCTCGTCCTGATGGTCGCGGGGCTGATCGCGACGGTGTCCTGTGCGCTGGCCGCCCGCTCGACCGCCGGCCGGCTGCGGGTGGGGTGGTGGGCACTCGCGGCGGGCTTGCTGGCCTGGACGCTGGGCGAGATCGTGTGGTCCTACCAGGACATCGTGCTGCGGCGACCGATGTTTCCCTCGGTGGCGGACCTGTTCTACATGAGTTATCCCGTCGGGGCCGGTGTCGCCTTGCTGATGTTCTGGAATCGGCGTAGCAGCCGGCAGAAGGCCAGGGTGCTCCTCGATGGCGTGATCGTGGCGGGGTCGCTGTTCGTGGTCGCGTGGCTGCTGCCGATCAGCCGGCTCTACGAGTCCGGGTCCGCGAGTCGGCTGGAGTTCGCCGTGGCACTCGGCTATCCCGCCTTAGACATCGTGCTGCTCACCATCGCCGCCTCGGTCCTGATCAATGCCCCCGCGCGCCAGCGGTTGCCGTTGACGTTGCTGTTGCTGGGTCTGGTCGCCATGTCGCTGGGGGACAGCGGCTACGCCTTCCTTCAGGTCCGGCGCGAATACGTCGGCGGGCATCTGCTCGACCTCTGTTGGCTGGCCGGGCTGCTGTTGATGACCGTCGCGGCGGCAGCGGGCCGGGACGCCGTGGACGATGAGCCGACGCTCGACGAGGTGCCGGGCTGGACGTCGGTGTGGCTGCCCTATCTGCCGCTGATGGCGGCCGGTGGGGTGCTCGCGCTGTCGCCGCTGAGTGCCACGTCGTCCGGACTGATCCTGGGCGTCGGCGTGGTGCTCACCGGCGCGGTCCTGCTGCGCCAGTTCCTGGTGGTGGACTCCAACCGCCGGCTGATGGCGGTCGTTGCGGACCGGGCGTTGCGTGATCCGCTCACCGGGCTGGCCAACCGAACGCTGTTCGCCGACCGGTTGAGGCATGCGCTGCGCCAACGGGGCGCCGACGGGGAGGCCGTCGGTGTGATGATGATCGACCTCGACGATTTCAAGCTGATCAACGACACCCTGGGCCACGCGGCCGGGGACCAGCTGCTGATCGGCACCGGCCAGCGGATCACCTCCGGAGTCCGCGCCGAGGACACCGTGGCGCGGCTGGGCGGGGATGAGTTCGCGGTGCTGATCCAGGCGCCGGCCCCGATGTTGGAGAGCCTGGCCCACCGTCTTGTCGACGCCTTCGCCGAACCCATCATGGCGGGCGATCATGCCCTGGTGATGCGGCCCAGCATCGGGCTGGCTATCGGCGCATCCGGTCAGCCCGGCCTGTCCGGGGAAGAACTACTCCACCGTGCCGACCTGGCGATGTACGCCGCCAAGCGATCCCGCGATCAGAGCCTGCGGATCTTCACCGACGATCTGCCCCGCCAACTGGGCGGCGAGGACGGCCCTTCGTCGCCGAACGAGCGCTCCTCTGAGGACGCCGCCGAGGCCCTGCACCAAGTACGGCTGCTTCGTCGGGCGGTGCGGGACGGCGCGCTGATGCTCGTCTATCAACCGACCGTCGACCTGGCCACTGGCGCCGTCGTCGGGTTGGAGGCACTTCTGCGCTGGCCGCATCCGGATCGCGGACTGCTGGGCCCTGCGGAGTTGCTGCCGCTGATCAGCCGGTTCGGCCTCGCCGACGACGTCACCGATGTGGTCCTCAGCGGGGCTCTCGACGATGCGCGCGGCTGGCGCTCCCATGGGATCGACGTGCCGGTGACGGTCAATCTGTTCCCCTCCGCACCGTCGATGCCTGACCTGCCCGACCGGATCGACCGGGCCTTGGGGGCGCGGGGATTGCCTCCCTCGGCATTGTGCGTCGATATCACCGATGAAGTGGTCGGCGGTGATTTCGGTGCTGCTCGGCAGATGGTGACCGCACTGCGCACCCGGGGGATCCGGGTTGCCGTCGATGACTTCGGCAGCGGCCCCGCGCCGCTGCGTTTCCTGCGGGACCTCCCGGTCGACGAGGTCAAACTCGACCGCGACCTGATCGCCCCGATCACGGCGGACCCGCGCGGGGCGGCGGTGGTGCTCACGGTCATCGACCTGGCGCGCGTGCTGGGGGTCGCGACGGTGGCGGTGGGGGTTGAGGACGCCGCCACGGCGGCCGCATTGCGCCGGTTCGACTGCGATATGGCACAGGGGTACCACTTCAGCCCGCCGTTGAGCCGCGCCGAGGTCCTCACCTCGCCCCTGCTGCTGCACCCCCCGGGCCATGCGGGGGTTCGCGTCTCGTGAGGACGCACCCGTCGCCGTCGCGGGAAGGTCGTTCGTCGTCGCCTTCGCTGGATGGGCAATCCGCCGGCGGGGGATCGCCTATTGCGCCTGTGTCAGCCGCAACGAGATCGAGATGATGCAGTAGCGCTGGTCGGTCGGCGTCGGGTAACCCTCGCCGGCGAACACATGCCCGAGGTGGCTGTGGCAGGTGGCGCAGAGCACCTCGACGCGGTGCATGCCCAGGGTGTCGTCCGGCCGCAGGATCACCGCCTCGGAACTGGCCGGGTCGAAGAAGGACGGCCATCCGCAGTGCGACTCGAACTTCTCCGTGCTGCGGAACAGTTCTGCTCCGCAGGCGCGGCACTGGTAGACACCCGCCGTCGTGGTGTCGGTGTACTCGCCGCGAAACGCCGGCTCGGTGCCGGCCTGGCGCAGCACGTGGTACTCGGCCGGCGAGAGACGCTCGCGCCATTCGGCGTCGGACAGTTGGAGTGCGGGCTGGTGCTCCATGACCTCCAACTTAGCGCGCGTTGGACCGCTGCCCGGCCGCCTCGGCCATCCATGGCGGGTCGATGCCCTCGGCAAGGCGGCCGTCTTGTTTGGCGTCGAGGTAGCGGAAGTAGAGCACGCAGAACACCACGATCAGCATCAGCGACCATCCGTAGGTGATCTTCATGTACTCCAGGAAGCGGCCGGTGGTGGGCCAGCGCCACATCAACCACCGGTCCAGCGTCAGGAAACCGTAGGTGGCCAGCCAGGCCGGCCAGTTTCGCAGCACCGAGTTGGGCAGTACCACCGTCATCAGGAAGGGGAACAGCATCATCGAGTAGTAACCCTGTGCCAGAGAGAGCACCAGCCAGGAGGCGATCAACAGCACGCCCGAGGAGGTCAGCATCCAGAACAGCGGGTCGCGGGTGCGGTAGTAGCGGTACAGCAGCCACAGGCTCGCGGCCGCGAGCACCACGAAACCCACCCGCAACGCCAGGATGAGCCACGCCGGCAATCCGTAGTACACCCCGTTGCCCAGCACCGAGGAGTTGAAGTAGTCGCGGGTGGACAGGATGTAGGGCAGCGTGCGGTGAACGAAGTTCATCCGGTCGGTCACCAGCGGCCAGGCCACGAGATTGAACACCACCGGCACCGCGATCGCGGCCAGCAATGCGCGCCACTGCCGGTTGAGCAGGGGCAGCAGCAGCAGCACCCCCAGTACCGGTTTGACGACCAGCGACAGCCCGATCGCGATGCCGGCCAACCATTCCCGGCTGTGTCGACCGTCGAGCAGCCACCGGAAGAACAGCACCTCGGCCAGCAGGATGCAGCCGTTGACGTTGGTGAACACCAGGGTGTTCGTCACCGCCTCGGTGACGAACATCGCGGCGAGCAGAGCGGGCAGGGCCACCGAGGACAGCGGGAATCGGAACAACCGGACCAGCAGGCAGGCGGCGGCGATGATGGCCACCGTGTTGAGCACGATGAACCAGTTGCGGGCGGCGAACTCGCTGTCGATATAGCCGAACGGCGCCATCAGCAGGGTGCCGCCCGGCGGGTACAGGTAGTGCGGGTCGACCTGGTCGAAGTTCTCGTTGTAGATGTCGGCGCCGGCGCGGAAGTTGCGGACCGCGCGGTAGACCGGCGCCCAGTCATCGGTGATGTAACCGTTGGAGGTCAGCACATAACTGCGGTGGATGATCGACATGATCGCGATCGGCCACAACGCCGACCGCAGCACCGTCGCGGTACTCGGGGCATTCGTGCGCGGCCGAAAGGCGGTCAGAAAGCCCTCGCGGATCGAATCAGCGGCTGCCACGTCCGCACCGTACACCGGCCGGACGCGCCCGGCCCTCAGGCGGGGCAGAAGGTGTCGGTCGGCGGAAGTTCACCCTTTTCCAGGTAGCTCAGCACCGGCGGCAGCGCGCAGGAGGAGTAGATACTCGCGCCGTGCCCGGTGCCCTGCCACATCACCCGCCGGCTGGTGGCGCCGGAGTTGATGATGGTGGCCGCGGTGGCGGCCACTCCCTGGCCGCCGGCGATCGGGTCGTTCTGCACGCCCAGCAACAGCACGTTCACCGGGAGGTTCTGCGGGTCCTTCGGCGCGGTGCCGCTCGGCCAGTTCAGGCATTTCACCAGGTTCAGGGCTGCGACGGTTCCGAACTGCGGGTACTGCTTGCCCCAGGCGACGACGAGTTCGCGAACCCGGTCCGGGGTCGGCCGGTTCAGGGAGTCGCTGCAGGTGTTGACGAACTGGCCGTCGGTTCCACGGACCGCTTCGGCCTGGTTGACCAGGCTGTTGAGCTGATTGACATCCCCCGACCGGGCGGCGGCCAGGGCGTCGGCAAGCTTGACGGTGCTCCCGATGCGGTCACCGCTGGGGTAACCCAGGGCGGTGACGACGGCGTTGGCCAACACCGACACCGACAACCCGCCCGGTCCGCGCCCGGACCGCGCGGCCGCCATCAGCGCGTCGACGGCGCCCCTGGGGTCGGGACCGAGCGCACACTTGACCGCCAGGCATTGCGTGGCGAAGGCATCCAGGGCCGACTGCTGGGCCTTGACCTGATCATCGGCCGCGGTCTCGGCGCCCACACCGGCCGGGATGGGGGAGTCCAGGACCAGGCGGGCCACCTTCTCCGGATGCGAGCCGGCATAGGCCATGGCGATCTGGGCACCGTTGCCGACGCCCATCAGCGCCAACGCCGGTACGTCCCAGGTGCTGCGCAACCGTTCGAGATCCTCGGCGGCGCGGGAGTTGTCGTAGGCGGAGTCGCCGGGGGCGAGCGCGTCGGTGCAACCGGTGGTCGCCGTCAGTGTGATGGCCCCGAGATCGGCCACCGGGTCGTCGCCGGAGAGGAACTGGGCCTGCTCGCGCATCTCCTGGCGGTCGTACTCGTCGCGGCAGTCGATCGGGCTGGACAGACCCATACCTCGGCGGTCGACCGCGACGATCGGGTGACTCTTGAGCACGTCGGCCCCCGCGCGGCCCAGCCACACCGGAAGCTGTAGCGAGGAGGGCAGGTCGGTGCCGGTGGTGAAGACCAGGGGGCCGGCATCCGGAGGTGTCTGCACCGACCGGGCGCGCACCACCCCGATGGTCAGCGTGCCGGTCGCGCCGGCCACCGGATCGAGGTCGGCGTCGAACTCGGCGCATTCCAACCGCACGCCCGGGATGGGTCGCGCCCCGGCGTCCCCGAACCTGGTGCCGGTGCAGTCCTCCCACACCAGGTCGTTCTTCGGCGGGGCGATCGCCTGTGGTCCGCCCGGGTCGGCGGTGCTGGTGGGCAGGTCGCCGGGGTTGGTGGCCGAGTCCGTGGCGAACTGCGGGTTGGCCGCCAGCCACGGCGCGCAGCCACTCAACAGGGTCGCTGCGGCCGCGCCGACGCTGAGCGCGCTCATCACCCGACCCTGCCGACGCATGGTGACCACAGTAGCGACGGACCCTGTCGGCGGGCTCAGGGCGTGCGGACGTAGCGGGTGTAGAGGTAGCCCTCCTCGTCGGTGAGCACGTGCGTGGGCCGCAGCCGGCTGAGCACCTCGGTCGGACCCGCCGCGATGCGCACCGCGGACCCGCCGAGCAGCACCGGGGCCGAGGTCAGACACAACTCGTCGAGTAACTGCTGGGCGACGAAGTCGCCCAGCAGGCTCGGGCCGCCCTCGGTGAGCACCCGCAGCAGACCCCGCTCGGCCAGTGACTCCAGTGCGATCCCCAGGTCCACCGCGGCGGGGTCGTCGCCGGAACAGTCGAGCACCTCCGCGGCGGCCCCCAGTCGTCGCCGTGCCCCCGTGGCGGCGTCGGCACACGTCAGCACCAACGGGGTCGCCTCGCTGCCGGTCAGCACCGGCAGATCGTGGTGGAGCACCCCGGAACGGGTGACCAGCGCGATCGGGGGAACCTCGCTCTGGCCGCGGCGCTGCCGACGCTCCCGCTGGGCCACCGAGAGCCGCACACCGCCGTAGTTCTCGGCGCGCGCGGTTCCGGCCCCGACGACGATCACGTCGGCCAGTTCCCGTTGCACCGCGAAGAGCAGCCGGTCACCGGGCCCGCCGAGGCCGCCGGACGTGCCGCCGGTGGTGGCCCCGCCGTCCAGGCTGGCGATCGCATTGCCGCGAACCAGCGGACGGTCCAGCCCGTCGGGGTAGCGGTAGAGCTCGAGCACCGCGGCGTCGTCCACCGATTCGGCGCCACCGATCAGCGTGAATCGCACGGCGTCGGCCCCCTCGGTGCCCGGGTTCATGCCCACGATTGCAGCACGTCGGGTCCCCATACGTCGATGTCCCGATACGTCGAGGTCCCCATAAGTCGATACAGTGCCTGCCATGCCCGGGCATCTGGTGGACCGTCACCCCACGGTGTCTCCGCAGCGGCTGATCGCCCAGCTGATTCCGCCGCCCACCTTCGCCGGCGTCAGCTTCGAGGGCTACCGTCCCGACCCCGCCGAGCCCACTCAGTCCGCCGCGGTCGCCTCCTGCCTGGGCTTCTGCGACGAGGCGCTCCGCCGCCGAGCGGGCCGCAAGAAGCTCTTCGGCAAGCGGGAGACCCTGCCCGGGGTGGGGTTGTACCTCGACGGCGGGTTCGGTGTCGGCAAGACCCACCTGCTGGCCTCGGCGTACTGGCGGCTGCCCGACTCCGCCGAGCATCCCAAGGCGTTCGCCACCTTCGGGGAGCTGACTCAGCTGGCCGGGGTGTTCGGCTTCGTCGAATGCATCGACCTGCTGGCCGACTACACGGTGGTGTGCATCGACGAGTTCGAACTCGACGACCCCGGTAACACCACGCTGATCTCCCGGATGCTGGCGCAACTGGTGGAGCGCGGGGTCTCGATCGCCGCGACGTCGAACACATTACCCGAGCAACTCGGTGAGGGCCGCTTCGCCGCCCAGGACTTTCTGCGCGAGATCAACACGCTGGCAAGCATTTTCACCACCGTGCGGATCGAGGGCCCCGACTACCGGCACCGCGGGCTGCCACCGGCGATCCCGCCGCTGTCCGACGACGAGGTCCGGGCGCGCGCCGAGGCCACCCCCGGATCCACGCTCGACGACTTCGACGCGCTCTGTGCCCATCTGGCGACCATGCACCCCTCGCGCTACCTCGCGCTGATCGAGGGTGTGACCGCGGTGCACCTCACGGGGGTCCATCAGATCGAGGACCAAAGCGTCGCCCTGCGGCTGGTGTCCCTGACCGACCGGGTCTACGACGCCGGCATTCCGGTGGTCGCCTCGGGGGCGAAGGTCGACACCATCTTCTCCGAGGAGATGCTGGCCGGGGGCTACCGCAAGAAGTACCTGCGCGCCACCTCCCGGCTACTGGCCCTCACCAGCGCGGGTGCCGCCGGCTAGATCCAGCAGATCCCGCCGCATCACGAAGTCCTCCTGCACGGTGGCGCCCAGGCGGAAGTGTCGGGTTCCGGTCACGGCAAAGCCGTGTTTGCGATAGAAGCCCTGGGCTCGACGATTGTGGCGATTGACGCCCAGCCACACCGCCGGGGCGCCGCCGCCGGTGGCCCAGTCGATTCCGGCGTGCATCAGTGCGCCGGCGGCACCGGTCCCGTGGTGGGCGGCACCTACGTAGAGCTTCGACAGGTGCACCACCGATTCATCGGCTTCCCGGATCAGCATGGCGTAGCCCACGATCCGCCCGTCCTGGTCGGCCCTCAGCACCACGCGGGCCGGGTCGGCCAGGTACGCGGCGAAACGGTCCGTCGAGAGGTTGGCGGTCACGAAGGCGGCGATGTCGGCGGCGGCGACCGAGGACGGGCAGGCCAGCGGGAAGGTCACGGCCGCGAGTGCGGCCAGTTCCGCGGCCGCCCCGGCCCCGGCGACGCTGACTTCGACGGGCACCCCCCGATTGTCCACCCGTGCGGGTGCGAACACGCCGCGACGGCTCCCCGGAAGCCTTCCGGCGCGGACCTAGAATTCGAACAAAGATCGGAGGGGCACGATGAGCATGTCCGGCAACATCTTCGGACCGGCCGCCGTGGCCGCGGTGTTCTGCGCGGGCGCCGTCGCGTTCGGCGTCCCACTCGCCCCGGCGCCACCGCAGCAGAGCTGCCCGCCGGGTCAGGTCGAGGACACCGCGACGCCGGGCTTCCAGTGCGTGACGGGGTGCCCGTGGGGCACGCTGCTCGACGCGGTGTCCCGTTCCTGCGTCGCCGCGCCGGGTGTGCCGCCGCCGCCGCTGCCCTGAGGTGCTGTTTCTCCCGATTGGTGATCCGCCGCACACCTCGTTCGGGCGTTTCCTAGACTGGAACTATGGCAGGCCTGCATAAATCCCAAGAGCGGCTCGACATCAGCAAGATCGAGAACCGGCCCAGTTCGGTGCCGAGGATGTTCCTCGACCGCGTCGCGGCCACACCCACCGCCGAAGCCTTTCGGTACCCCGAGAACGGCGGATGGGGCAGCGTCACCTGGCAGCAGGTCGGCGACCGGGTGGAACTGATCGCCGCGGGTCTGATCGCGCTCGGGATCGATCCGGAGGACCGGGTCGCGCTGGCATCGGGCACTCGCTACGAATGGGTGGTCGTGGATTTCGGCATCCTGGCCGCTGGCGGGGCGACCACCACGGTCTACCCGACCACCAACGCCGAGGACGTCGCCTACATCGTCGCCAACTCGGGTAGCCGCATCGTGATCGCCGAGGACCAGACGCAACTGGACAAGTTGGTCGCCCACCGTGCCAGCTTGCCGGCGGTGGAGAGGGTCGTGCTGATCGACGGCGTCGGCGACGGCGACGACGGTGACTGGGTGATGAGCCTCGACGAGCTCGAGCAACTCGGCAAACAGCTGCTCGCGGATTCCCCGACGGCGGTGACAGACCGCATCGACACCATCGCGCCCGACCAATTGGCCACCCTGATCTACACCTCCGGTACCACCGGCACGCCCCAGGGGGTGCGGCTGGTCCACCAGTCGTGGACCTACACCGCGGCGGCCCTCGATGCTCTCGGGGTGCTCAGCGAGAAGGATCTGAACTACCTGTGGCTGCCGCTCTCGCACGCCTTCGGCAAAGTCATGCTGGCGCTGCCGCTGGCCATCGGTTTCCCGACCGTGATCGACGGCCGGGTGGACAAGATCGTGGAGAATCTGGCGGTCATCCGGCCGACCATCATGGGCGCGGTCCCGCGCATCTTCGAAAAGGTGCACGCGCGGATCAACGAGACGATGGTTCGTGAGGGCGGGATCAAGAAGAAGCTGTTCGACTGGGCCATCGGGGTGGGCACGCAGGTGTCGCGGGTGAAGCAGTCGGGGGGGAGCGTCTCGCCGGTGCTGGCCGCGCAATACAAACTCGCCGACACGTTGGTGCTGTCCAAGATCCGGGACCGTTTCGGCGGCCGGTTGCGGTTCTTCATCTCCGGATCGGCTGCGTTGGACCGCGATATCGCCCAGTGGTTCGACGCCGTCGGTGTCGTGGTGCTGGAGGGCTACGGCCTGACCGAGACCTCGGCGGCCTCCTCGCTGAACCGGCCGCAGGCCTACCGGTTCGGCACCGTCGGGTGGACCTTCCCGCAGACCGAGGTGAAGATCGCCGCCGACGGCGAGATCCTGCTCAAGGGCCCGGGCATCATGAACGGATACCACGACCTGCCTGAGGCCACCGCGGAGGCGATCGAACCCGACGGGTGGTTCCACACCGGTGACATCGGCGAACTCGACGCCGAGGGCTTCCTGCGGATCACC
>SXGQ01101260.1_pt1 | contig 15915 bp, 19 predicted proteins | sample 3178371 | NCBI WGS metagenome assembly SXGQ01 (sample SAMN11356859, study PRJNA531348) | freshwater metagenome | isolation source: freshwater sample F1-20 | place: China: Fuxian Lake, Yuxi | collected 2017-12-25
GACAGGTACTCAGTGATAAGCCTAATCCTATTCCTTGGCCTTTTTACACTGTTAGAGATACTAGGACTTTATACGAAGTTGCGGGAGTTAAACTCAAAGACGGAGGACATGTCACAAGTCACAAAGCCGTCGAAGATGCGGAAAGACAAGCAATCGTAGTACATCAAGCATATAAAAAACTTGGATTGTTATGAAATTTCAAAGTGATATTGATATTGATGTAGGTGACAGAGATAAAGTTTTATCATTGATAAAACATATTCCTGCCAGTATGCGTAATGTTACCCCTATACGCAAACATCCCACTGGTATCTATGTTACAGAAATTCCATATGATCCTATCAATAATATGTCAGCATTGCATTATGAAGTTGCTGAGGATCGTGGGTATTTTAAATTAGACTTACTGAACGTTCACATATACAATCAAGTTCGTAGTGAAGAACATTTGATAGAGTTGATGCGTGAACCCGATTGGACTATGTTGAATCATAGAAATATTGTAGAACAGTTGATACACTTAGGTAATCAGTATGACACATTACTAAAGATGCCTGAGTCCATCAATAGTATACCTAGACTAGCAATGTTTCTTGCAGTGATTAGGCCTGCAAAGAGACATTTAATTGGTAGAACATATAAAGAGATAAATCAAACTGTGTGGGACAAAGATCACACTGGTTATAGTTTTAAACGTAGTCATGCTGTTGCTTATGCGCAGTTAGTTGTAGTACATATGAATTTGTTGAGGGAACATGGAAATTAAATTACTTAAAGAAGATGATCCAGAGTTAAGAGAAGTTTCAGAACCATGGAACTTTGAAACAGACGGAGATCCCACTGAGTTAGTCAAGGCTATGACTAAGATTATGTTTGAGAGCGGTGGCATAGGATTGGCAGCACCACAATGTGGAGTAAAGAAACGAATATTTCTTATGGGCAACCAAGAGAAACTAATTGTTTGTATTAATCCTGAGATACTAGAATCAAGTGGGGAGAATCGTGCCCAAGAGGGTTGTTTGAGTTTTCCTAAACTTTGGTTAACGGTTAAAAGACCAGAAACAGTTACAGTCAAATATCAGCAATTGTCAGGAAATGTTGTTGAACAAGAATTAGGAGATTTACCCTCTAGGGTATTTCAACATGAGTTTGACCATTTGAATGGTATATGCTTTGATACTAAAGTTGCTAAACTTGGATTACAACTAGCGAAAGAAAGACGTAAGCGTAAGAGTTAAGGCATACGTTTTACTAACGTTATGCTTCTACGTTTAGACCTGCGTTTATGTAGTTCCATCATACTACATACAGGTCCATGAATTATCTCTAAACTTTTATTATTGAAGGTTCTTAAATAGGGCTTAAAAACTATCCATTCCTCTTTAAGGAACAGGTTTATGGGTACTAGTCTATTACTTTCCCACCACCAAGTATCGCCTAGTTCTAGGAATCTACTCTTTAAGTCATTATCAACGATTGCGCCATAGTCGTATAATGATGTACAAGTATCGTCCCTATTCTGTATAATACCTACATAATCTTGGCTGGCATAGGAACAGACTGTTATAAAGGGGTGGTTCTCGCTTAACTTTTTGAAAAAATCGTGTGAAATCATCTTTTTCTTATTTACTGCTGTTATTTAATCACCCTTTACCGAAACAAATATTTTAATAAAATATAGAATAAATATGTGTAAGGAGCCAACTTGTGTACTCTACATCAGTATTCTATTATTTTCAACGTAACATCGTTGTACTACTTTCAGGTAATTCGCCGAGGAAATATATGCCAGTCTATGCCAAACCCCTAACATTACATAAGGGAGTTGATAACCAACTCCAGTTTCAGTTTTTAAACCAAGAGCAGAAACCCGTAGATATTACAGGAAAAGAAATTACCTGTAGAATCATCAGTTATAACGGTACTCAAGTACTATTAAGAAAAGCACTTACATTAACACTTCCTGCTAATGGTTTGGCCGTATTACAACTAAACGCCGCAGATATTGAGGATATTGATGCACAGAAATGTTACTACTCATTAGAGATTCCAGCGGGGCAGTTTGATTATCCAGTATTCGTAGATCAAAATGCAGGGGCACGTGGTGAGATGAATATTGTCAACAGTGTTCTCCCAGCATTCGTACCGTCTGAATCAGTTACTATTCCTACTGGACAACCCTTCCCCAATCTAGATTCCAACAATAGTATCAGTAACGTACTACCTAACGCTAATACCTATTATAGTAGTATAATTAATACCACAGACAATCCAATACTAACCCTACAGGCTCATTATACTGAATTCAATGGTGACGTAACTATTGAAGGATCCGTAGATAACCAAGGCGGTGAATGGTATCCTATTACCACTACAGCATACAGCAATGTTACTGACACATTCGGATATACCATAAGAGGTTATCACCCATTTGTGCGTATGGTCTTTACTAGCAACACGGGCGCAGTCACTAACATTTTGGCAAGATAAGTATCCAACATACGTTGATTTTACGCAGGATCATGTTATAATTACATGATGCTTGATATCCTCACAGTTATTCCCGGTCGAAAGAAACATACACAAAGTGGTTGGTATAGTTTCAATGCACCATGCTGCCACAATCGCGGGCATAAGGTTGATAAAAGACAGCGAGGAGGTATCAAGCAAGACGGTGAAAATTGGAGTTATCATTGCTTCAACTGTGGATTTAAATGTGGCTTTATGTTAGGCAAGAGCATAACACGAAATACAAAACAGTTTTTACAATGGTGTGGTATTGATGAGCAACAAATTAATCGTTGGAACTTAGAGAGTCTACAACACAAAGATTTGCTTGACTTTGTAAAAGTTAAAAAAGAAAAGTCTAAAGTTAAATTCAAAGAGATGCATTTGCCTGAGGGTAAAATCATCGATATGTTAAATCCTACTCACAATGTATTTGTAGAGTATCTACATAAGCGAGGTATAAAATATAACGAATATCCTTTCTTAGTAACGCCAAACGCTGAAGGTCGTCAAGCAAATAGAATTATTATACCTTTCACGTTTGAAAATAAAATAGTAGGACATACTAGTAGATATTTGGATGATCGCAAACCTAAATTCATAAACGAGCAACAGCCTGGTTATGTGTTTGGTTATGATTTACAAAGACCTGAATGGGAAGTATGTATCTTAGTAGAAGGTATATTTGATGCACTGAGTTTAAATTGTTGTGCATTAACACATAATACAATTAACGATGACCAAGTTGAGGTGTTGCGAAAATTAAATCGTAAAATTATATTTGTACCCGATCAAGATAAAACGGGACTAACGATTTGTGATAGGGCATTAGAATTGGGCTTTCATGTCAGCATACCTAGTTGGGATAATTGCAAAGATGTTAATGATGCGGTAGTTAAGTATGGGCGACTGCCTACACTACTAAGTATATTACAAAATTCAACAAACAGTAAGATTAAAGTGGAAATGAAACGGAGGAAACTTGATAAAAGAGTTTAATGTAGATGTGCAAACATTGTTTTTGCGCATGATGGTAACTAACGCAGAATTGTATACTCGGGTCATGAATATTATGAACTCGCAGAACTTTGATAGAAAATTGCGTCCAGTGGCAGAATTTATAGCAGAGCATAGTAAGAAATATAATGTGATGCCTGAGCCTGTGCAGATTAAGGCTACTACAGGAATCGAAATAGAAACTATAGCAGAATTAGATGATGGTCATTATGAATGGTTCTTAGAAGAATTTGAAGCATTCACTAAACGACAAGAACTTGAGAGGGCTATTCTTAAAGCAGCCGATTTGCTTGAGAAGGGCGAGTATGACCCTGTAGAGAAACTGGTTAAAGACGCAGTTCAGATTTCATTACAGCGTGATATGGGTACTGATTACTTTGCTGATCCACGTGCTAGACTCATGGCACTAAAAAGTAATAACGGACAAAACAGTACAGGTTGGCCTAGTATGGATCAAAAACTATATGGTGGTTTCAATCGGGGAGAACTACAGATTTTTGCAGGTGGTAGTGGATCAGGCAAAAGTTTGTTTATGCAGAATCTAGCAGTCAACTGGGCACAAGCAGGACTAAGTGGTGTATATATCACACTAGAACTTAGTGAAGGTTTGTGTAGTATGCGTATCGATAGTATGATGACTGAAACTAGTAGCCGTGAGATTTTCAAAGACATTGATAATGTTGAAATGAAAGTTAAAATGATTGCTAAGAAAGCAGGTAAGTTGCGTATTAAGTATCTTCCTGCACAAAGCACAGTTAATGATATCAGAGCATACTGTAAAGAATTACAGATACAAACAGGAATGAAAATTGATTTCTTGTGTATCGATTATCTTGACTTGATTATGCCAGTTAGTGCTAAGGTTAGCCCTAGTGATTTGTTCGTTAAGGACAAATATGTATCAGAAGAATTACGTAATTTAGCGAAGGAATTAAATGTCTTATTCGTCACAGCATCACAACTTAACAGATCAGCCGTTGAAGAAATCGAATTTGATCACAGTCATATCTCAGGTGGTATTAGTAAGATTAATACTGCGGACAATGTTTTTGGTATTTTTACTAGCCGTAGCATGCGTGAGCGTGGCCAGTATCAGTTACAGTTAATGAAAACACGCAGTAGTTCGGGTGTAGGTCAGAAGATTGAACTTGAATTCAATACTGAAACATTGCGTATTACAGACCCTGATCCTGAGGGCCATGAGAGACAAAGGCATGCTCAGCCGTCGGCTAACGATATAATGAGTAAAATTAAGGCTACTAGTACAGTTAATGACACGGTGCAAAATGCAGTAGAACCTGAAGAAAAACGTGTTGTGGCCGACATTCAAAGTACGAAACTTAAGTCATTATTAAATTCTTTAAAGAAATAGAATTGTCATAGTTTTGACTAAATACTAATAGGATCTTAACATATATGCAAAAGAAAACAAGAAGCCTATTGGAAGAATTAGAGTCTATTGGGGCCAACCGTGACATTAATCACGTGATTGAATCTAGGGCTCTAAATGTGATAACCAGCGCCATTAATCTTATTGAATTAATCAATAGGAAATATGACCCCGAAAAGGCAGAACTGCTGGAAAAGAAACTCCTTAGTGCTATAAAAAGTAAAGATCAAAAAAGATTTTCGAAATCCTTAAGGAAATAACACATGAAACTAGATGAATTCAAAAAACTTGAAGAACTTAGACTAAGCAGTTTAATAGGAGACTATGGTTCTGCGGCTCTTAAGAAAATGACTGGCCAAACAGGTGGTAAAACACTACAACAGCAAATGGCTCAGGATATGTTTATTAAGGATTTCGTAGGTGACGCAATATCCTCATTAGAAACATCTATTGAGGGTGGTTTAGTTGATCCAAAAATGAGAGATGCTAGACCAAAAACTACTACCCCAGTTAATCCAGCGGGAGTAAAACCTGAACCAACTGTGCCCGGTCCTACTGCACCAACAGCACCTACTGCACCAACAGCACCTACTGCGCCCGCAGCCGGCGGCTTGCCTAAGACAGGCACAAACATGGCTACAGGTAAGTATAAACAGCAACAACAAAGCACCCAAAGTTTAAATAATTACGTTAAAGGGGTGTCACAGCAATTGGGGCAAGTACAGGACAAAGCACAAAAAATTGCTTTGACTAAAGAATTAGTTAATTTTATGGCTGACCGCAAAGATTATCCTGAGTGGGGCAACGCATTAAAGACCGCGGAGTATGTATTAAAGAAGAATGCTGATCCTAATTTTGCAACTGCCGCTATTCAGAAATTACGTGCAGGTCAACGTCTTGACTTGAACCCAGCAGGATTAAAAGAAGGTTGGAAGATTTATTACTTGAATATGCTTATTGAAGGTGCTGGTCTAACTTGGACCGATTTAGGGCTTTCAGTTTTGTTAGAATCAACTAGCAAAAAATATATGATAGTAGAAAATCGATATCTTAAATTGAACAACATTTTTGAAAGCATTTTAGAAGCAGGCCCAACTGGAAAAATAAGTATTAGTCAGTACTTAAAAAATCAATGGTACCCTCAGTATATGAAGGGTGTCAATTATGCAGTGAATCAAGCAGTTATAGATAAAGGTATTGATGCAGTACAAGCAACATATGCTAAAGATCGTGGTCGTGGAGCATTAGAAAAATTAGCACAAGTAAGTTATGCAGTTTCTAAAGGCAATGTACCAGCCGGCGCCGCAAATATTGTAGGTAAAGGAACAGATGCAGCCGCTCCAGCAGGAGACGAAAAGGCAGTAGAACCTGCACAGACCGCACAGTCACAAGCGGCGGCACAACCAGCACAGGCTGCAATGAACAGTCATCAAATGGCTGAGTTGGTAAAGAGTACAATGGCTAGACTTAAAGGTGTAGACGCTAAACTCTATGCTGAAACAATGAAAGAATTGACAACAGGAACACCTACACAAGGGCTTGATGCTAAAGCACCTGGTGCGGCACCTGCTGAAAAGCCAGGATTCGTTGACAGACCTGCTACAGCGGCTGAACCTGAAAAGAAAGTCGCAGAGTCAAAAACTAAAATTCGTAGATTCAGATGAACTTAGCAGAAAGCCTATCAGCATTAGCACGTAAGATTAGTGCCCTAGAAATCGTTACTGAAGATAAGGGTCACCTAGACCATCCTGAAGATTTGGTGTTCTTAGGTGACTTACAGGGTGCAAATCGTGCGTTAGATGCAATACAGAAAACTGTTAAGACACCTGATACAGTTACTATCAAGTGGGACGGGTATCCTGCATTGATATTTGGACGTGGGGTAAACGGTAAGTTTTCCATCATGGACAAACATATGTTTAACAAGAAAGACGGTACGGGCAGACAAGTGTTTAGTCCCGAACAGTTTGTTCAATACGATCAGGCACGTGGAGTAGACCGTACAGGTTTACACCAGTTGATTGTTGAAATATGGCCTGGGCTTGAGAAGGCAGATAAAAGTAAAGGATTCTATTGGGGCGACTTATTGTTTAGCCAACCATTAGAAGAAAAAGACGGTGTATATACATTTAGGGCTAACCCTAACGGTATAACATACACAGTGGATCCTAATAGTGAAGTTGGCAAATTAATGAAGGGTAAGACTGCTGGTATTGCAGTACATCAATTCATACCCGCTGACGCTGCCTCAACCGATCAAGCGACTCCGTTGAACGGAACTATAGGCAAGTTACAGAATAATAGCAATATCGCTATAGTTCCTAGTAAGATGCCTATAACTCCTAAACTCAAACTAGATGCAGGTCTAGTGAACGAAGTCAAAAAAGCAATCAACCAATACGGAGGAGCAGTACAGCAGTTGATGACTACTGCCCCTCAGGCACGTAATACGTTTAATCAACTATTCACTACATATATTAATAAGCGTATAGTGTCAGGTGATCTAAGCAATTTACTTGATGGCTTTAAAGATTACGTTGCGTCAAGACCTATGACTGACAGCATGAGAGCAAAGATAGATAAGCACTTTGCTGAGAATGCTGAAGGGTTACTAGGAGCATTTACTATATGGATCGCTATTTACAATCTCAAAATGAATGTTGTAAAGCAGTTAGATCAGGCTGCAAAGTCTAGCCCTGTTAAGGGTTACTTACAAGACGGAACAGAAACCCAAGAAGGTTTCGTTGCTCAAGGTCTTAAATTTGTAGACCGCATGGGCTTTAGTCGCCAAAATCTAGCCGGCCGTTGATATCAAACCCTGGTTTTTTTCAATTAGGCATAAATAATAGTATGAACCTTGCGGGGTTCAAACTAACTTAAAGGAATAAACAAAATGGCACAATTTACACGTACACATGGTGACTTTCAGCCAGTTATGTGGCTGGATCAACCAGACTACACAACCGGCGCAGTTAATGCAGTTTCTTCAGGCTTAACAGTTCAGCCACAAGGTCCAAAACTCGACTTCTTCACAATCGAGTTGGCAGGCGTTGCGGCAAACACAACTATCGCTTCACAAGTGATTCAGACAGTTGAACAGTTAGCAACAATTCATATCTATGAATTTACTGACACAGGAACTGATACATTGGCTCTCGCTGTGTATCCAACAGGTGGTTGGAATACTGCTAGTCTTGCAACCGCAGTTGACACAGCAACTGGTGGTTCATCAACAGTTACAGCAACAGCAACATTCACAAACTAATTTTAGTTTGAGTTGATACAAAGAACCCGAGATTTATTCTCGGGTTTTTTTACCTCTCTAAATACAGCATGCCTCATAGACTTTGCTGTTATACTCTATTTGATATTACAAACACCGGTGTGTTAAATAGGGCTAAACCACCCATCGATGTGGATCCAAATCAGTGGTTATATAAAAGAAACACGCAAACTAATTTTGATACAGTATTGCAGGCAATATCGTTAAGGTCACAGCCGGACGTAGTTAGTTCCCCTATACTAGTAAATATTCGTTTTGATGAATTTGAAAACTTTGGTTTCTTGTATGAGCAAATAGAAGATGAGACATATCCCATGTGGAAATTTGAATTTGAAGTACAGCATACCAGTGTATTCGAAAACGGGCTGATAGAATTAGGAGCCTTGTATAATGATTGTGAGGGCATACCCATGTTAAGATGCGGTACAGAATGGGATAAACTACCCACATTTTTAGATACGTCCCCCGAACTTAGGAATATATACTTTACAATATTATGAAAGACCAACACAAATTAGAAAAGTTTTTTGTTAAGGAACTATCTTCAGACTTGCTTGAGATTTTTATAGTCGATTGCCCGGACGGAAGTTATGAACTTTTCAACAAATATCGGGTAGAGCCGCAACCCGAAGGTTACTTTAAAGTAACTCCGTTTACTGTAACGGAAGAGCATACCTTCTCTTCTAAAAAAACTGCCTTTACATGGTGCGTATTTGACAAATACAAAAAGATTAAAGAAAGTAAAAGGATTGAAGAATTAGATTTATTGTTGGGCGGAATAGAGGTCTCTATGGCACAACAGAAAAAGTTGCTAGCAAAGGCCTCAAATTCTGAGACTAGATTGATCTATTTGGCTAAACTTCAAGAAGCCAAACTTAAAAAAAACATAATGCTTAAAGAGATCAATACATACATAAATATATCTAGATATTGGCAGAGCAATAAGTTCACCGATAAACAACCTAAATAATATAGGATTCAGATAAATACTATATCAAGACTGGAAAAACATACTATGAGACTAACAGATTTAGAACACAAGAATTATGCTACTACGGCATTGAAAGAGAATTTTGAAATGTCAATAGACACCTCAAGATTAGATAAGATTAAGACAAAAACAATGCTTAGTAAAGTTTCTTCATTAATGCAAGAAGCACGTAAGGCTCCTGACTTCTATCAGAATCAGGGAAGTGCTCCGTATATGAAGTTGGTGTTCATGGAACAAGCACTACGTCAACACTTCCAAGAGTTGATGAAAACACCTACACGTATCGTTGTAGAGAATGAAGAGGTAGAAAAGTCACAGGTTGTGTTAGCAGCCCAAGATATGGTTGACACAATTCAGAAGATGCTTGAAGATGTAGGTCAAATGCAAGTTAAAGAACTTCCTGCTCTTGTTGATAGTATTGAATCAGAGATTGGTGTTACTGAAGCACAAGGTTACAATGAATTAGTAACAGGTCAATTAGATGCATTAAGTGCCGCATTAAAAGAAGCATTCACGCAGATGAAGGCTGCTAGAGATACATTAACAGGTGGTGCACCTGCTGCCGATGCATTTGGTGCAGATGCAGGTGGCATGCCTGCTCCAGGTGAAGAAGAAGTTTCTGTAGACGCAAGTGCAACAGAAGTTGAACCTGCAGTACCCCCAATGGCAGGTGATGCAGGCGCAGCCGTTGCTCCAGAAGCACCCGCTGAAGAACCTGAAATGGCACCAACTAGTGGGGTAGGTCGTGCAAAGAGGTAATCATGCGCCTCTTCGAATTCGATCCACAAAACGCACTAGCAACTAAAATAGTTGCAGCCACGGACCAATTAAAAAATGATTTGGATAACGGTAAGATCCAACCTAATTGGTCCTTAGATAAACTTTTAAATTATTTTCAGAATTATGATATTATACTTGATCCAAAAGACTTGTATAATATGATTAAACAACCTCCATTAAAGAATGTTATCTCTAACATACAAGGTGACAAGGTTGTATTTAAGGGTCAAGCATCATCAACTGAGATGCCACAAGACCAAAGTAAGCAAGTAGTAGCGCAGATGGCACAATCTGCAATGCCTACCCAATAATTTGACTTTCACTAAGAATAGTGTTACACTATTCAATCAAATAAATATTTGTATGATATCACTTACAGAAACCGCTGCAACCAAAATACAACAACAATTGGATAAACGTGGTAAAGGTTTAGGGATACGTGTTGGAGTAAAAACTACTGGATGCAGTGGACTAGCCTACACATTAGAATATGTTGATGTTGCTCCTGTGACACGTGATCAATTCGTACATGAATCGTTTGGTGTAAAAGTTTGGATAGATGGAAGATCAATGCCCTATTTAAATGGTTGCACTATGGATTATCAGAAAAAGGGTCTTAATGAAGGCTTTGAATTTTTAAATCCAAACGAAAAAGATCGTTGTGGATGTGGAGAAAGTTTTAGAGTATAACATGGCATTAGAAATTTCGCATTTAGTTACAGTAGGTTGCAGTTACACATATTGTCAGGGTTTAGAAGATTCAACGTCACAGGGTTGGCCTGCATTACTCGCCAACAAGTTAAATGTTCCTGTAGTTAATTTAGGAATTAAAGGCGCCGGCAATGATACTATCTATCGAAGATTAGTAGAATATTTTTATCTTAATAAAATTACTAAATCTAAACCATTTTTTATAATAGCATTTTCTCAAGCACTGCGCAGAGAAGAATACATTAGTAAATATAGAAATTTTAAAATAGGAAACTTTAAATCATTGGCATGTTATGGAGATGAACCAATAGAAAGAGCATTATACGAGCAGATAGATGATAATGGTGTGTATTGCATGGAGCGAAGAAAATTATTAAATTGGTTATCAATTATAAATTTATTCAAAGCAAATAATGTCCCTTACTTTACTACTAACTATATGGCAGATCATATGCAATCTATTATGATTATCAAAAATAACTATCCTGAATTATTTTCTGAAGTATATGACGATGAAAACAGAGTAGAGAACTTTTTCACTCTGACCAAAGGAATGAAGTTGACACCATGTCAACATGATGGCATCGATGCTCAACATGTTGTAGCAAATTATTGTCATGATACAATGATAAAAAGATTCACAGAAATAGTACCCATAAAAACTAATTACATAGACTTAAAAACCTATGCACGAAGAACAGAAACTTCATCTCAAGACTGGGCTCAAAATGAATGGTATCAAAAAGAAATAAAGAATGTACAATCCTAATAAATTTAATTACTTAGAACTTAAAAAAGAAACAATTGACGGCTCTAGAAAATACATAACTCCAGATGGTTTTAGAGTACCTAGTGTGACAACAATACTAGATGCAACTAAATCAGAAGAAAAGAAACAAGCATTACGTGAATGGCGTAAGCGAGTGGGAGAACAACAAGCACAGCAAATAACTACTGAGGCTGCAGGTCGTGGAACACGTATGCACAAGTGGTTAGAAAACTATGTAAAGACTGGCACAACAGGCGAACCTGGTAGCAATCCATATAGTCTACAAAGTCATCAAATGGCTCATAGCATTATTACTCAGGGACTTAGTAAATGTAATGAGTTTTGGGGCACCGAAGTTAGTTTGTATTTCCCTGAGGTCTATGCAGGAACGACAGACTTAGTAGGTGTACATGACGGTAGCCCTGCTATTATGGATCACAAACAAAGTAATAAGTTGAAGAAAAAAGAATGGATTGATGACTATTTCATTCAGTTAGCCGCATACGCCGCGGCCCATAACGAAACGTATAAAACTGACATACGTAAGGGCGTTATTTTCATGTGTACTGCTGATAATGTATACCAAGAGTTCATTGTCGAAGGGACAGAATTTGATCATTGGACCAACGTTTGGTACCAAAGACTAGAACAGTACTACAGCAAATTTGTATGACCCTTTAATCTGTAAAAAGCATAAATAGATGTAATATTCTAAAAGTTACATCTTATGGCTATAGTACAGATATCAAAAATCCAACAAAGAACGGGTAATCTAGTCGATCTACCACAACTTGACGAAGCAGAATTCGGATTTGCGTCCGATGAAAAGCGCCTGTTTATTGGTAAAACAGAACAGGGTCTAGAAAATATTGAAGTTTTAACTTCATATTCTGAGGTAGACTTTAATCAGATAAACGGGTCTTATGGTAATTTGGACATAAGTATTACCTCAAATACTGCGGCCGGCTCTAATGGGCAAGTGTTAGCGTTTGATGGTAATAACTGGGTCAATCGTGGTGGCAATGCAGGTGGATTATTAACATTGGGCGATGTGTCAAATGTTAGAATTACCGGCGGATCGATTGGTTATGTACTAGAGACTGATGGTACAGGTAATTTAAATTGGACACCAAAGTCAACTATTATTGCATTTATTCAGACTGTCAGTGCTAATGCTACTGCGGTTGTAACAACTACTGAAGATAACTTTTTGATTGAGGGCGCAGAAGTTACTATTACCGATGCAGTAGGTATGACAGAATTAAATGGTAATAGTTACTATATTGATATATTAACATCAAACACATTTGCTCTGTACTCTGATTCAGCATTGTCAACTCCTGTTAACAGTACGGCGTATACTCCATATGCATATACTAGCGTAACAGATACAACTGCCTCAACTAATTATGTTACTGTAGGTAGTACCAGTTCTTTCACTGCAAACGATCCTATTAAATTTATAGGTACTACGTTTGGTGGCATAACAGCAAATCAAACATACTACGTAAAGAATATCATTTCTAGTACAGAAATGACTATCTCATTAACATCCGGCGGAACAGAATTAACATTAACTACTGCCAGCGGCACATGTAATGTTTACGCTATCGGAGGTAGAGTTATTTGTGCTGTGGGTGGTAGCGGTGTTGCTAACGCAGCCGGCTCAAATTCTACAGTACAGTTCAATAATAGTAACTTATTAGATGCTGATGCCGATTTCACTTGGAATAATAATACCGGTGCAAATCCTAAAATATTAACAGTAAATGGCAACGCTAACGTAGGTAATCTAAACGCTACAGGGGTTGTAACATCAACTAGATTATTTTCAAATATTTCAAGCGGTGCAGGTTCACCATTAGTAGTAACCAGCACAGACCGGGTAGCAAACTTAAACGTTTCATATGCAAACGTAAGTGATTTCAATGTAGTGACTGCGCAAACTACTGGAACATTCTATCCAGTACTTGTATCTAGCACAGCAACAAGTAATCAAGCATTGGGTGTTAATAACGCAATATCATTTAATGTTCTGACAAGTAACTTGTCATTAACAGGTAATTTATCTGTAACCGCAAACGCTAACGTTGGTAATATTGGCGCATCACAAGGTGTGTTCACTAGCAATATTACTTCACTAAATGCAAACTTAGGTAATTTAGCAACAGCAAACTTCTTTACCGGTACATTAAGTCTGGCAAGTAATGCACAGCCAAACTTAACAAGTTTTGGTAATGGCACACAAATTACAGCAGCCGGAAATTTAAATCCTAACGCCAACGTTACATATAATTTAGGTAACTCAACTAATAGATGGAATGCATTATATCTATCTGGCAGCACAATTTATTTAGGTAATGCAACTATTACATCAAATGCATCAGGTGTAGTTATTACTAATGCGTCTGGTGGTTCATTTACTATAGGTGGAACTAGTGCAGCCAACGGCGCGGCAATTGTAAACGGTAATAGTAGTGTAGTAGTCACTGCGAATTCTAACGTAAACATATCATCAAATGGCGTTGCCAACGTACTTGTTGTAACTAATACCGGTGCAAATATCACCGGCACTGCTAATGTAAGCGGTAACGCTAACGTAGGTAATTTGGGTGCGACAGCCGGTGTGTTTACAGGCACACTAAGCGTAACAGGTAATGCTAACGTAGGTAATTTAGGTGCATCAGCAGGTGTGTTTACAACTGTCGCCGGCACATTAACAACAGCCGCACAGCCTAACGTTACATCAGTTGGAACACTAACTAGTGTTTCTGTATCAGGTAACGCAAACGTTGGTAATATTGGTGCGGCAGCAGGTGTGTTTACAACTGTTGCAGGTACATTGACAACTGCGGCTCAACCTAACATCACTTCAGTAGGTACATTAACATCACTTGCAGTTACCGGAAATATATCAGGGGCAAATTTAACCGGCACACACTATGGAGCCGCAACTGGTCTTACTAGCATACCCGGTGCTAATGTAACAGGTACAGTTGCTAATGCAACATATGCAGTAAGTGCAGGTAGTGCAACATCAGCAACTACCGCAGGTACAGTGACAACTGCCGCTCAACCAAACATAACTAGTGTTGGAACACTAACTGCATTAACAGTTAGCGGTGCAACATCAGTGACTGGCAACAGTGCATTTACTGTAACTAACATTACAAGTGGTGCAAACACAACACTGGGATATATTACAGGTAACTGGACATTAACAGCCGGTTCAAGAATGCAAGCAACATATGCTGACTTGGCTGAATATTATTCAGCAGACGAAGAATATAGTCCAGGTACTGTTTTAGAATTTGGTGGTCGTGAAGAAGTAACATTAGCAACTGATGCTACAAATCGTGTAGCAGGTGTTGTGTCAACTGATCCTGCTTATGCTATGAATGCTAAATGTCCTGGTCAACATCCAGTAGCAATTGCACTACAAGGACGTGTACCATGTAAAGTACGCGGTAAGATTAGAAAAGGTGATATGCTAATAAGTGGCGGTGGAGGTTATGCTAGACCCACTACAACTCCTCAAATTGGCACTATAATAGGAAAATCACTACAAGATTTTGATGGTATAGACGGCGTAATTGAAGTAGCCGTAGGAAGATTATAATAGGATAAAAAAAATGGCAGCAGCAATTTACACACCAAATGGATCAAGTCAACTCACAGCAGTAGCAACTACCGATAAGGTCCGCATATCAACAACCAGCAGTGCTATCGCTGTAGCAGTTGGCAATGCTAGCGTAACGGCAAATTTAACTGCATGTGAAATTATTCCAGCAAATACAGTAAATAGTAGTTTTATTGTAGGAGAAGGTAATTACATTGCTTATATTGCAGTAAGCGGAACTGGAATATTTTCTATAACTAGTTTAGGAATGCCTACGTAATTCTAAGAATCTATTTCTATTGTGCTTTAACATAAAGTACTGCGAACACCACAAGTCATATAACTCTTGTGGTGTTTTTGTATTCAACCATTTAAAATGATCAATGAGAGTTAATGGATCAGCCTTATCTAATTGTGAATTTTTAAACAAATCTGCAGGGGTATATAGATTCAATTTATGTAATATTTTATATATTTGCTCATTACCATTATGCACAAACGGACGTAATCCTAGTATAGGTTTCCATGTCTTTTCACTTAATTGCCATGGATCATTTGCTTCGGTCTCTGACACTAAGATACAGTATGATTGTTTCCATATATCTAAATTTCCTAAAGTAAACAAATCTTCCGGTCTTGAAAATCTTAAATCTGAAGTATGTAAATGCTGATCGGTATCACCGGTTCTCTCGTCTATTATTTCAAAGTTACCTTTTTGAAAAGTTATATATGCTCTATCAATTAAATTGTTATCAATTAGCATTTTAGTGATAGTATATCTGTGAGGTCTAGATTTTCTATTATACGCTAAAAATGCATACATAGGATTTTGATAAAGTTGTAACTC
>SXGQ01337125.1_pt1 | contig 15915 bp, 12 predicted proteins | sample 3178371 | NCBI WGS metagenome assembly SXGQ01 (sample SAMN11356859, study PRJNA531348) | freshwater metagenome | isolation source: freshwater sample F1-20 | place: China: Fuxian Lake, Yuxi | collected 2017-12-25
ATCAGGTTAGGATTGGTAATGCGTGGCGAGTCAGATGAATGCAGATGCTGAACCCGAAGCCGCAGACCCTGCAAGAAGTGGAAGCCATCGATCCAGCCCTGTCCTTCGTTGGCATCGACCACGGCCTTCTCGATCAACGCTTCGATTCGAGCCACGGTGCCATATTGAATAATCCCGTTTGCGAGGCACAGAAGCCGCGCCACGTCGACCATGGGCATGGTGCCGTGCAGCTTCAGATCAATCGAGCCGGTCTCCGGGGCCAACATGCCCAGAACACCGCTCGCAAGAAAGCGTGGCGGGTTACTGCGCCGGGCGTTGTCACTCATTAATTTTTGGAAGCGGGCGCTCCGTTGCACGCTGGGCGCGACCATCGCCCGCAGGCGCTCCCCCAGATCGAGATTGCCTGCGAGTGGCCTCAGATCGAAAAAGATGCTTGCGTTCAGCAGGTCTTGCGGGCTGCCATGAGCGACCCACTGGGCAAAGCGCGCCTGCCACTGCGATAGGCTCAGGCAGCACTCAGGATTGCCCGACATGATGCCGCCTTTGCAGAGCGGGTAGCCGCTACGGTCCAGCCAGTGGTTCACCGACTGCCCAAGCGCAAGCAAGGCCGCGCGCGATTCAGCCGGGCAAGCGTCGTCGAACACGATACCGTTGTCCTGATCGGTTGCAATGGTTTGCTCCTCGCGCCCTTCGCTACCGAAAGCAAGCCAGCAGAACGATTCAAGATCAACGCCGCTTGACGCAGCAAGGATCGTGATCAGGCGCTGGGCGAGCTGATCGTTCATTCGGCTGATGAGATGCGTGAGATGCTGCGCTGCGACCCCCTGTGCCACCAGCGACCGCGACCACTCGCGGATCTCGTCCGCAATCGAGATCAACTGTTCGGGTTGCGCCGCCCGAATAATAGAATCGCTCAGTTGCCTGAGGTTCCGGCGCGTGAGCGCGAACAGGTCGCGCTCGGTCACCATGCCGATCACCCGCCCCCCGTCAATGACCGGCACGTGGCGAATCGACCGGTCTGCCATCAGCATGGTCGCGTCGGCGACCGTTGCATCGGCAGCGAGCGCCGAGACGGGTGCGCTCATCACTGCTGAAATAGGGGCGCTCAGCGATCGCTCAGGCAATACGATTCGGCCAATGACATCCTGCCGCGTGAAAATCCCGATTGGTTGACCGCTGAGCTCATCGACGATCAGCATGGCGCCAACCGCCTCGCGCTCCATCATCGCCATCGCTTCGCCCAGTGACGTTTCAGGCTGACACCAAACGGGTTCACGCCGGATCATCGTGCGCAGTGGCTGACTCATGAGACGCCACTGCGCGCTCTGCGCCGAGTAGCTCGCCTGCACCGCGCGCATGGAGAGCTCCATCAGCGCGGCCAGCCGTCGTCTGCAAAAATCAGTGAATACCTCGCTTCGTCCAAGCAGTTGTTCGAAGTGCTCAGTGGGCAGGAGCCAGCAGAAGAGATCCGATACCGCCGCATAACGGGTGCGGATCGGACGCTTCCCCATCAACGAGCCGATCGGGAACATGTCTCCCGGGCCGAGCGCGAGCGGCGACGTTATTGAACCGCCCCCCTCGCCGGGCAGGACGCCTTCCAGCCCGCCCTGCCGCACGATAAAACAGCCAGGCGGATGATCAACGCCCGGTTCAAGGATTCGCTCAGTGGCGGCGAAATATTGAAGGCGCACGTGCCGGGCCACGAAATCGACATCCTCGCTCGCCATCTCGGAGAACGGCGCGTGCGCACGGAGCGCCGCAACCGTCTCTCGAATCAGGGACTCGGCTGTCATCGCGCCCGGCCGCTGCTTCGCCTAACGCTCTGCCCCGCCCGCCGCCAGTCGCTGCCAGGTGGCGACCACTGTGTCGGGATTGAGCGAAATCGAGGCGATTCCCTGGGCCATCAGCCATTCAGCGAGGTCGGGGTGATCAGACGGCCCTTGCCCGCAGATGCCGACGTACTTGCCAGCACGGCGACACGCGCTGATTGCCGATTCGAGCAAGGCCTTCACCGCCGGGTCACGCTCATCGAAGGCCTCCGCAACCAGCCCGGAATCGCGATCGAGGCCCAGTGTGAGCTGCGTGAGATCGTTCGAGCCAATTGAAAAACCGTCGAAGTGCTCAAGGAACGCGTCAGCCAGAATGGCGTTAGACGGGAGCTCGCACATCATGATGAGCCTGAGCGCGCCGCTACTGGCGCCATCCGCGGCGCTGCCGCGTTTGAGCCCGTGTTGCGCGAGCAGATCGACCACCCGCTCTGCTTCCTTAACCGTACGCACAAACGGAACCATCAATTCAACGTTGGTGAGGCCCATATCGTTACGAACCCGGCGAAGCGCCTCGCATTCGAGCTCAAAGCAATCACGGAATCCTTGAGAAATATAGCGCGACGCGCCCCGGAAACCCAGCATCGGGTTTTCTTCCTCAGGCTCGTAACGCGACCCGCCAATGAGCTTCCGATACTCATTCGACTTGAAGTCGGACAGGCGCACGATGACTGGCTTGGGCCAGAACGCTGCCGCAATGGTGGCCACGCCCTCGGCAAGCCGCTGCACAAAAAACTCGCGAGGCGTGCTGTGTCCGCGCGCGACACTTTCTACTGCAACACAAAGCTCGGCATCCACATTCGGGTAGTCAAGAATGGCCTTGGGATGAATACCGATATTGTTGTTGATGATGAATTCCAGCCTCGCGAGACCGACGCCTGCATTGGGAAGCGCTGCGAATTCGAAGGCAAGTCGCGGATTGCCGACATTCATCATGATTTTCACGGGAATATCGGGCATTTCGCCGGTGGCTACCTCGCTCACCTCAGTCTCAAGCAGGCCGTCGTAAATGAACCCGGTGTCGCCCTCGGCGCATGAAACCGTGACGAGCGCGTCGGATTTGAGGCGATCGGTGGCGTCGTTACATCCGACCACCGCCGGGATACCCAACTCGCGCGCAATGATGGCTGCGTGGCAGGTTCTCCCACCGCGGTTGGTAACGATCGCTGACGCGCGCTTCATCACCGGTTCCCAGTTCGGATCGGTCATGTCGGTGACCAACACATCACCCGGACGGACCTGATCCATCTGGGAGGAATCAAGAATGACCCGAACTGGCCCGGCGCCGACCTTCTGGCCGATTGCGCGTCCGGAGGCAAGCACATCGGCGGATCCCTTCAAACGATAGCGCTGCTGGCGCCCGCCCTGCTCGCGTGATTTCACAGTTTCGGGCCGTGCCTGCAGGATGTAGAGAAGGCCGTCGCTACCATCGCGGCCCCACTCGATATCCATGGGCCGACCGTAGTGGCGCTCGATCGTGATGCCGTAGCGCGCGAGCTCGAGCACCTCCGCGTCAGTGAGCGAATACCGGTTGCGCAGTTCAACCGGCGTATCGACTGTCCTGACGGTCTGGCCCGGCTGGTCAGAGAACTCCATGCGAATCAGCTTGGAACCCATTTCGCGACGAATGATGGGCTGGCGCGCCACCCCGATCATGGGCTTGTGAACATAGAACTCATCGGGATTGACAGCTCCCTGGACCACCGTCTCACCCAGGCCCCAGGCACTGGTGATGAACACAACGTCACGAAACCCTGATTCGGTGTCCAGGGTGAACATGACGCCCGAACTACCCAGGTCGCTTCGCACCATGCGCTGGATACCAGCGGAAAGCGCTACTTCAGCGTGCGTAAAGCCCTTGTGAACGCGGTAGGCGATGGCGCGGTCGTTTTAGAGCGAAGCAAACACATGTCGTACCCGATCGAGCACCGCCTCGATTCCGCACACGTTCAGGTAGGTTTCCTGCTGGCCCGCGAACGATGCGTCGGGAAGATCCTCAGCCGTTGCTGAGGATCGGACGGCTACCGGCAGGAGGGGGCCCGTTTCAGCGGTGAGAAGCGCGTGATGCGCGCGAATATCGGCCTCAAGCGCCGCGGGAAGCGGCGCCGAGCCAATCCAGGCGCGAATGTCGGCGCCGCATTCAGACAGCGCCTTGACGTCGTCGACGTTTAGCGCATCCAGCCGTCTCGCGATCCGTTCGGCGAGTCCGTCATGGGCGAGAAATTCGCGGAAGGCCGACGCCGTGGTGGCATAGCCCCCCGGCACTCGGACGCCGACGGCCGCCAGCTGGCTGATCATTTCGCCCAGGGAGGCGTTTTTGCCCCCCACCGCGTCGACATCGCTCATGCGGAGCGACTCGAACGCAATGACGCGGCGCTCGGTAGTAAGGTTCATGGAAGAGTCCTGGCATGGTTAAAAACCGGTGGCGCATAGCGCAATGCTGGTATTTTACCTGCCCAACGTCCGCTGACCGCCTGCTCACGCCGCTCCTGAATTCCCTTATCGTTGAGGTGAACGTGCCCGATTCCGCTGATCAGACTCCTTACGACCGAACCGTTTTTTACGTCTCGGACGGCACCGGTATCACGGCCGAGACATTCGGTCATTCGCTTCTCACCCAATTCGGCTCCGTGCGGCTCAGGCAGCAGCGACTGCCCTTCGTGGATTCGGTGGAAAAAGCCGAAGAGGCACTTCGTCGCATCAACCGCCAGGCGCAGCTTGATCGCAAGCCCCCTATCGTGTTCAGCACGCTGGTTAATGCGCCGATCAACGATATCGTCCGGCAGGCCACCTGTCGATTCTTCGATCTGTTCGCGAGCTTTCTTGAGCCCCTCGAGCAGGAACTGGGTGTTCGCTCCAGCCATGCAATTGGCCAGTCGCATACCGCGTCGAATCTCGAGGCCTATAGCCGTCGTATTGCCGCAATCAACTACTCGCTCACGCACGACGACGGACAGACCGACAAGGATCTGGAAGAGGCCGATGTGATCCTGGTGGGCGTCTCACGAAGCGGAAAGACACCCACCAGCCTCTACCTCGCCATGCAGCACGGGGTGAAGGCGGCCAACTATCCGCTGATCCCAGAGGATTTCGATCGGCAGCGACTCCCCGAAGTTCTCTATCGCCACAGAAAAAAGCTATTCGGGCTCACCATTACGCCGGAGCGGTTGGCCGAAGTACGCCAGGAGCGGCGACCCAATAGTCGTTACGCATCAATCGACAATTGTCGGCAGGAGGTGATTGCCGCCGAGTCGATGATGCGCAGGGAAGGCATCGAATGGCTCTCCAGCACCACCAAGTCAATCGAGGAAATTGCAACCACGGTGCTCCAGCGAATTGAAGCGCACAGCCCCAGCTAACCGCGGACGGCTGTCTGCCGCTGTGTGAACTGCTCATATAGACAGATCGAAGCCGCGACGCCGACGTTGAGCGACTCGACCCGGATATCGTGTCGGATCTCGAGCCGATCAATGGCGCCCACAGCACTCAGTTCCGGAGAGAGTCCCTGCCCTTCAGCGCCGAAAATCCACAACCGGGGTGCGCGCAGATCCGCCTCGTCGATTGACTGTGGTGACCGGGGCGCCGCCGCCGTCCAGCGGGCGGTACCCCGACTATTGACGAGCGACGATAGTGGGATCGCTTCGCAGAGTTGTAACGCGAAGTGCGCACCCATTGCCGAGCGGATGACCTTGGGCGACCACAGGCTCACAGTATCCGGCGAGGTCATGATGAGCCGTACGCCGAACGCCGCAGCACTGCGAAGAAGCGTACCGGCATTGCCTGGATCCTGAACGCCATCGAGGTACACCGCATCCTGATCGAGCGCGTGGGGAAGCGTCGCTTGCGGGATGGGAATCGTCGCTAGAGGGCCTGGCCCGTGGGCTACCTGAGACAAACGATCGAACAGCGCATCATCAAGCACCAGCGTTTGATGGGCGGTTCGCGCGCACAGTGCGAGCATTTCCTCCCGCTCGCTTGATCGACGAGGAATCACCGCCTCCGGCGCGAGACCGCCGCCTGCGGCGAGCCATGCATTAAGAAGATGTTCGCCCTCAATGATCGCCAGGCCCAATGACTCTCGCTCACGTGACGATCGAGATAGCGCAAGTAGACGCCGGAACCGTTCGCTTGAGGGCGAACGGATCTCCAATCGCGATGAAAACGGCTTATCGCTCATCCGAAACCGCGCTGCTCAAGCGCCTGTCGGACCGGCGAAAAACTTCGGCGATGAGCTGGGCACGGGCCGTAAGACCGCAGTAAGGCCAGGTGTAGCGGGCTGGGGTAGCCCTTATGTTGATCAAAGCGGTAGTGCGGATAGTCGGTGTGCAAACGTTCCATTTCGGCATCGCGGTCGGTCTTGGCAAGAATCGACGCCGCTGAAATTGCGGGGTCGAGTGCATCGCCCTTCACGAGGGTTTCAACCGCGCAGCCAAGTATCGGCGCGCGATTGCCATCGATACGGGCAAGGTCGGGCGCGATGAGAAGCCGCTCGACTGCGCGTCGCATCGCAAGAAGTGTCGCCTGAAGAATATTGAGCGCGTCAATTTCCTCGACGCTTGCACTGGCCACTGACCAGGCAAGCGCCCGCTCCCGGATCTCGCCCGCCAGCTGCTCACGCCGCTGCGGCGACAAAACCTTCGAGTCGCGTAAACCCAAAATTGGCCGCTCAGGATCCAGAATGACTGCAGCTGCAAACACCGGGCCGGCAAGCGGACCGCGTCCAGCCTCATCTACGCCGGCGACCCGTTGCGCCGCCGCCGCCAGGCCAGGAAGCTGTGGCTGACGATCGCCTGCAGGACGTCGACTCATGTCGCCCTCTTCGAGGATTCGCACACCTTGAGAATCGCCTCGGCGCTACGTTTCGCACAGCCGCGTGCAAGGCTGCCGCGCATGTCTGCAAAACGCTGTTGCAAACGGCTGCGAAGCGATATGTCCTCAAGTTGCGCAAGCAAAGCTCCACCCAGCGCCTCAGGGCTTGCTTCATGCTGAATGAACTCGGGCACCAATGACTCCCGACACAAGATATTGGGTAGCCCAATCCAGGGTAATAATCCGCGATTACGCATCAGCAAGAAGCTGAGTGTTGCCATGCGGTAGAAGATCACCATGGGACGACCCAAAAGCGCGGCTTCCAGCGTGGCCGTACCACTTGCAACCAAGACGGTATCGGCAGCAGACATGGCGCGGTGTGACTGACCGGACACGAAAGTGAGCGGCAGGCTGGAATCGAGCCTCAACCTCGCGGCCTGTCGTCTCAGAGTCTCGAGCAGACCAGGCGACGCTGCGGGAAGCACGAAATGACAGTCTGGCCGCTGGCGGTGAATCCAGGCGGCGGTCTGCAGAACTGTCTGCCCCATGTAGCGCACCTCATCGGGACGGCTGCCGGGAAGTAGTGCAATGACGGGTCGATCCAGCGGTAGCTCAAGCGACAGGCGCGCCGCCGAGGTGCTCGACGAGGGATTCAGTACGTCGGCCAAAGGATGGCCGACATAGGTGGCGGGGATGCCTGCGTCGTCATAAATCGACTTCTCAAAGGGAAACACCAGCAGCATGTGGTTGACCGAGCGTCTGATCGCCTCGATTCTCTCCGGTCGCCAGGCCCAGATCGACGGACCGATGAAATGAATCGTTGGCACGCCTTGTTCGCGAAGGCGCCGCTCAAGCCCCAGATTGAAGTCCGGCGCATCGATCCCGACGAAAGCCGTCGGCCGCCGCGCACGGATCCGCCGCGTAAGGGATCGGCGAAGCGCAAGCAGCCTCGGCAGTGCACTCAGCACCTCGACATAGCCGCGCACCGATAGCTCCTCGATCCCTGCCCACGCATCAAACCCCTGGGAACGCATGGCTCGCCCGCCCACCCCATAGGCAGCAAGCGTGGGCACCTCAGAGCGCAACCCCTGCAGCATGGCCGAGGCCAGCAGGTCGCCTGAGGCTTCAGCGGCAACCATCGCAAGCGCGAACTCGCCGTGCGCATCGTCCGCCAGCGGCGTACGAGGAGCTGCGTTCATCAGCGCACGATGCCCCGCTCGACGGACGACAGAAAATCGGAAAGCAGCGCAAGATCCGACTCACTGTCGGCATCTGTAGTAGCTCGAAGCTCGCTCAAGGCCTGACGCGCCTGATCAAGCGTCATTGCGCTGCGGTATAACAACTTGTAGGCGTGACGCAGCACCTGAATTCGCTGCGCGCTAAAGCCGCGCCTTCGAAGGCCTTCGCTGTTGAGCCCGTGCGCGCTTGCCGAATTGCCTGCAGTCATCACATAAGGAGGAATGTCGTGCAACACCACGGTGCCCGCGCCGGTCATGGCATGCGCACCGATTTTGCAGAACTGATGCACCTGTGTGCAGCCACCCAGAATGGCCCAGTCGCCCACCTGAACATGGCCGGCCAGATTGGTGGAATTGGCAAAAATGGTGTGGTCGCCCACGGTACAGTCGTGAGCGATATGCACATAGGCCATGATCCAGTTGTCATTGCCGATTTGGGTTACACCCTTGTCCTGTGCCGTACCGCGATTGACGGTGACCGACTCGCGAAAGGTATTGCCATCACCAATCACCAGCGACGTGGGCTCGCCCTGATATTTCTTGTCCTGGGGCGCGCCACCGATCGATGCGAAGGGGTGAAACCGGTTCATGCGTCCAATTGTCGTGTCCCCGTCAATCACCACGTGAGGACCGACCACGCACCCGGCGCCAAGACTCGCACCGGCACCAATCACGCTGTAGGCGCCCACCGCCACGTCATCATCAAGACGGGCGCCCGGATCGACCACAGCCGTCGGATGAATATTGGGCATGGCGCGCGTGTCAGCTTTGGGGGGGCTCAGCGTCGCCGACCGGGCGCGCGGGGGGCTCAATATCACGCAAGGTACACATCAATTCGGCCTCGGCCGCAGTCTGTCCATCGACGGAGGCTCGCCCCGTGTACTTCCAGATCGAGCGTGCAACCCGTGTGATCTCGACATCCAGAATCAGTTGATCGCCAGGCACTACAGGACGTTTGAACCGGGCCCCGTCGATGCCAACAAAATAATAAACAGAGCGGTCATCCGACACCCGGCCCATCGTCTGAAACGACAAAATGCCAGCCGCCTGCGCAAGCGCCTCGATTTGCAACACACCGGGCATGACGGGCAGATGCGGGAAGTGTCCGACGAAAAAAGGCTCGTTGATGGTGACGTTCTTAAGCGCGCGGATTCGCTTGCCCGGCTCAATCTCGAGTACGCGATCAACCAGGAGGAAAGGATACCGGTGCGGCAGGTGCTCGAGGATTGCGCGAATGTCTAACGGAGGCATCAATTTTCCTTGAGGTTCGACTCGAGGCGGCGAAGCCTAGCTCGAAGATCGGGGAGTTTGCGTACCACCACCGCAGCACGTTCCCAGTCGGCATTGTCCATGAGAGGAAAAATTCCGGAGTAAAAGCCCGGCCTGGTAATTGAGGACGACACCAGACTCATGGCGGAAATCGTTACGTCATCGCAGATTTCAAGATGCCCAAGAATGCCCGCGGCCCCGCCAATCATGCAGCGCCGGCCAATTCGGGCACTGCCTGCGATACCCACGCATGCCGCAATCGCCGTGTGCTCACCGATCTGAACGTTATGCGCGATCTGGATGAGATTGTCGAGCTTGCATCCATCACCGATGACTGTATCGTCGAGCGCACCACGATCAATCGTGCAGTTGGCGCCGATTTCCACGTCGGCGCCAATCTGAACGCGTCCCAGTTGCGGAATTTTCTCCCAGCGGCCTTGATGCCTCGCAAAACCGAAGCCATCAGAGCCGATCACTGTTCCAGCGTGAATCAGACAGCGATCACCAACCACACAGCGATGGCCGAGGGTGACCCGCGCGCGGAGCTCGGCCTGCGCACCCACCACCGCATCGTTCTCAATGATGCAGCCCGCACCGATGATGGCACCCGCCTCGACGCGTACGCGTTCACCCACCACCGCGCCGGGACCGATTGCAACGCCTTGGCCCAGCGTTGCCGACGAGGCGATCACGGCCGAGGGGTGAATCGATGGTGTGCTTCGGGGGTTGATCCAGGCGTCGAACTGTCGCGCAATCAGTCCGTAGGCTCGGTAGGGGTCTGGCACCTCGATCAGCGCCACATTGGCAGGCACCGCATCTGCCATCTCTACCGATGTCACGACAACGCCTGCCTGCGTGGCTCTCGCCTGATCCCGATACGCCCGACTGGACAGAAACGCTATCGACGTGGCGTCAGCCGACTCAAGGCTTGCCAATCGATCGATACGCAGATTCGCCGCGCCGCGGGCCTGCCGACCTGCAAGCAGCCGCACGATCTCTGACAACGGCACAGCATCCGACAGGCGGAGCATGATGCTCTCCAGCGCTCGGACGCGCCCGACTATTTCGCTGCGGGGTCAGAGAGGGCCTGGAGAACGAGGTCAGTGATGTCGATGCGACCACTCGCGTAGACAGCCTCCTGAAGGATCAGGTCGAACTTCTCCCTCTCGGCGATCTGCCGAATGACCCGATTGGCGCGTTCAACGACTTGCGAGAGCTCTTCGTTTCGCCGCTGATTGAGATCTTCGCGAAATTCACGCTGGCGACGCTGGAAATCTTTGTCGGTGTCAGCGGCCTCGCGTTGCCTGCGAGTGCGTTCGGCCTCGGACATCACCATGGCATCACGTTCAAGACGCTCGGCCATCTGCTTCAGTCGAGCACCGACTTCCTGAAGTTCTCGGTCTCGCTTGGAGAACTCTGCTTCAAGTTTTGCCTGAGCCGCCTTGGCGGGCGCGGCGTCGCGCAGAATGCGCTCTGTGTTGACGAAGCCAATCTTGGAGGCGACCTGCGCAAGGACTGCGTTTCCACCAAGCAAAAACGCCGCAGCGACAGACAAACAAGCAAGACGTCGGTTCAAGGACATACAAATCTCCCGCACAGAAAATCGCACCTGATCAGAAACCGGCGCCCACCTGAAATTGGAAACGCTGCATGCGGTCTGTGGGTGCATAGCGAAGCGGCCAGCCCAGGCTTAGCTTCATTGGGCCGATCGGGGACAACCAATTCAGGCCCACGCCTGCTGCCGCGCGCAGCTCGGAGAACTCGACATTGGTGTCAGCAAATACATTTCCGACATCGGTGTAAAGAAAGGTACGGATGGTGCGGTCAGCGCCTGACCCAGGCAGGGGAAATAGAAACTCTGCGCTTCCGACGACCTTGAGCTGTCCGCCGATGGGGACCTCGCGCGTCCCCCCTGTTTGCAGCGGTTCGATATCTTTGGGTCCGAGCGAACTTGGATAAAAGCCTCGCACCGAACCAATGCCGCCGGCGAAATAATTCTTGAACAACGGATACGATCGGCCGCCAAATCCCGCCCCGTAGGCGACGTCGCCGTTAAGCGCGATGGTGTAGTCACGGGAGAGCGGCCAGTACAGCTGCTGGACTGCGTTGGTACGCCAGAACCTCAGATCGCCTGCCGGGACGGTGGCCTCGAAATTGACGCGCTGGAGTCGGCCCGTTGTGGGCGCAAGTGCGCTGTTCCGGGTGTCACGAACCCATCCGACATTCCCAAGGAACGCCGAAGCGGACCGCCCGTATTCGGAGACCCACTTTGTGTAGCGTCGGGGCGCAAGGGGACCCAGCCAGAGCGAAGTTGACTCGGCCCCAACACCAAAGAAAAACCGGTCGACCTCGGTGTAGGGGATACCAAACCGCGTAGACGCGGAGAGCGTATCGAACTTGTAATCGCCCAGCAGCAGGGCCGAGGCATTAAATGACCGCGAGGCAAGCTCAACGGTCTGGCTGATGCCGTCGTCGGTGACATAAGGATCAGTGTGACTGAGCACTACCTGACGCGCAAGCCGGCTTGAATTCACTTCGATGCCAACGATCTTGCCCGTACCCAGGAAATTGTTCTGACTGAGAGACGCGGCAAGAATGACTTTCTCGGTGGTGGAAAACCCGATCCCCAGCGAGATCGCGCCCGTGGGCCGCTCGACAACCGTGACCCGGAGATCCACCTGATCCGTGGTACCAGGCACGGGTTCGGTTTCGATCTTGACGTCAGTGAAGTAGCCGAGTCGATTAAGACGGTCGCGCGACAGCTTGATCTTGTCTGCGTCGTACCAGGCGTCTTCAAACTGGCGAAGTTCCCGGCGCACGACTTCATCACGGGTGCGGGCATTGCCGCCAATATCGATCCGGCGAACGTACGCCCTGCGCCCCGGCTCGACCATGACTGTGAAGCTTACCTGCCGGTTATCGCGGTCAGCCTGGGGAACGGCGTCGACCCGCGCAAAGGCGTAGCCGAGGGAACCCAGGCGCTCGGTAATACCCTTGGTGGAGTCGTTGAGCTTGCTGCCGGAAAACACTTCACCCGGAGCCAGTCGCATCATGGCGCGGAACTCATCGCCCCGCCCCAGTAGCTCACCGGCGAAGGTGATGTCCTTGACGCGGAACTGCTCACCCTCATCCACCACCACCACCAGGTCGATGGATTCGCGGTCTGGGCTGATAGATACCTGGGTGGAGCGGATATTGAACTCGAGGAACCCCCGGTCCAGATAAAAGGACCGCAAGATTTCAAGGTCGCCCGCCAATTTCTCGCGCGAATAACGGTCGGCCTTGGTATACCAACTGAGCCAGGTTGGCGTGGAGAGCTTCATCTCATCGAGTAACGCCTTCTCGGTGAAGGCCTTGTTACCCACAAAGCGGATCGCAGAAATGGACGCCGAGGCGCCTTCCTCGACAGTCATGGCGACGCCGACCCGATTGCGCTCAAGCGGCGTGACGGTTGAGGTGACTCGCGCCGCATACTTTCCGCGCGACAGATATTGGCGCTTCAGTTCCTGCTCGGCCCGCTCTAGCAGGCTGCGATCGAAAATTCGCGATTCTGCGAGCCCGATATCTCGGAGCGAACGCTTTAAGGTGTCGGCGTCGAATTCCTTCACACCGGTAATTTCAATTGAGCCGATCGCTGGCCGCTCCTCAAGCACGACTACCAGCACGTCGCCATCAGCCTGCAACCTCACGTCGCGGAAAAAGCCACTCGCATAAAGTGCCTGGATTGCCGCTGTCGCCGAATCGGAAGTGATGCGCTCACCCACCTTGACCGGGAGATAACCGAACACAGTACCCGGCTCGATGCGCTGGATACCTTCGATTCGGATGTCGCGCACCACAAAGGGGTCAAAGGCCTTCGCTGCGCCTGGAAACCCGGCCGCAGCCAGCAAAAAATAAAGAGAAGCAGACGCTAGACGGTTCGCTCGAATACGGGAAACGACGCTTCGCATACCTCAGAGCCCGATCAGCCGGGTGAAGTCGTTAAAGAGTGCAAGTGCCATCATGAACACCACCAGAAGCAGCCCGGCCTTTTGAGTAATCGCCATCACTTGATCCGACAACGGACGACGTCTGATCGCCTCGACTGCGTAATATACCAAATGCCCCCCATCGAGCACCGGTATAGGGAGCAAATTCAGAACCCCCAGGCTTACGCTGATCAGCGCGATGAACCCGAGGTATGACTGCAAGCCGCTACGGGCAGTCTGGCCCGCCATGTCGGCAATTGTCACGGGACCGCTCAGATTCCGCACTGACAGGTCGCCGGTGAGCATGCGACCCAACATCCGAAGCGAGAATGCGCTCATCTCCCAGGTACGCGCCACCCCCTGAACTACAGCATCGAGCGGATCTGCCTGAACCACCTCGGTTTTGACCCGGTCTTGAAGCATCGCCCCAATCCGCCCGCGAGGCTGCGCCTCAGCGGCGCCTGCGCTCTGTATGGATGGCGTCACGCGCACGGTAATCTCGTCGGCGCCGCGCTGCACCACGATCACCAGCCCCCGGCCGGCACTGTCTCGCACCCGTTCGATCAACTCGCGGGCCCTTCGAACAGGCTCGCCATTTACCGCAAGCACGCGATCGCCAGCCTGGAGTCCCGCCGTGACGGCCGGTTCCCCGGCGATCAGGCTTCCGATCAACACTTCTCCTGGCGCGAGAAGCAGCCCAAGCACCTGAAGTGGATCGCGATCGGGAACCTCGGATGACATGGCCCCGCGCGTTCCGAGGGTTTGTTGAAGAAGTTGGCCGGCACGATCAATAGTGAGCGAGACCGTAGCGCCCCCGAGTGACGCATCAATGATCTTGAGCCGCAGCTGATTCCAGGATTGCAGCGGCGCACCGTTAACCGAGACGATGCGGTCGCCGGCAATCAGACCCGCGTCGGCGGCGGCGCTCGTCGCGGGCGGCGCATCGAGAACAGGAACCGGCTGCTCAGTGCCACCCCAGGCAAGCGCAGCGTAAAGAAAGACCGCCAGAGCAAAATTCGCGAGCGGTCCGGCAAGCACGATAAACGCCCGCTGATGAAGCGGTCGCCGCGAAAACGCCCGTGGAAGGTCTGAACTTGCAATCGGCTGAGAGGGATCCCGATCGCGCTCATCGAGCATCTGTACGTATCCGCCAAGCGGGATGGCAGCAATCACCCATTCGGTTCGATCGGTACCCCAGGCCCGGGACCAGATCGCCGGCCCGAAGCCAATCGAGAATTTGAGGACCTTGACGCCGCACCACCGAGCCGCCGCAAAATGACCCAGCTCGTGCACAAAGATGAGTAACGTGAGCGCGAGCAGAAACGCGAGTACGGTTTGAACGAATGTCATGAGGCGTGTCGCTCCATCACCTGACGCGCCGCTTGGCGGGCCCTTCTGTCGAGCCCGATCACCGCGTTCACATCCTGCCCTGCGCGCTCCCCGCCAAGCGCCTCAAGCACCGCCTCGTTGATTCGAGCAATGTGGCCAAACCGGATTCGTCCGTCGAGGAAGGCCTCAACTGAGACTTCATTGGCAGCATTCAAGACGCACGGGGCGCCGCCTGCGGACTCAAGCGCCTCACGGGCGAGGCGCAGACAGGGAAATCGAACCGGGTCGGGGGGCTCGAAGTCGAGCCGCCCGGCCGCCGCGAGATCAAGCGGTGTCACACCACTTTCGATGCGGTCCGGATAGCCGAGCGCGTGAGCAATCGGCGTTCGCATATCGGGGTTCCCAAGCTGGGCGAGTACCGAGCCGTCAACGTACTCCACCAGCGAATGCACAATGCTCTGGGGGTGGACCACGACTTCGATGGATGAAGGCGCCACATCGAACAGGTAGTGCGCCTCGATGAGTTCGAGCCCCTTGTTCATCATGGTTGCGGAGTCCACCGAGATTTTCCGCCCCATGCTCCAGCGGGGGTGCGCAACCGCTTGCGCCGGTGTAGCCGACTCAATGGCCTCGAGACTGGCCTGGCGGAAGGGCCCGCCGGATGCGGTCAGGAGAATTCGCCTGACCCCGCCTCGGCTCCCGGCAGCAGGCAAACACTGAAACACCGCGTTGTGTTCGCTGTCGATGGGCAACACCGACGCCCCGCCCTCGCGGCATGCTCGCAGAAATACGTCACCTGCCATCACCAGCGCTTCCTTATTCGCGAGCAGGATGCATTTGCCGGCTCGCGCGGCCGCGATCGCAGACCGAAGACCTGCGGCCCCAACGATCGCCGCCATGACCAGATCCACCTCCGGCGCGGAAGCAATCGCTTCCAGCGCCCCAGCGCCACTGTGCACTTCGATCGCTGCGCCGCGCTGCGCGAACTGCCCGCGCAGGCGCTCCGCCGCGGCCTCATCAGACACCGCCACGCATCGCGGTCGGTGCTTGAGCGCAAGCTCGAACAACGCGTCAGTCCTGCTATGCGCCGAGAGCGCATGCAGACGAAACCGCTCAGGATGCCGAGCCACGACATCGAGCGTGCTCAACCCGATGGAGCCCGTGGCCCCCAACACAGTGATTGCCTTCATCTCTCGATTATCGCAGCAGTTGGTGAAGCAGAGCCACAACTGGCATCGTGGGGATCAGCGCATCAATCCGATCGAGCGCACCGCCATGCCCGGGCAAGAGCGTGCCACTGTCTTTGACCCCAGCTTCACGCTTGAGCAGAGACTCGAACAGGTCGCCCACGATCGATAGTCCCGCGAGGAGCGCGAGAATCAGCGCGGCGGCAGCCACGCCGTAGTGATCGAGCAGCACAGCCGGAAGCGCATCCGAAAGCGGCCCGAACTGCGCCGACACCACGCCCAAGACCGC
>SXGQ01016348.1_pt1 | contig 15913 bp, 15 predicted proteins | sample 3178371 | NCBI WGS metagenome assembly SXGQ01 (sample SAMN11356859, study PRJNA531348) | freshwater metagenome | isolation source: freshwater sample F1-20 | place: China: Fuxian Lake, Yuxi | collected 2017-12-25
AGGAAGCAGCGGTCGTGATGACCGTGGTGGACGTGGCGGTCGTGACCGCGGTCCACGCCGTCATCGCTGATTCTTCAGCACACAATTTAGTAACACTCTGAGTGTTCACAGGCTCCTGATCTCGAAAGAGACAGGAGCCTGTGTCGTTCTTGGGTTTATGATCGGTGCATGAGCGAAGCGAACAATGGTGCACAGAAAATCCGCGTCGGGGTCTTTGGCGCTGGTGGACGCATGGGCGCCACGGTGTGTGATGCAGTCATGGCCGATCCCGATCTTGAATTAGTCGCTGCGGTCGATCCGGCATGTGCCGGCCAAGTGATTCACGGAATCACAATCGGTGCCGACCCGCGAGCAATGGCCGATGCGGGTGTGCAAGTGGCTGTTGACTTCACGATCGCTTCTGCTTCACGAACCAACTTGCAGTGGTGTGCATTACATGGTGTGCATGCAGTCGTCGGTACAACTGGTTTCAACGACGTAGACCTCAACGGATTTCGTTCAGCATTCACCTCATCGAACTGCATGATCGCTGCCAACTTTGCAATCAGCGCAGTGCTCATGATGAAGTTCGCTGAGATGGCATCGCCGTGGTTTGAGACCGCAGAAATTATTGAGTTGCATCACGACAACAAAGCCGACGCACCAAGTGGCACTGCAGTCGCAACAGCAAACCGCATGGCCGCAGCATCAAGTGAGTGGGCTCCAGATCCGACGACACATGAAGTGATTGCTGGTGCACGTGGTGGCAAGGGCCCGGCCGATATTCGTTTGCATGCCGTACGTATGCGCGGCATGGTGGCTCACCAAGAAGTGATCTTGGGTTCGGCCGGTCAAACATTGACCATTCGCCAAGACAGTTACGACCGCATCAGCTTTATGCCAGGTGTGGTGTTGGCCTGCAAGAAGATCGCCGGCTTGCCTGGCTTAACCATGGGCCTCGAACCCGCCCTCGGCTTGTAGTTCTGATTTGTAGTTCTGGTTTATGATTCGCGTTTCGCGACGCTCAGAGGTGTTCGAGAACGATTTCGCAAGCGCTGACGGTGATGCCGGCGCCTTCTTCAACATTGATCTCGGTGATGACACCGTTTTCAATGATGGCTGAGTAACGCTGCGAGCGTGAACCAAGTCCGAATCCCGAACCGTCCATTGCGAGTCCCATGGCGGCGGTGAATGCACCGGCGCCGTCGGCCAACATCAAAATGCCCTCGGCGCCACTGGCCTTACTCCACTGATCCATCACCCACGGATCGTTCACGCTGACACAAGCAATGGTGTCGACACCCTTGGCGCGAAGTGCGGCCTGGTTCTTGACGTAGCCGGGCAAGTGAACCATCGAGCAACCAGGAGTGAATGCGCCTGGCACCGCGAATAAAACGACTTTGCCCTTGCCCAATGCATCAACTGAGTTGACGGGTGAGGGCATGCCGTTGTCGCCAAGGACATGCATTGTGACGTTAGGGATGTTGCTTCCGACTGAAAGGCTCATAATGACTCCGTTGGTTGAAGATGGGCAGAAATTTGTCGTCGTAAATCTAGAACAGAGCGATGACCTATTGCTCGGTTGGGTGCTCAATTTCGTGAATGACTTCTGGAATATCACGTTTGGCCTTATGGGCCGACTGGAGAAACGAAATTGCGAAGAGCCCACCAACGACATACCACTGGTAATCCTCCATCCAACTAAGGAACGAACGGATTTGGTCTTCAAAGGCTTTGCCACCAACCCACAAGACTGCCAAGCGAATGGCGATACCAATGGCCAGCAGCGAGGCGAACTTACGAGGATTGATACGTCGGTGACCGGCCATCATCCACACCAAGTTGGATCCGCAGAACAAAATGATGACGAGCCAACCCGCCTTGTCAATGGCCTTGGCAAACCAGCGGTAGATAGCGGGCAATTCGCCGGCCTTTTGTTCGGTCCAGGCTATTGCGCGCTCGCCGTACCAGCGACCTAAGAAAAATAAGACCAACCCAGCAATGAAGATTCGGGTGAAGCCGATCAGGGCATAAGGAAGAGGGTCGATAAATGGCACCGAGCCAAACAGGTTGCGACTGCGGCTTGCCATTGCGAGCACAACGGCAGGTCGCTCATCAACCCAGGCCGGCCCAATATTGCTGCCGATGGTGCCGAGGGTGAATAGAGCTCCCGACGCAATCAGGATGAATCGTCGGGCCGCAGCCGAGACCTTGATGGGGGCCGAATACGGCGGGGGCGGAAATTCGGCGGGAACGTCGGTCATAGCCTGACAATCTACGGCACTGGTCGCTTCAGGTCTCTTCAGGTTCAACGGTTACGCTAACTCCAGCAATTTCTTGAGTTGTCTTATGGGGGAGAGGATCATGACATCAGGCGCAGCCATCATTCCGGGACTCATGCAAGAAGTGCCGTTGGGCATCTTGCATCTGTTTGATCGAGCCGAAAAATACTTCGGCCACAAGACTATCGTCACCGCCACTGGCACTGGCCTTGAGCGAACGACGTATGCGCAGTGGGCACATCGCACTCGTCAAGTGGGCACTGTGCTTGATCAACTCGGCATTTCGAGCAATGGTCGCGTGGCGACATTCGCATGGAACACCGCACGACACCTTGAGTTGTACTTTGCTGCGCCGTGCACGGGTCGCGTCTTGCACACTCTCAATATTCGTTTGTTCCCCGAGCAGTTGACATACATCGTCAATCACGCTGAGGACGAAGTGATTTTTGTCGACAAGTCATTGATGGGATTGTTGGCTCCGCTGTTGCCCACATTCACGACTGTGAAGCATCTCGTCATCATGGATGATGGCAAGGGTGAGATACCTGCCGATCTCGCTGGTATTCCGTCGTACGATTATGAAGAACTCTTGGCGAAAGCTGCTCCCGCACAATTCAAAGAAGTTCCCGAGACAACTGCGGCGAGCATGTGTTACACCAGCGGAACTACGGGCAACCCCAAAGGTGTCGTGTACACGCATCGCAGCACTTTCTTGCACACCATGGCAGCGATGATGACTGATGGCCTCGGAGTTTCTGAGCGTGACTCAATTCTTCCGGTCGTGCCGATGTTCCATGCCAACTCGTGGGGATTAGCCCACGCTGCGGTCGCGGCTGGGGCAAACCTCGTCATGCCCGGACCTGACTTGTCGGGCAAAGCGGTTGCCGACTTAATCGTGAACGAAAAAGTCAGCATTGCTGCAGGTGTTCCAACAATTTGGATGGGTGTCTTGCCCGAGCTCAAGGGACGCGACACATCAAGTTTGCGGGCAATTCCGTGTGGTGGTTCGGCAGTGCCGCGCGCCCTGAGCGAGGCATATCGCGAACAAACAGGACTGCCCATCCTGCAGGCCTGGGGAATGACCGAAACGAGTCCGCTTGCGGCGATTTGTCATTTAGATAGCGACCAATTAATGCTCGACGCTAATGCGCAAGCAGATATCCGGACTCAGGTTGGCCGCATCATGTTTGGTGTTGAATGTCGCGTCGTAGAGCCCGGCACGACAATCAGTGTTCCGTGGGATGGCGTGTCGAGCGGCGAGTTGCAGTGCCGCGGCAACTGGATTGCCTCGACGTATTACAGCGATGAGCGTGCCGGCGAAAGCTTTACCGAAGATGGATGGTTGCGCACAGGTGACGTCGCTGCTGTTGATGCTCGTGGTCGTATTCGTTTGCTTGATCGCACCAAAGATCTCATCAAGAGCGGTGGCGAATGGATTAGTTCAGTTGAACTCGAAAATGAACTGATGGCTCACCCATTGATACGTGAGGCCGCAGTCATTGGAGTGATGCACCCACGTTGGAGCGAACGGCCGTTGGCATGTGTCGTTCTTGAAGCAGGCGCGACTTTGTCAAAAGAGGAAATTCTTGAGTTCATTTCCAGCAAGGTTGCCAAGTGGCAAGTTCCTGATGACGTAGTATTCATCGACGAGGTTCCTAAGACCAGCGTTGGCAAGTTTTCAAAAAAGACCTTGCGAGATCGCTTCGAAAATTACCAATTACCGACCGCGTGAGACGACAATAGACACGATGAATAATTTTCGTGTGACCTCAGTGATCGTTGCGACGATTTTGATGGTGGGCTGTGGTTCAGACAGTCAAGAATCTGACGCTACGACCGTTGTGACGGTTCCGGCTAATGGCGAAGTCGTCACAATCCAGGCGCTAGACAATTCGTTTCGTCCAGTTGACTTCGAGATTGCGGCCGGAACTGAAGTGATGTTTGACAATCGAGGGCGGAATGATCACAACATTCTTCCCGACACGGTCAAAGACGATGCTGGACTGACCGCGTTGCTGGCATCTGGTACGTCGCCATCAGCGTGGGGTGTGGCCTCGACTGACTTTGTTCCTGGCGACACCTATTCACATCTCTTCAACGTTTCTGGCACCTATAACTACTATTGTTCCATCCATGGTGCACCTGGCGCCGGAATGTATGGGACTCTCGTGGTCTCGTGAAGTACGCTCATCTATCGGTATAAACCGTCATAAGGGGGAATATGAAGCGATCTCTCAGTGCGCTCACTGGAGTTGTGCTGCTGGCAATTGGATTGGTGTCGTGTGGTGGAGATGACTCTTCCTCAACAATCAATGCTCCGTCAACTGAAGTAGCAACATCTGAAGCACCAGCAACTGATGCGCCGTCAACTGATGCGCCAGCGACCGCGGGCGTGCTCAACGTTCCGGCCGATTACGCCACGATTCAAGAGGCAGTTGATGCCGCCGTTGAATTCGACCTGATCTTGATTGCTCCTGGCACATACAACGAAGCGGTTCAAGTAACGACGAACAACATCATCATTCGCGGACTCGATCGCAACACCGTCATTCTTGATGGCAACTTTGAACTAGACAACGGAATTCGAGTTGTTGGCGCCAATGGTGTCGCTCTCGAAAACATGACGGCCATGAATTACACCAAGAACGGATTCTTCTGGACTGGTGTGACTGGCTTTCGCGGGGATTACTTGACCGCATGGCGTAACGGCGACTACGGCGTGTATGTCTTTGACTCCGTTGGGGGCGTCATTGATCACTCGTATGGTGCTGGTTCGCCTGATGCTGGTGTTTACGTTGGTCAGTGTTACCCGTGCGATACGTTGATTACTAACTTCACCGCTGAATTCAACGGACTTGGTTATTCAGGAACAAACTCGGGTGGCAACATGGTCATCGCAAACTCGGTGTTCCGCTACAACCGCGCCGGCATTGTGCCGAACAGTGGTAGTTACGAATTGTGTTACCCCGAGCGCAAGTCCACCATCATCGGCAACTTGGTATATGACAACAACCAGCCGGACACTCCCGCAATTGATGTTGCGCTCTTAGCGATGGGTAACGGAATTTTGAATGCTGGTGGTGTGCAAAATATCATTGAACGTAACCGAGTTTGGAATCACAACAAGACGGGTATCGGACTTGTGCCTTTCCTTGAAGAAGATGCCAGTGACGTCATGCCCGAAAAGTCAGCGTGGGAAATGACTTGTGACGAGAGCAAGAATCTCATGCCGGTTCAACCCGATGGTCCCTTGTTGTGGGACAGCCAAGAGAACACCGTTCGTGGCAACGTTCTTGAAGACAACCGCCGTGCCGACATCGCTGTTGCTTCAGCTGGTTCAGACTTGTGGACCTTGGCTAACTGCTTCGAAGGCAACACCTTCACCACTTCGGCACCGCTTGACCTCGAGACATTGGCGCCGTGTGGAACTCCGCTCAGCAAGGACACTGGTGATTGGACTGCTGGCGATCTCAACGTGATTACGTGGTTGAGTGATGCTGAGACTGCACCGCCGTCAGTTGATTGGAAGACCGCCAATCTTCCTGCGATGCCGGTTTTGGATTCAATGCCCGATGCCGCAACGGCGCCAGGTGTTCCGGCCAGTGCAACACCACCGGCCCTTGACCTCGACGCAATTACGGTTCCCGACAAGATCGACTGATCTCGTCACATAAAGAAGTACAACAACATGATCCGGCGAACACAGTTACTTTTGTTCGCCGGGTCATTGTTTCTTTTCGGCTCGTGCGCAAGTGATTCGCATGACGGCAAGACCCACGATCATTCAGCAATGCCAGTCGATGCAGCATCAGTGATGGGTGAGCCCGATCAACCGATCACCGGACCACAAGGTCGAGTGGGTCAGTTCGTTGTTGAATGCCCATTTAGTCATGCATTGTCTGACGACCCGATTGTGTATCCGGGTGATGCTGGCGCTTCGCACTTACACGCCTTTTTTGGCAATGTCACCGCCGATGCCGATTCAACTCTTGAGTCATTATTGGACAAGGGCACAACTTGTGAGCAGACACAAGACACGGCGTCGTATTGGGCGCCGGCTCTTTTAGAGAATGGTCAACTCATTACGCCTGAAAAAAGCGTTGCCTATTATCGAGCCGGTCTCGGTGTTGACCCTGAATCGGTCGTCGCCTTTCCCGCTGGACTATTGATGATCGCCGGTGATGCAATGGCGACCGAACCTCAACCAACATCAGTCGTTGCCTGGTCGTGTGGAAGTGGAGGCATGCGTGAAGAACTTCCACCCTCGTGTCCAGAAGATCGTGGTTTGCGTTTAGACATAACATTCCCCGATTGTTGGGACGGAAAAAATCTTGATGTTGTGGGTCACCGCAAACACATGCATTACTCCTCAAAAGGCGAATGTCCGAGTACCCATCCAGTGCCGGTGCCACAACTCATTTTTGCGGTGGCATATCCAGTGCATGGTGATGCTTCTCGTCTTCAGTTGGCTTCTGGTGGATTAATAACAGGTCATGCTGACTTTGTGAATTCATGGGATCAAGAAAAGCTCGAAGAAGAAGTTGCCTTATGTATCCACCGTGATGTCGTGTGTGGTGTCACGAGTGGCCGTACGTCGGGCTAAAGGCGACCAGCGTTGGTGACGCGTTGCAAAAATTGTTGAGTTCGTTCATTTTTGGGCTGACTAAAGAACTCCGCCGGGGGAGCGCACTCTAAGACCTGGCCTTGGTGCAGAAAGCACACGCGATCAGAGATTTCGCGAGCAAAGCCCATCTCATGAGTTGCGAGCAACATGGTCATTCCGTTTGATTTGAGTTCACGAACGACATCAAGTACTTCGCCAACTAGCTCGGGGTCAAGGGCTGAAGTGATTTCGTCCAGCAACATGACTTCGGGATTCATAGCCAAACTTCGGGCAATTGCGACACGCTGTTGCTGGCCACCTGAGAGTTGATCGGGATACCCCTCGGCTCGATCGCTGAGCCCGAGCCGTGCGATGAGTTCACGAGCGTGATCGTTGGCTTCTGTCTTTGATTGACCCAAAACTTTGCGAGGTGCTAAGGCGATGTTTTCGATCACTGTCATATGGGGAAAGAGATTAAAGTTTTGGAAGACCATGCCAATGCGCCGACGATATGGATCGGGATTGAGGCCAGGTTCACTAATGTCAACTCCGTCAAGCAAGATCGCGCCGTCGTCAATTGATTCCAACAAATTGATGCACCGCAGCAGAGTGCTCTTGCCAGATCCAGATGAACCGATGAAAGCGATGACTTCACTTTGGTTGATCTTAAGATTGATACCGTTCAGAACATGTCGCTGACCAAACGACTTGTGCACATCTTGTAAAGAGATCTTGGGTGAGGTTGCAGAACTCATCGCACTGCCGTGCCAGATGTGCGACGTCGTTCACGAGTCATCAAGTGGTCAACGAAACGTGTCTCGGGAATCGTGAGCAACAAGAAGATGATTGCTGCGCCAACGTATGGCGTGAAGTTTGCGAACTTTGATTTATCAATACCTGCTTGACGCAAGATTTCGATGGGGCCAATCAGGCTGATCAGAGCAACATCTTTTTGCAAACTGACGAAATCATTCATGAGCGGGGGAATGACTCGTCGCACTGCTTGGGGGAGCACGACAAATCGGAGAGTCTGACCCGACGAGAGTCCAAGTGAACGGGCGCCGGCACGTTGGCTTTCGTGCACGCTTTCAATACCGGCGCGAAAGACTTCAGCGACATACGAAGAGTATGCAAGAACGAGGGCAACGGAACCCCAAATATAAGGGCTATTCCATGGACGACTGAGGCCGAGGCCTGGCACGCCGAAACCAACTAACAAGATGGTCAGGATGACCGGGATGCCGCGAAAGATATCGGTGTAGGCGGCGGCAAAAAGGCGAAGGGGAAAAAGAGCGGGGGTGCGAACGCTGCGACATACTGCCAATGTCATGCCCCAGATCAAAATACATGGGGCGCACCACAAGAAAATCTGAATGTCTTTGACGAACGCACCCAGTAATCCGGAAAATGTCTCGCTGAGAACCTCGCCGTTGAAAAACGAACGTTTGACTTTGTACCAGCCGGGTGTTTGCGGAACGAGTGCAACAACGAGACCAATGACGATCACTGTTGACGTCAACGCGATGAGCACGCTGCGACGCTTTTGGCGTCGTTCGAATGCTTGACGTCGAGTTACACCCGGCTGGGACACAAGTATGTACTGCTAATCAGTCGACGCTGATAACTGGAACACCAGCGTTATCGCTGAGCCACGCTTGCTCAATCTTGGCAAGTTCACCAGATTCTTTGAGGGCAGCCAAAGCGGTGTTGACACAAGCAACCAATGGGCTGTCCTTGGTGAAGACGGCGCCGAAGTCATCAGTCAGGCCACCAGCTGAACTGGGGAACTGTCCAACAACTGAGGTGCCTTCAATCTCGACTGCCGAGATGTACAAACCAGTCGGCAAGTCAACAACGATGGCATCAATCTGACCGGCTTCAAGTGCTGCCTTAGCGCCAGCATTGTCGTCGTAAACGAATGGTTCATTGGTCGGCTTAATGATTTCGTTGATGAAGGTGAGGCTGGTGGTTCCGGCCTGTGCACCGAACTTGACGTCCGCGAGATCGGCAACGGTTGTTGCGCCTTCAGCAGGCGAATCAGATAGAGCAACGATGGCCTGATTTGATGAGTAGTACGGGTCGCTGAACGAGATGGTTTCTTCACGCTCAGGAGTAATGGAGTACTGCTGCATATTGAAGTCAAAGTTCTTTTCGCCAGGAGCGATTGCTTCGTCAAATGTGGTGCGAACCCACACGACGCTTTCGCCTTCGTAACCAAGTTCGGCGGCGATGGCCATACCAACGGCGGCTTCAAAGCCTTCGCCAGATTCTGGTGCATCGTTCTCAACCCAAGGCGAGAAGGCCGGCGAGCCGGTGCCGATAGTCAGTGTTCCTTCGGTGATGGTGCTGCAATCACTTTCGGTTGAGGCGCCTTCGGTCGTTGACGAGGCATTGTCGTCGCCGCCACAGGCAGCGAGGGTTAACAAGGACGTGGCAGCAAGTGCCACTGAAAGACGACGAATCATGTCGGTTCCTTTCGGTAGGGGACTCTGAGAGGCTAGCAAGACGAAAAGACGACCAACTTGGTCAGGATTAAGAATTTTCCTAGACCGCGTTGACAATGAGACACCCAAGGTCTTAGTGTCTCATCTTGTGGTGACCGATGACACGACAAATCACAGCCCCGAGGATCGGATCCTTGACGCTGCTCGTCGTTGTGTCGATCGTTGGGGTATCAACAAGTTGACGATTGACGATGTGGCGACCGAGGCCAATGTGTCTCGAGCAACGTTGTATCGAATTTTTCCCGGCGGCAAAGACGTCATGTTCGACGCTTTGCGCCTTCGTGAACTCAGTGAATTCTTTGCGGGCATGCGCTCAAGTATCGAGCCTGTTGAGTCGTTGCTCGACTTCGCCGTGAAAGTCTCGGTGTACGCGCTTCGTGAGATGCGCAACGATGAGCACTTGGCCATGATGCTGTCCACCGAAGAAGGCACAGCGCTCAAGTCGCTCACCGTTGAAGGACTGCCCCGCATTTTGAATGTTGCATCGCAATACATGACACCGTTCTTGACCGAGTTCGTGCCGCTGGCTGAAGCAGAAGTTTTGGTTGAACTGTTAGCACGATTCGTCATTTCATTCTTCTTGGCACCAAGTACTCACTTTGATCTTGCCGATCCCGATTCGGCGCGTTCGTTCTTTGCGCCCTTTATCTATGCATTCCATCCAGCAGTGATCTAACAACAAAATTCTCAAAACCATAGGAGACAATAATGAGCATTACCGAAAACGAAAGCAATGACATTTTGGGTCGTTCAGACCTCAATGACATCGAGGCAATTCTTTCAATTACCAACGAAGATGTTGATGCGGTTCAGCACATCGTTAAAGATAATGCCGACGCCATTTTCACGTGGGACTACTCTTTGAGCCGCCCAGCATTGCGCAAGTTATACGAAAAGGCCAAGGTTGGACAGTGGAATGGTTCCACCGATCTTGACTGGTCAATCAACGTTGACGAAGAAAAGCAAGTCGCGATGGATCAGGCAGCTTTTGCTTCAGGACTGACTCCCGCTCACTATGCCGGCACCATCATGTCGAAGTGGGGCGACAAAGAATGGACCGAGTTCGGTATCGAGAGCCGCCGCTGGAGTTTGTCACAGTTCATGCACGGCGAGCAGGGTGCACTTATTTGTACTGCAAAAATCGTTGAGACTGTTCCGTGGTACGACGCCAAGTTGTACGCCAGTACTCAGGTTGTTGACGAAGCTCGCCACGTTGAAGTGTTCGCTCGTTACCTCGATGAGAAGCTCGGTGGTTCGTACCAGATCAACGCTCACTTGCGTATGTTGCTTGACGACATCGTGAATGACAGCCGTTGGGACATGACCTACCTCGGTATGCAGATCATGGTTGAGGGTCTTGCTCTCGCCGCCTTCGGCAACATGCAGCAGATGACCAATGAGCCCTTGCTCAAGAAGTTGTTGCGCTACGTCATGAGCGACGAGGCCCGCCACGTTGCGTTCGGCGTGTTGTCACTTCAAGAGGTGTATGCCGAAATGAGCGATAAGGAAATCAAGGAGCGTCAAGAGTTCGCGTACGAAGCATCGGTTCGTATGCGTGACCGCTTCATGTCACAAGAGGTGTGGAGCCGTATGGGTGTCAACCCGCGCGACGTCGTGCCTTTGGTGCTCAATGATCCGACGCGCGAAATCTTCCAGCAGATGTTGTTCGCCAAGATTGTTCCAAACTGCAAGAAGTTGGGCCTTCTTGACCGCAACGATGCATGGTTGCGTCGTCGTTTTGAAGAGATGGGCGTCATCCAGTTTGAAAATGCTGAAGACACCGGCGAAGAGTATGTGAAGTTTGAACTCGGTGAGACCCTCGCTGACGTTCAGCACTGACACCTATTCAACTGACACGTATTCAACTGACACGTATTCACGAGGTGTAGCAACTACCGTTTGATACGTGAAGTTGCTCGCCTCCGATCTAGCGAATGCCATTGGTGGTCGCTTAGTTGGTCCAGATACTGAGATTGATGGTGCAACATTTGACTCACGTCAGGTGTTGCACCATCAGCTTTTTCTGCCGATAGTGGCCGAACGTGATGGGCACGATTTCATCAGCGATGCCTTGAGGGCCGGAGCTGCTGCCTATCTGACGTCTCGCCCTGAACTCATTGAGGGACTCGGTGGAAGTGCCATCGTTGTTGATGACACTGCTCAAGCGTTGATTGATGCGGCCCGATGGGGCCGCACGCAGTTCCCAGCATCATCTGTTGTGGTTGGGGTAACTGGGTCTGTCGGGAAGACCTCCACCAAAGATCTCATTGTCGCAGCATTGTCCTCGGCGAAACGTGTCGTCGCCAATGTCCGCAGTTTCAATAATGAGCAAGGACTGCCCGTCACAATTTTGAATGCGTCACTCGCGACTGAAGTGCTCGTTCTCGAAATGGGGATGCGTGGTCTGGGCCAGATTGATGATCTGTGTCGAATTGCTCGACCGCACATCGGAATTGTCACGCGGGTTGGTGAAGCGCATACCGAACTTGTTGGTGGCATTGAAGGTGTGGCCCAGGCAAAGGGCGAGTTGATTGAAGCACTGCCCCCACAAGGTGTCGCAATTTTGAACGCCGATGACGAGCGCGTCATTGCTATGCGTTCGCGGTCGGTCGCGCCCGTCTTGAGTTTTGGTGAATCTTCCAACGCAGATGTTCGCATTACCGAATTGCGTCTTGATCCTCATGGTTGCGCGCTGTTTGATGTTTGCACACCATCAGGATCGGCCACAGTTAACTTGTCTATTCCGGGCCGTCATATGGCACTGAATGCTGCGGCAGCGATTGCCGTAGGTGAGGCTCTTGGAGTCAATCTTGAATTAATGGCTGAGTCATTGCGATCGGCATTTATTTCTGATCGTCGGATGCAGAGCAAGACCACAAAAAATGGCGCGCTACTGCTCGACGATTGTTATAACGCCAATCCCACATCAATGGCCGCAGCGATTGACACCCTTGCCCAGATCCCAGCCGATCGCAAGGTTGCTGTTGTGGGGGTCATGGCCGAGATTGAAGATCCTGACACGGCATATCGAGATATCGCTCGACTAGCGCGAGCGAACAATATTGAAATCATCGCTGTTGGTACAAGCGGTTACGGCACAACTTCGTTGACAGTTGATGAAGTGATTGAGCAAGTCAATCAATGTGACAGTTCAGTTGCGATCTTGGTCAAGGGCAGTCGGGTGGCGGCGCTTGAACGAGTGGTTGACGCGGTTATTGAGTACTAACGAGTTTACTGTAAATAGAGTTTTCTCTACACTTAAGGTATGGACAGGTCGCGACATAAGGATCACAGAAAAGCTGAACAGGCGATTATCGAGAGTGCTCGTCGTGAAATTGAACTCAAAGGCATCCTTGGTTTACGTGTCGCAGAAGTGGCGGCTGGGGCTAACTACTCACTGACTCAGGTGTATCGGTATTTTGGTGACCGAGATGGTCTGCTGGCACGGGTGCTCGGAGATCTCTATGACGAGATCATTACCCATTCTCACGAAGCCTATATGGCTCATTTGGAGTCATTGCCCGTCATCTCGGTGGACGATCTTGTGAATAGTCTTCCCACTCCGATTGCTCCAAACGCTATGGGTTTTCAAGGAATTCGACTCCAAATTTTGGCAACTTCTGTGAAGAATTTGGCGTTGCGCGAACGTATTGAAAAAACCACTCGCGATATGCATGCACGTTGGGAGTCTGGTCTTGATTATGTTGAGTCAAAACTTGAACCTGGGTTACGAATTGATCGGCGGGTATTTACCATCATGTTGCTCGTGCAATTGATGTATTATCGAACTCTGCTCGGCGATGTGGGCTTTACGGTAGATGAGTACCGTGCTTTTGTTCGTGAGAAATTAGTTCTGAAAACAGACGAGTAATGGCTAGTTATTCCTGAATAAGGAATGCGTTCTTGGGTAGGCGATCGAGGTCGCACCACCAGGCCAAGAACAAGGCAAATAGTGCGCCGAAGAATAAAACCCAACGGGCACCGATCGCATCAATGATTGGTCCGGCCAATAAAGCGCCGATGGTGACTGTTCCGCCAAAAGACATGAACCACAAAGGCATCACGGTGACTCGTTCGTTGTCACGAAGGTTTTGCTGGAAGACCGTCACCATGGCATTCGCGGTCATGAAGTAAAAAAGCCCGAGCATAAAGCCGACGGGGAATGCCCAAGAAACTGAGCTGATGCTCGCAAAGATTGCAAGAGCAATTGCAAAGCCAACAAAGCCCCATCGGATGATGTTGGGTCGATGAATATGCGACAAGAAAGTTCCCGTCGCGAGAGCGCCCACAAGTGCGCCAAGACCCCACACCGCGTATAGCCAGCGATAGGTCGAACCCACGGGACTAATACCAAAATTCAAACGCGCGACCGATGAGAAGAGTCCGACGTAAATCAAACAGAACAATGAAAACGCTGTCATTGAAAGCAAGAGACGCGAAAGCACGCGCCGTGAATTGGCAATGTTGACACCCGACAGCGCACGTCGCCAACCAGTTTCGGTTGGTGCTGAACGAATATCAGGAATCTGCACCATGAAGAGAGAAACAATCAGGAACAGATATGTCGCGGCGTTGATGACAAAAATCTGGGAGGTGCTGACACCCCAAATTGCGAGGAGCGCAGCGATTGCAGGGCCGACGACGCGACTTCCATTGAGTTGCGTTGAATTGAGGCTGATTGCACCGGCAAGATCGCGACGGTCAACGAGCATGGGCACACTTGCTTGAAAAGCAGGAGCGTTCAACGCGTTGCCGACACCGATTGCGGTCTGTGCCAGGAATAATGCCCAGATGGGGCCATCAACGCTGACGATCGCCGCAAGAACAAGTGAGAAAACGAGTTGCACCCACTGCATGGCCAGGAGATAGCGCTGGAGGTTGTAACGACCAGCGATGATTCCACCAGGAATGGCGAGCAACAAGAGCGGCCCAAGTTGTGCGAAAACCAAAAGACTCACAATTTTGGCCGACCCAGTGCGGTCATCGATATAAGCCGGCAGGGCCAGGTTTTGCATCCAGGTGCCAATGTTCGACAACAACATGCCCGTCCACACCAACCGATAATTGCGATATGAGAAAGCTGCGCGGGCTGTACCGGCACGATGGCGGTGAGGAAGGGGCGGCAGTTGAGTGTCAGACATGGGACGCCACGGGTGGCTTTTTGAGCCTAGTAAGAGTCACTGTTCGGAGGGTGGAGAAATGGCACACTAGAGATGTGACTGAGAATTTCTCTGCCCGCCCACTTGAAAACCTTGTTCCGCTGCCGGCCAATGGTGGTGCATGTCGTTCCAATCTCGGCACCTTTTCTGAGTGCCCGTTGTGTGGCGGCAACTTGACACCCGAACACGCTCATTTCAAATGTCGCAGTTGCGGCTGGCGTGACTCGTGTTGCGACTAATTACTGTTGAAGTTTTTCGATAGCGGCGGCAACGGCGAGCACCTGATCTTCACGACCAGGTTTGCCTACGACTTGAAGGCCAATAGGAAGTCCAGCGTTCGTGTGCGATGTGTGTTGACCGCAGGGCACGGAGACGATGGGAAGTGGCGAAGCCAAATTCCAGACCGACGTCATGTCCTCGGATTGACACAAACCATTATCGGGAAGGGCTGGGCGCGACATGTTGTCGATCTTGGTTGCCGGTCCAGGTGCTTGCGACATCGTTGGGCAAATCAAGACATCACGTTTGTGCAATGGGGCAGTGGCGCGATTCCAGAAATCGGTCCGTTCAATTTCCATGCGCTTTGCGTCAACGGCGCTAAATGTTTCGCCAAGTTGAATGAGCCACACCACTAATGGATCCATGATTGACTGATGTTCTTCAACGAGGTGGCCGTAATAGGCCGCCATGAAGATGCTCCACATCTCGAGCCACAGTGCGCCGTCACGAATGGTGAATTGCGGATCAACATGATGAATGGTTGCGCCAAATCCTGTGAGTTGCTGCGCCGTGTCACGAACTGCTGTGGAAATTTCGGGATCAACATCCCAACAACCAAGATCAATGGAGAGTCCGATGGAGATTCCATCGATTGATGTTGAAGTCGGTCGGCTGAGCGATGAAAGAACTGAGAACGGATCAGATAGCGAGGGCCCTTGTGTGGCTAGTAAGAATTCCCAGGCATCGTCCACTGTGCGGGCGAGCGGACCGTGATGAGACAAAGTGTCAAACAAACCTGGAAGAGCAGTCATCGGGATCCGACCAAGTGTTGGTTTCAATCCGACAATGCCGCACCATGAAGCGGGAATACGTACTGATCCGCCCATATCGCTGCCTTCGGCCAGTGCGACACAGCCACTCGCAACTGCGGCAGCCGAACCACCGCTTGATCCTCCCGTTGTTCGTTCATGATTGTGAGGGTTGCGCGTGGCGCCCCACAACAAGTTGTCAGTAATGCCGGCATGGGCAAACTCGGGCGTATTAGTACTGCCAACGATGATTGCTCCGGCATCAAGAAGTTTCTGGACGACCGCGTCGGTATGGTGCGCGACATTGTGCTCGAAGATTCGTGAACCCGATGTGCTTTTGTGTCCGAGCCATGACGAT
>SXGQ01584421.1_pt1 | contig 15913 bp, 12 predicted proteins | sample 3178371 | NCBI WGS metagenome assembly SXGQ01 (sample SAMN11356859, study PRJNA531348) | freshwater metagenome | isolation source: freshwater sample F1-20 | place: China: Fuxian Lake, Yuxi | collected 2017-12-25
CCTCATCGACGAGTTCGAAGAGGGCCGACGCCAAGGCCCCATCTACAACATTGACCGCAGCGATGACCGCGAGTTCGATGCCATCTTCATCGGGGGTGGCGCAGGCGGCCGATTCGGCTCGGCTTTCATGCGCGCCCGCGGTGGTCGTCAGTTGACGATTGATCGCTGGCCCTTCCTCGGCGGTTCATGCCCCCATCAGGCCTGCGTGCCCCACCATCTCTTCTCCGAGGCTGCTCGGGAGCTTGACCTCGCGCGCACCCTGTCGGGCCGCTTCTGGTACCCGGAGTTCGACGAGTCCAAGGCCTCGGTCCTCGAGATGGTCCAACTTTTCCTGGCAGGGCGAAACTCCGCGCACTCCTTCATGAACTGGCAGAGCAAGGAGCAGCTGGGCATGGAGTACATCCTCAATGCCACCGCCAACGTCATCGATGCCCACACGGTGGAGGTGGAGGGCGAGATCTTCACGGCCAAGAACCTCGTCCTCGCGACGGGTTCGACGACCGTCTTCCCCGACGTGCCCGGCATCGACAAGGCGGGTGTCTTCGACTACGCGACGCTGGTGGAGGACCTTGACTACGACCCTCGCTCTTGCGTGATCATCGGCGGGTCCAAGGTGGCCATTGAGTACGGCTCGTTCTTCCAGGCCGCAGGCTGTGAGACGACCATTCTGGCCCGGAGTCCGCTGATGCAGGGCACGGGACTCCACCACATCGACGACGACCTCCGGGAGTACGTGGTGGATGGGATGCGCCGGCGGGGCATCCAGATCTTTGACGGCACGGAGATGCTCGAGATCCTCGGCGAGGATCGGGCGACGGGTGTGCGCGTGCGGATGGCAGACGACACCGTCCGCGACATCCCTTGCGAGATGGTCTTCGTGGCCACGGGTGAGCGCCCCAACTCGGATCCCTTCGTGAAGGCCCTTGGAGTTTCGGTGGACGATCGTGGCGCCGTGATCGTCGATGACCACATGCGCACGTCGGTGCCCGGGGTCTATGCCGTGGGGGACCTGATTGGTGCCCCGATGGAGATGTTCAAGGCACGCAAGTGCGGCATGACAGCAGCCCGCAACATCATGGGCGAGGACTACTCCTTCGACTTCAGCGAGTATCCCGATTTCCTCCACTCGACGTACGAGGTGACCTGGGTGGGCCTCTCCGAGCGGGAGGCGCGGGAGGAGTACGGCGACGTCATAGTGATCCAGATGCCCCCGCCCGGCGTCCCCTACGGCGACATCCCTCTGCCGTGCTCCGACGGCACCATGCTCTTCGCCTTCACTCATCCCGAGCTCACGGGCTTCCAGAAGGCGGTCTTCGACGCCAAGAGTCGCCGTCTCGTCGGCGCGCACCATGTGGGCTACGGGGCCAAGGATGGTTTCCAGTACCTCGACTTCCTGATCTACAAGGTAGGGGTCACCATCGATCAACTCGCCGAGATGAACGAGCTTTTCCTCAACCCATCGCACTTCATCCAGCTCTCCCGCCTGCGCGCGGGGGCAATGGAGCTCCAGTCTCTTTAGCGAGCCGGTGTGGCCAGGTCCTGCGCGCGCTTGCGCAGGACCTGGCGGCTCTCGCGCTCGCGGGCTCTGCGGGAAGTGAACCACGCGTGCTGCTGAGCGACGTCGTCACGCAGTGACGTGACTTCAGCGGCGAGGCTGCCGCTGCCGCATCCGCCGGGTTCCTGGCGCGTGGCCACGAGTTGACGCGGGTCGCGCAGGGAGGCCCAGTCGATCGTGACAGCGGTCTCGGGCATCGGGTGGCCGGTGACCTCCCGGCATGCCGCATCAATGCATTCGAGATCGAGGGGGCCACCGAACTCGAGCACCGAGGCCACCGCGCGGCCCACGACGCGGTAGGCGGTGCGATAGTCCATCCCGATTCGCAGCACCATCTCGTCTGCGAGGTCGGTGGCGAGTGCCTGCTGGTCGGATGCGCTGGCGAGCATGCGCTGCGCGTCGATGGAGAGCGTGCGCACGACGACGTCGGCGAGCGCGACGATCCGGGTGGCCAGCTCCAGGGAGGAGAGGACCTCGCCGTAGGAGTGCAGCCAGTTGTCGGTGGCGGCCGATGGTGTCCGCGCGGTGGCGGCCGTGCCGGTGAGACGGCCGATGAGAGTGCTCGCTCCGGCGCGGATCACGGAGAGCGCATAGGGGTTGCGCTTCTGCGGCATGAGCACGGATGCGCGGCACAGCGAGGCGTCGATGGTGACGATGCCGAATCCCGCGCTGGCGAAAATCTGTAGGTCCTCGGCGAGCCGGTCGCAGGTGATCGCCGCCTGAGTCGCTGCCGTCACCGCGTCGATGAGGCCGTCGATCGTCCACATGGTGTCGCGTGTGTTGCGGCCTACCTTCGAGAATCCCAGGAGGTCTGCGAGAAGCTGGCGGTCCATGCCCATGCGCGTGCCCGCGACTCCACCGGATCCGGCTGGCGACACATCTGCCCACGCGTGCGCTGCCTGCAACCGGGGCAGGTGACGGGCGGACTCCTCCGCGAAGGCGGCGAGGTAGTGGCCGAAGGTCGACGGCTGCGCGAGCTGAAGATAGGTGACGTCGGCCCAGACCACATCCGACCATTCCTCGGCCCGATCGGCGAGGGTTGCGGTCAAGCCCGCGACGGCGAGGGCCAGATCCTCCAGGCGCGCACGCAGGGCCAGCCGGAAGGCGATCCGGCCTGCCTCGCGGCGGGTGCGGCCGAGGTGGACGACCCCGGAGAGCGTGCCGATCCGGCGTTCGAGCTCGCGTTCGCGACTGTTGTAGGCGTCCCCAAGCGCGACGTCGTAGGGGAAGTCCTCGGCGGGAATGGCGCCCATATCGAGCACTGCACGGAGCAGGTCGCCCGCGGTGGCGGCATCGATCAGGCCGATGTCGAGGAGCCCGATGACATGCGCGAGGTCGGCGTCAAGCAGTCCCTCGTGCAAGGCGGGTGCATCCGCGAGCTCGAGCGCATAGCCGGCCGCGACGAGTTCGGGGGCCGGCCCCGAACTGATGCGGCCGTGCGTCCCGAGATAACCGGCGGGCGGCTCGATGCTCACAGCGCACCATCCTGCACGAAGAGAGTGGGAGCCCCACCGGACACCAGGAAGACCACTGGGCCTTCGACTCGCCCGTCGGCGGTGGCATCAATGAGTGCGGCCATCGCCTTGGCGCAGAAGGGCGGGTCGAGGAAGATTCCCTCGGTGCGCAGGGCGAGCGCTGCCGCGGAGGCGCCCTCGGACGAGGCCACGCCGTATCCCCCGCCGAGATAGCCGTCGACGACGGTGACATCGGCTGCGGTCGGAGCAGGCGCGCCCGCGAGTGTGGCGGCGCAGGCTGCCAGGTCGAGGACCCGGGAGCGACACTCCTCTGCTGGTCGACTGACGGTGACGCCGACCACCGCCGGCAGCAGGCCTGCGGCCACGCCGGCGACGAGTCCGGCCTGCGTGCCGCAGGATCCAGTGGCCAGCCACAGGGTTGCGTCGTCGAGCCCGGCTTCGGCAGCCTGTCGCGAGATCTCCGCGGCGCCCACGAGGTAGCCGAGGCTGCCCGTGGGCGTGGCACCGCCGCGCGGCACGACGTAGGGGCTCCGTCCCGCTCGACGCAGGTCGTCGGCGACCGTCTCGATCATCGCGTCGACGGAGTCGCGCGTGGGTTGACCCGTCCAGCGGACATCGGCGCCGACGAGGCCGTGGAGGGAGAGGTTGCCGCGCACCTCCGCCGGCGGCTCGCCGTAGAAGCAGACGACGGCGTCCAGCCCGCAGCGCCGGGCGGCAAGCGCCGCGAGCATCGACCAGTTGGACTGCGCGCCCGAGCCGGTCACGATGACATCGCATCCGCGTCGCCGAGCGTCCCCCAGGAGGAACTCGAGGGGACGCGTCTTGTTGCCGCCGAGCCCCAGGCCGAGCAGGTCGTCGCGCTTGAGCCAGACCTCCACGCCGAGGGCATCGGATAGTCGGGGTGCCGCTTGCAAGGGTGTCGGCAGGAGAGCGAGGGGCTCCCGCCCCGCACTCATCAGGCCCGGGAAGCCCCCGTCGTCAGGCATCCGTGCCGTCGCCGAGTCGGGCAAGGACGTCGTCAATGAAGCGGGGGACTGAGCCGAGCGCCCGCACGGGATCGAGGAGGGCGTCGAGCTCGTCGTCAGGTACGGCGGAGAGGCGCGGGTCGTCGCGCAGCGCGGTGCGCATGTCGACTCCGCGCTCGCGGCCGGAGAGGGTGGCCTCGTAGACGACCTGATGCGCCGAGTGCTTGCCGATGCGATCTGCGAGCGCACGCATGACCGGCTCGCTGAGCACGTATCCCTGCTGCGCTTCGAGATTGGCAATCATCCGCGCGGTATCGACTTCGAGACCATCGAGGATCCGTGTCGCCGCTAGGGTGCTCGTGGCCGTGAAGTGGCAGGTTTCCTGGAGCACGACCCACTCGGTCTTCCATGCCCTGCCATCGCGCTCGTGTCCGTGGATCATCCCCTCGAGTGCGAGATCGGCGTTGACGCGGACGAGCCGCGCGAGAGTGCTCACGTGCTCCGACCACTCGGGATTGCGCTTATGCGGCATGGTAATGCTGCCGACCGTGCCGGGGGACAGGGGCTCTCGCACCTCCCCGATCTCAGCACGCTGCAACTCGAATACCTCGTCCCCGATCTTGGCGATAGTGGCGGCGATCATCGCCATCTGGGTGACGAACTCTGCGAAGCGGTCGCGCGAGGTGAGCCAAGGGATCGCGGGCACGTCGAGGTGAAGGCGTCGGGCGAAGGCACGTGCCATGGCCTCGGCATGGTCACCCCAGAACTCCATGGAGCCCAGTCCGCCACCGAGCTGGATCACCTCCCGCGACGCGCGCGAGGCGTCAAGGCGGTCGATATGACGGTCGAGTTCGTCGGCCCAGACTGCGGCCTTGAAGCCGAAGGTGATGGGCAGGCCAGGCTGCCCGTGCGTGCGCCCGCACATAATGGCGTCTCGGTGGACGCGCGCGAGATGGGTCGCTGCCGAGCGCGCCGACCGCAGGTCGCGCAACGCGATGTCGGTCATGTGTCTCATGATCATCGCGGCCCAGGTGTCGCTCAGGTCCTGCACCGTGGCTCCGTAGTAGACCCACTCGCGAGCGTGCTCGGGCAGTCTCTCCTGGAGTACGCGGATCAGGCCCAGGGTGGAGTGGCCCGTCTCACGGGTGAGTCGGCCGACCTCCGCAGGGTCAGGCAGCCATCCGTTGACCGCCGATGTGATGGAACGTGCCGCATCCGGCGGCACGAGGCCGACCTCCGCCTGCGCCTCTGCGAGGCAGGCGAGGAGATCGAGCCAGGCGCGCAGGCGACCCTCGTCGCAGAGCATGGCGCGGGTCTCGTCGGTGCCCCACAGGTGCCCGTAGATGGCGGAGTCGCTCAGGTGGGCGCTCATGGGGTCAGCGCGGATCCGATCTGCTTCGGCTCGGGCAGCGGACCCACGCCGGTGATGAGCCGCAGGGCCAGCCGGACCTCGTCGAGGTTGGCTCCCCAGGGCACGATCGCCGTGTTGCCCCGGACTTCGACACCGCGCTCGAGGAGGCAGCACTTGGTGAGGACGAGTGTGTCTTCGGGGAGTGTTGCTGATCGACGGTTGGGGCAGAAGTCGACCTGCGCCGGCTCATCGCCGTAGAAGTGCCGGTGGAACTGCACCGACCGCTCACAGCCGATGAGGGTCCAGTCTTTGCGCACCTCGGGCCGCGTGTCGAGGAAGGTCACCTCGCCAGGCAGGTCGACGCCGGACCCTCGGCAGGGCAGCAGGTATCCGCTCGCCGGGTTGTCATGGGCCATGGTGCGGATGTCGACGGCATCAAGTTTGAGGTCCATCGGGGGGAGGTCTTCATCGAATCCCACTGCGGTCCGGGCCATCTCGAGCAGCTTCGCCGGCTCGGGCGGCACCACCTCGGTGACGACGACCCGCACCGGCCGCGGCCGCCAGATGACGTTTATGTGCTCGAACCTGCCTTGCACGGCGTAGGCGTCCGCGCCCTCACGCTCATGGCGCAGCGCGGCCGCGGCTAACTGCGTGGGGTTGCCGACGTCGGTGTCGGGGTCTTCGACCCACACCACCTTGTCGGGCAGCGCGAGGACCCGAGCGGCGACCACAGGAGAGAACAGCGGCTCGTAGGACTCCTTGCGCACCTCGATGAGGGCGCGATCGTCGCCATGGGACAGAAGGAGCCACTCGGTGCGGCGGTAGACCTCGCGACCGAGGATGTAGTCGAGGATGGCCTGCTCGCTGCGCAGGTCGATGTCGGCCTCCTGCGCGGAGAGACCGCGGTAGGGCCGCGTGAGCGTATTGGGCTCAGGAAGGGGCATCGCTTCTGAGTGGGCCATGCGCGCATCCTCTCACTGCAGGGCGCGGTCGGAGTCGATCATGGCGGCGACCGCGACCGCCGTATCCGCGCGGAGTCCTAGGCGCAGAGTCTCCAGGGGTAGGACGTCCTCGGGAGCGATATTGCCGAGGTTGACCTGCGGGCCACCGCGGGCAATGAACCACGTCTGCTGGGCCTTGAGAGGTGCCTCAAAAATGATGCGGTCCACCGGGATGCGGTCCGCCAGGCTCTCGACGAGATCGGTGCGCACGCCGCCGTCTGCGGCGTAGATGCCGACGTTGCCGGACTCGCGACCCTCTGCGACGAGCCAGGTGGCACCCGCCTCCAGATCTCGTTCCATCTCCTCGATCCATTTGTCGGCCAGCACTGGGAGAGTGGGATCCTTGTCCCCGACCTCGGCCGCCACGGCGAAGTCAGAACTGAGCTGCCGGATGAGGGCAGATTTGTCCCGGGGATCGAGGAGGTGTAGGCCGTTGGATACCTCCATGACGGTCACGCCCAGCGAGAGTGCCCAGTCGCGAAGCGCCTCGATGCGGCCTTGCATCGCGCACACTTCGACAAGCGTCCCGCCGAGGCTGACGCTGACATCGGCGGCGCGGTAGGTGCGGATGCGCTCCTGAATCGTCGGGTCGACGTAGCCAATCCCCCACCCGACCTTGACGATGTCTACGAGCTGTGCGCACTGGCCCACGAAAGCGGTGGTGCGCGCCGGATCGAGGCCCTTGTCGAGGACGTGTGTGAGTCCCCGCTCCCGCGGCTTGGAGTCGCGTGAGGGCAGGTCGAGGAACTGCGGCTCCTCCCGCATCGCCACGTCATCCGCCCCTTCATCAGCCGTGGGCCGTCACGCGTGACCCCTGGGCTTGTCTCTCCCGTGTGGCGAGAAGACTAGGTGAGCCAAGGCGCGATGGTGCCGTCCTGAAGGGCCGAAGAATCGGGGGAACTTAGCCCCAAGCGGTCATGGAGTTCCCCCGCCCCTCCTGGGATGGTCAAAGCGCGAGCCCCGGTAGGCGCGCGCTCAAAGCCTTGGAGGTTGCGTGCCCCGGCGGGTCATGGTGATCGGAGGCGGTGCTGCCGGGATGTCGGCGGCATCGGCTGCTCGCCGAGCCGACCCGACCGCTGAGGTGACCGTGCTGGAGCGCGGTCCGTTCCCCTCCTACGGCGTCTGCGGGCTGCCTTACTACCTCGGTGGCGTCATCGCCGAAGCCGAGAGCCTCATCGCCTACCCGGCCGCCGAGTTCCGTGAGCGCCGCCGTATCGACCTCAGGCTGGAGAGCGCGGTGGCCACGGTCGATCTCGGCGAGCGCGTCGTGGTCGATGCCGGAGGGATCGATCGCGAGTACGACGCACTGGTCTTCGCGGCGGGGGCCCTGCCGATCGTGCCGCCGATCGCGGGCGTCGATGACCCTCGCGTCGTGACGGTGAGACGCCTCGAGGACGCCATTGACCTGCATCCGCGCCTCGATCATGCGCGCCGTGCAGTGGTCGTGGGGGCAGGGTACGTGGGCCTGGAGATGGCGGAGGCGCTCCATGCGCGCGGGCTCGAGGTCACGGTCATGGATCGGCTGCCTCGCGTCATGACAACGGTCGATGCCGAAGTGGCTGAGGGCGTGCAGGCGGAGACCGAGCGCCACTGTCGGCTGCTGCTGGATGCCGAGCTTCGGGCACTGCATCCCCGGGAGTCCCACATCGACGTGGAGCACGACGGGGGCGTGATCCCGGCTGATGTCGTCGTGCTCGCGCTGGGCGTCCGCCCGTCCACGGGCCTGGTACCGGCCCTGGACGCACTGCCTAATGGAGCGCTTGTCGTGGACGACCGCATGCGCACATCCGATCCGCACATCTACGCCGCGGGGGACTGCATTGCGGTCCACCACCGTGTCCTCGACGCCCCGGCGTACGTGCCGCTGGGCCCGGCCGCCAACAGGACGGGCCGGGTGGCCGGCACGGTGGCCGGTGGAGGTGATGCGGTCTTCGGCGGTGTCGTCGGGACCGCCGTCGTCAAGGTCTTCGATCTCACGGTGGCACACACTGGGATCACCCTCGACGAGGCGCGCGCCCGGGGCTGGGAGGCCGAGGCGACCCAGGTGACGGCCAAGTCCCGCGCGAAGTACTACCCCGGTGCAGAGCCGCTTACGGTGCGGTTGGTGCACGAGTCCGGCGGCCGGGTCCTCGGCGCCCAGATGGCCGGCCGTGACGGTGTCGCCCACCGCATCAACGTCGTGGCGGCCGCCCTGCAGGCGGGCATGGGGATTGACGATTTCGCGGCGCTCGACCTGGCCTACGCGCCGCCCTACTCGCCTGTCTACGACCCGCTGATCCAGGCGGCCCAGGCGGCAGTCTTCGCCCGAGGGAGGGATCGGACATGACCACCGAGTCAGCCAGGCCTGTCGTCGTCGTGACCGGGGCGGCGGGGGGGATCGGCCGTGCCAGCGTCGACCGGCTCATCGCCGAGGGGATGGACGTGGTTGCCACGGACCTCGACGTTGAGTCGGTGCGCTCGCTCTCGCCGCATCACTTCGCCCTCGATGTCACGGATCCAGACGACGTGCAGCGTGTCATGGAGGACATCCTCGCAAGGCTGGGTCGCGTCGACGTGCTCGTCAACAACGCGGGCATCACGGGCTCCCAGGCCGCGACCACCGCGGGCGAGACGCCAGTCTCGGAGTTCGATCACGTCATGGCCGTCAACGTGCGGGGGCCATTCCTCTGCACGCGGGCGCTGCTGCCGTCAATGATCGCCGCGGGCTCCGGTCAGATCATCACCATCGCCTCGGTGGCCGGGCTCATTGCCTTCCCCGGTCGGTGCGCCTACACCACTTCCAAGGGCGCCGCGGTGATGTTCGCCCGGTCATTGGCCATCGACTACGGCCCCCTGGGAATCCGTTCCAACGCGATCTGCCCCGGCATGGTCGAGACGCCGATGACGCAGTGGCGGCTCGACCAGCCCGACCTGCGGGCCGAGGTCGAGGCGATGGTCCCGATTGGACGGGTGGCTCAGCCGGAGGACATCGCCGACGCGATCGCCCTGCTGGCATCGGGACGCATGGCCTACGCCAATGGCTCAGCCATCGTCATCGACGGCGGATGGTCGTCGTGGTGAGCGCGTGAACCCATCGGTCGCGCGTGCCGTCAAGGTCCAGTCAACGAATGAAGGGAATGAGGATGCCGGGAAGTCTTGAGGGCAAGGTGGCCGTGATCACGGGTGCCGGATCAGGAATCGGACGCGCTTCGGCGGAGCTCTTCGCGCGTGAGGGAGCGGCTGTCGCGGTGCTGGACGTCAACGGCGATGCCGCAGCCGACGTAAGCGAGGGGATCAGCGCGGCCGGTCAGCGCGCGATGGCGCTCGCCACTGACGTGACCGACGACGCCCAGGTGCGAGCGGCGGTCGCCGCGGTGATCGCGAAATTCGGCGACATCTCCGTGCTCTACAACAACGCGGGTATCGGCAGCTCGGGTGCTGTTGACGTCGCGGAGGAGGAGGACTGGGATCGGTGCTTCGACATCAATGTCAAGGGCACTTACCTGTGCTCGCGGGCCGTCGTGCCCTCGATGCTGCAGGCCGGCGGGGGATCGATCATCAACCAGGCGTCCGTCGCCGCTCTGGTGGGCATACCCAACTTCGCGGCGTACTGCGCTGCCAAGGGCGCGGTGGCGAGCCTGACTCGCTCGATGTCGGTCGACCTCGCCCCGCGAGGCATCCGGGCCAATGCCATCGCTCCCGGCACCGTCTACACGCCGCTCATGGAGCCGATGCTCACGGCGCGCGGGGGAGGCGACCTGCAGAAGGGCCTGGCTATGACCATCGCGAAGTACCCGATCGGACGCCTGGGCGACGTCACTGACATCGCGGGTGCCGCGCTGTATCTCGCGAGTGATGAGGCCGCCTTCGTCACGGGATCCGTGCTCACCATTGACGGCGGTATGACGTCGATCTAGCAACGCTGGAGAGAGGCGAGGAGGCACAGTGTTCTTAGAGCCCGATAAGCGGGTCGACCTGCCCGCGGCCGCGGCGATGGTGTCCGATGGCGATGTCGTAGCCCTGGGCGGCGGCCTCTCCGCGCGCCTGCCGATGGCCCTCGTGCGCGAGCTGATCCGCCAGGGCCGCCGGGATCTGCACGTCGTGGGGTCGGCGCACAGCCTGGATGTCGACATGCTCGTCGCGGCTGGCGCCATTGCGGTGTGCGAGGAGAGCTACGTCGGCTTCGAGCAGGACTTCGGGCTCGCGCCGGCCTACCGGAGGGCGGCGGAGAGTGGCGCGATCCAGGTCAAAGAGAGCTGCTGCGTCACGATCCTCACCCAGTTGCGTGCCGCGCAGATGGGCGTCCCCTTCCTGCCGGTACGGGGGATCAAGGGCACCGACATGCGTCGCCTGCACCCGGAATACGCCGAGATGACCTGCCCCTTCACCGGCGACGTGCTCGTGGTGGTGCCCCCGCTGCGCCCGGATGTCGCACTGCTGCATGCCCCGCTGGGCGACAGCCGGGGCAATCTCCACATCGAGCAGCCCTACGTGCTGGACGAGCACTTCGCCAGTGCCTCCCGAGCCGTCGTCGCGACCGTGGACGAGATCGTCCCGACGGAGGAGCTGGTCGAGCGCGGGATCACCATTCCGGCCCACCTCGTGCGTGCGATCGCCGAGGTGCCCTTCGGCGCGCACCCGGCATCCAGTTATCCGCACTACGCCTACGACCGCGCGGCCACGGGTGCCTATATCCGAGCCGCACGGACGCAGGAGAGCCTGGATACCTACCTGGATGAGTGGGTGCGCACCTCCGACGAGGCTGGCTACCGGGCCCGGTTGGGCGAGGCGGAGTTGGAGCGCCTCACGACCTGGGGTCAGTCGGTCGACGCGTGGAAGGAGCTCTTCGCATGACCTACACCATCGATGAGTGGTTCGTCGTGGCGCTCGCCCGCACGATTCGTGACCGCGAGGTCGTCTTCCATGGATTCGGCAGCCCCTGCGCCCAGGTCGCGATGCATGTGGCGCGGCGTACCCATGCTCCCGACATGCTCCTCATCGAGGGTGCGATGTACGCGATCAACCCCGATCCACCTTTCATCCCGCCCACCAGCAATGACGGCAGTCTCAAGCAGGGAGCGGCGTACAGCATGAGATTCGAGGAGTTCTTCGATGCCGCATCCCGGGGCGACGTCGATCGAATGTTCCTGTCGGGAGGGCAGATCGACGGCTACGGCAACACCAACGTCACCGCGGTGGGGTCCCTGGATCGACCGAAGGTCAAGTTGGGCGGCGGCGGTGGCGGATGCAATATCTCCGCGACCATCGGCCGGCTCACGCTATGGACCACCCGCCACCGATCAGGCAGGACCCTAGTCCCCGCGTGCGACTTCATCACCGACATCGGCCACGTGACGCCCGCGGGTGATCGCAAGGCCCTCGGATACACCGGTGGCGGCCCGCAGTGGCTGGTGACCGAGCTCGGGATCTTCGACTACGACGACGCGGGAGTGGCACGCCTGCGCGAAGTGTGGCCTGACGTGACCGAGGAGACCGTGCGCGCGGCGACCGGCTTCGATTTCGCGGTGGCGCCGGACCTCCGCGGCGTCGAGCCGCCGACTGCCGCCGAACTCGACGCGGTGCGCGCCATCGATCCACTGGGCGTGCGCAGATCGGAGTTCGACCCCGCCGAATTGGAGCGGACCTTCGAGGTGGCGCACCCCTGATGAGGCAATCACGCTCCCTGCGGGCCGTGCTGGACCCCAACCGGGTCGTGGTCGTGGGTGCGTCCACCACGCAGGGCAGCCCCGGCTGGGTGCTGTGGCGCAACCTCGAGACCTTCCCGGGCGAGCGGATCCCCGTGAGCCGGTCGGCGAGCGAGATCGATGGGGTGGCGGCGTACCCCAGCCTGCGCGAGGTTCCGGGTGACGTCGATCTAGCGGTGATCGCCGTCCCGGCCTCCGCCGTGCCGGATGTGATCGATGACGCAGTCGCGGCGGGCGTGGATGCCTGCGTCATCGTCAGCGGGGGCTTCGCGGAGAGCGGTGCACAGGGGGAGGCACTGCAGTCCCGGATCGCTGCCGCGGCGCGAGAGTCAGGCCTGCTCGTCGTCGGCCCGAATTGCCTGGGCGTGCAGAACTGCGACGTGCCGCTCAACGCCTCGCTATCGGCGGGGACGGCGCGGGGCGGAGGTGGAATCAGCGTCATCACGCAGTCCGGGTCGTATGCGATGGCTCTCCACGCGATGTCGGAGGACGATGGCATCGGCTTCGCGGTGGCCTACTCGTCGGGCAATCGCTGCGACGTGGACGACGCCGAGGTCATCGACCATCTGCGCACGGACGACCGCACTCGGGTGATCTGCCTTTTCACCGAGTCCGTCGGGGATGGTCCGCTCCTCCTCGCTGTGGCACGACGTACTACAGCGGTCAAGCCACTCGTCGTCGTCGCGGTGGGCCGTTCCGAGGCAGGCGCGCGTGCTGCGGCGTCGCATACAGCGGCGCTGGCAGGTGACCGACGTGCGTGGGACGACGTGATGGCCTCCGTCGGCATCACGGTCGCGCGCTCAGGACTGGAGATGCTCGACGCGGCGAAGGCGCTGTCGCTGCAGCCGTTGCCTCGAGGCGCCCGGGCCGCGATCATCACCAACTCGGGGGGCACCGGCACCGAGCTCAGCGATCTGCTCGCCGCGGAGGGTATCGATGTGCCCGACCTGTCACCCGGCCTGCGTGCCCGCCTCGATGAGCTCATGCCGGCGTACGCGAGCTCGGCGAATCCCATCGACGTGACGCCCGCGTGGACGCGCTTCGCGCAGATGTATCCCGCGGTGATCGAGGAGGTTGTGCGCTCAGGCGAGGTCGATCTCGTCATCCCGGTCCTCCTCCACCGATCGGCGGAGGACGCCGATGTGGCACGTGCGATCGTCGATGTTCTAGGTCGTCTGGAGTCGGACGGCATCACCGTGCCCGTATACGCCTGCTGGGTCGCGCGGCGTGCCGCATGGCCGGTCGCCGGCATTCTTCAGGAGGCCGGAATTCCCTGCCTGGAGTGGCCGGAGCGCACTGCTCGCGCCGCCGGCCATGCGGTGCGTTACGCGCGCTTCCTCGCCGCGGCCGGACCCACGTCTGCCGAGTCTGCTGCTCCCTCCGCCGGCCGCGTGTTGGGATCGGAAGCCGCGGCCCGGCCCACAGGGGGTCAGGCTCTGCTTGACCTCCTGGCGGTGCGCGGGATCCCGGTCGTCGAGACGCGCACGTGCTCCAGCGCCCGCGAGGCCGCGGCTAGGGCCGGCGACCTGGGATTTCCTGCGGTGGCAAAGGTGGATCACGAGGCCCTGTCGCACAAGACCGACGTCGGCGGAGTGCGCATGTCCCTGGCATCCGCCGAGGCCGTCGCCGAGGCCGCGGCCGAGCTGCTGGCGCTGGCCGACGGCGCCCGCGTGTTGATCCAGCCTCAGGTCTCGGGTGTGGAGTTGGTCGTAGGCGGCTTCCGCGAGCCGACCTTCGGGCCGGTCGTAGCCTTCGGGCTCGGCGGGGTCTTCGTCGAGGCGATTGACGAGGTCGCCTTCGCACCGGTACCCCTCGACGAGTCATCTGCACGTGCGCTGGTCGAGCGTTCGCGGGCCGCGGTGCTCCTGGCGGGATACCGGGGGCTGCCAGGGGTCGATGTGTCCGAGGTGGCCCGGCTCCTGTGCGCGGTCGGTGACGTGATGGTCGAGCACCCGGACCTGGACTCGATCGACCTCAATCCCGTCATTGTGGGTGCGCGAGGGATCACCGCGGTCGACGCCCGCGCGACATGGTCGGCGTAGGACTCACGTCGCCCCGAGCGGCGGTCCTGCATTCGGCAAAAGTTCGCCCGGTCAGGACAGGGTTGCCCCGGGCACTCTGTCCCGCGCATACGTAGAAGGCGCTCTCCCGCGGGGCTAGCGTGCGAACACCCGGGGGTCGAAGAGGCCCACAAGTGCGACCCAGGCGTCGCCCAACCAAGGGAAGGCACCACATGCGCGTCGGAGACAAGGAAATCCTCATCCCGACCTCAATGGTCGGTAACTACCCCAACCCACGATGGTGGGATGCGGGCCCCGCCCGCGACTGGCACGGCGACCAGGAGCCCCCGGATGCCTTCGTCCGCGAGGCTTTCGAAGATGCCACGGCCGCCATCGCCAAGGATCAAGAGATCGCCGGACTCGACATCATCTCGGACGGGCGCCTCCATGGCGACAACTACGCCGATGCAGCGGTCTACTATTACATGAAGCGGCTCGGTTACGACCTGAAGGGCGGCCATCTCGGCTTCCCGATCTACAGCCGCCTGCACGCCGGCACCTTGGGGCAGGAGCTCAAGCGCCGCGGCTCCATCATGGTGGAGCAGGCCAAGGCCCTCAAGCGGGCGACCAACAAGCCCACCAAGATCCAGTACACCGGCGTGCAGGTGCTCGCGCAGTGCACCAACGACCTCTACTACGACGATCCACGGGATCGCGCGATGGCGATGGCTGCCGCGATCAACGAGGACATCCTCGAGGTAGATGCCCTCGGCGTGGACTTTATCCAGCTGGACGAGTTCACGTGGCCCTACTTCTACGAGGAGTGGGCGATCGACGCATTCAATCGGGCCGTCCAGGGGGTCCAGAACGCGCAGATAATCGTGCACGTGTGTTGGGGCAACTGGGGCGGTACGCCGGCCTACTACCCGGACGAGACGGCCGAATCTGGTGAGATCTTCGACCTGACGCAGCGGAAGGGCGAGGCCCCCTCCGCCACGGCCTCGGTCATCCCGAAGTCCTATGACGCCAACGTCGATGTGATCAATCTCGAGAACTGCGGGCGCCGTAGCGACGATCTGTCGGGCCTGGACATCATCAAGAACAACCCACTGCCGGACAACGTCAACTTCTGGGCCGGTGTCATCGATGTGAAGTCGACGATCACCGAGACCGCGGAGGATGTCTGCGACCGCATCATGCGCCTGGCGGAGTACATTCCGCCGGAGCGTCTCGGCGTGACGACCGACTGCGGACTGATCCTGCTGCAGCGCTACATCGCCATCGACAAGCTGCACGCCCTGGTGGCGGGCACCGAGATGGCCCGGAAGCGCCTCGGCTGAGCCTTGCCGGTTTACCGGATTCAGTGCGGGGAATGCGATCACGCATTCCCCGCACTGGTCATGTCCGGAGCGCGCATACCCGCGTCCTGGACCTGTGCGCGCTGCGGCTCGCGCGAGGCACGACCCACGGGAGACGCCCAGGACGATCCCTATGCCCGCGGGAGCGGTGGCTCCTGCGGCTGCGGCTGCGGGTAGGGGGCTCCTTGCTTGCACGCCACACGATCCACATGGCCGCCCCCTACCCCCGCGGGGCGGCCATGTGCCCTTGGCTGGCAGTGATGCCCTGAGGCAGCCCCGGTAGCCTGCTCGCTGAGGAGGCGGTGGGACGACATGGATGGCGGCGCGATGCTGCGCCTAGGCATCATCGACTTCCTCATCCTGGTCGCCTGTGCCCTCATCATCGGATTCATCGCGCCGCGCTGCCCGGACCGGTGGTTCGCTCGCGACATCGGCCCGCTGCGCCTCACCCGCTGGGACCGGGTCCGGGTGTATCGCCGCATCGGCATCCCATGGTTTGCCAGATGGCTGCCCGAGGGCGGCTC
>SXGQ01175686.1_pt1 | contig 15912 bp, 14 predicted proteins | sample 3178371 | NCBI WGS metagenome assembly SXGQ01 (sample SAMN11356859, study PRJNA531348) | freshwater metagenome | isolation source: freshwater sample F1-20 | place: China: Fuxian Lake, Yuxi | collected 2017-12-25
ACGACTCAATCCGAGGGGTAAAGCACTCCACCACGCCCGTCCATGATCACCCGATCCGCATCAACCGGTGATCCGAACCGTCTCTGACCCACAGCAGCCGTCCATCTCCGTCAACTTCGATCCCATCGTAATGATCTGGGAAGAGTGCAGGATACGATTTCAGCGTTGATCTTTGGCTCCAAACGGAAGAACTCTGAGCCAGATGTCATCTACGGCTGCGCTCCTCGCCCGCTCCTAGCCGTGTCCAGTCCCGCCACCCTCCCGTTGATGCAGACCACCCGCCGATCTTTTCTGGCTCGCAGCGCTGCTGCGGCGGGCACGACCCTGCTGTTCACCCCCTCGATCCTTCGCGCGGAACGTCCTTCGGGTTTGCCCCCGAGGGTGGTTCTGGGTTTGTCCGAGGCGGACCGGGAGGTGCTTGCCGTCACATCCCAATACTCCCGCGCACGCTTGTTGACCGGCGGCGGGGTGCTGACTCGCTTGAGCCCGTATTCCAACGGGCCCACATCGCCGGCCCCCCTGTCGATTCGGGTTTCCGTGGAACATATCGATCGATTCGTCGGCACCCTCGCTTCCTGGCCTTTCGCCAAAAGCTACGCGGAGGGGAACACCCTTCAATTCGATCATCTGGGTGGTTCCTATGAGGTGGAATCGCTGGAGTCGTCGGAATTTAAGGCCGCCCAACTGAATCTGCGGGCGGGGCGGGGTGGCGACTTTGCCCACGATTCCCTCACCTGGAATCCCTCCACCAATCGGCTGACCGATCCCCACGGCGTGATCACCTCCGAGGTCTTTCGCCTGAGACGCGTGGCGGTTCCAGCGGACTCGATGGAACAGATTCGGCAGTGGGTTCGTGGTTGGGTTGATGCAGCCAATTACTCACTGGAGCCCGACGCCGAGTTCCGCGCCTTCCATCAGCATGTGCGGTTGAGCACGGTTCGTGATGAGGCTTCGGCCCGCGAGGTGGCGGGAATCCTGATTCACGGCCTCGCGGCCCTCCGGTCTGGCGCGCCTGCGGTCACCGTTTTGGCATTGCTCGGGTCGCCGTTGTCGCGCGCCACCCTGCCTGTCGTCACTGGCGAAGACGTTGCCTCGGGAATCACTCGGCATCAGGCGCTGGACCGTTTGCAGCGGGCCAATGGCGGAGCTGGATGGCTGGCCGCGGTATTCGGGGCGGAACGCTTGAAATCCGATGCGGTCCGATCCTTGAATCTGACGGGTTCGGTCTCCGCCTTCCGAACGCGGGTGGCGTTTCGCGAGGCGCGGCGCCTGTCGGCCACCCAGCCTTTATCGGACAAATAGTTCTCTCACCGGAGCAATCCTTCAGTCCTTCAAATTATGTCTGACCCATTCATGGGCGAGATCGCCATCTACGGTTTCTATTTCCCACCCCAGGGTTGGGCGACCTGCAATGGCGCAATACTCCCCATCTCCCAGAACCAGGCCCTCTACGCACTCCTGGGGACCCAATTCGGGGGAGATGGCCAATCGTCCTTCGCTTTGCCGAACCTGATGGGTCGGGTAGCGCTCGGCGCCGGGTCCGGACCGGGCCTTTCCAGTTATGTTCAGGGACAATATGGCGGTTCGGAGTCTGTGACGCTGACCCCTGACCAAATCCCGGAACACACCCACGCGATCAATTGTACGTCCACCGACGGCGACAGCATCACGCCAGCAGGCAAGATCCTGGCGAAGGATTCCGCGGGCGGCAGCGCAACATATTCCTCGGAGAGGGCGAACGGCGTCATGGCACCCTTGGCGGTGCAGCCGGTCGGGGGTGGCTTGAGTCATTCCAATCTGCAGCCGTACCTCGCCCTGAACGTCTGCATCGCGCTCAACGGTATATTCCCCGATCGGCAGTAAGCGGAACTCCAATCGAGCCGGCGCCACCTGTTCCCCGCTCCCCCTGAGTTATGCCTGAAACACCCGCCATCGGTCGCATTTGCCTCTTCGGGTTCAACTATGTCCCGGAGGGCTGGGCGGCCTGCGACGGTTCCTTGGTCAGCGTCAGTCAATACATGCCCCTGTTCGCCCTCATCGGGACCACCTACGGCGGCGATGGCGTCTCGACATTCGGTCTCCCTGACCTGCGTGGCCGCGTGCCTCTTGGAGCGGGCCAGGGAGCGGGCCTGAGCCGCTACGACCTTGGCCAAAGTGGTGGATCCGAGTCGATCACGCTGCTGAGCGGCGAGATCCCCTCCCACACCCATTTGATCGGATGCGACGACGGAGGCGGGTCTACGGTCTCCCCGGAGGCTAATATCCTGGCCCCCGACCCTGGCGCCAATACCGCCCCCTTCTCCGGAGGGACCGCCGACGGCACCCTGAGTGCTTCCGCGTTGGGCTCCGCCGGTCAGGGCCAACCTCACGAGAACCGTCAGCCCTACCTGGTCCTGAACTACTGCATCGCTCTTACCGGGAACTTTCCGCTGCAGAATTGACCCTGTTCCGCTCGTGCCGCACAGGAATCCTGTTGTTGGATCGATCCGAGTCGAACTTCGACCGATTTCCCCGTCGGATCGCCCGTTCCTCCTCGGTCTGTTCGCCGATATTCGGCGTCCTGCCTTCCTCGAAATTGGTTGGAGCGGCGCGGATTTGGAGGCGCTGCTTGAATCGCAGTTCGAACTCCAATCCAGCGCCTACGCTTCGAGGTATCCGGACGGCGAATTCCTGTTGGTCCTTGAGGCGGGTCAACCCATCGGCCGCCTCTACCTGGCCTCGCTTCCAGAAGAGCTTCGCGTGGTCGATCTCGCCTTGGTGGAATCGGCGCGTGGCCGCGGGATCGGGACGCATCTTCTGCAATTGGTCTGCCGTCGGGCCGACGCGGAGCGACGACTTGTCCGGTTCTACGTGGAGGCGAGAAACCGTGCCCAGCGACTCTACGAGCGGATGGAATTTCGTCCGGTGGCGGAGGAGGGTCCCTACCGCTTGCTGGAGCGTCCGCTCAGTTGAAGGTCACGCAGTAGTAGCATCCCGAAGCATCCAGTTTGGCCGGGACGATGAACATCTCCATGGTCCCCAGAGTATCGCTCTCCAACCGGTAGATTTTCTGCCGCCAAGCCGGACCTGAAGGTGCCCGCAGGATGAGCTTGAACGGAGCCCTGAACAAACCTTCCGGTCCGGAGTAGCGAAGGACCGAAACCTCCACCAGTTCCACCTCCAACTCAGCTCCGCCATCGCGCATGCGGAATCGGGTTCCGAGACGGGATTCGAACTCGGCCGCCGTGATCTGTGTGGTGGATGTCGACATTCCCGGCTACCGGTTTGCCGAGGAGCGGCGAAAATAGGCCACCAGGAGGCCTAGACCCGAGGTGACGGTGATCAACGAACTGATCTCCGGCTCTGGAACTGCTGTCAGGTTCAGTTGTGCAAAGTCGAGGCCAGCGCCGTTGAAGGGAGTCTCACCCAGAACCCCCAACCCGGGGCCTCGGAGCGTGAGTTGGAACGAAGGAGATCCCGCGGCGAGCACGGTGTAAGTGGTCTCGGGAAGCTTGATGGTGAATACCCGATACTGTCCGCCTTCGGCCTTCTCCAAGCTGACGTCGAGCGTGGAGGTCAGATCAACACCCGCCGCGGTGAACAGAGCCAACTGATTGCCGGTCGCCGTTGAATCGTAGTCGAACACGCCGATGGTCAGCGTGGCTCCCAACACCGGGGGTGTAGGCGCGTAGCTCATCGTCCAGGTGGCGTCGAAATTAGATCCGCCGGCACCGGCGTCGCTTCCAATGATGCCATTGAACGGCCACGGCTGACCGGAGACAGCGGTGTTAAACGTCCCAGAGCCGATGGCGATTTGGCCGTCGGTGAAATGTTGGGTTCCGATCGTGCTGGTCACCTGCACCTGCGCCTGAAGCGGCGCCGAGGTGAAGAATCCGGCAGCGACGATGATTCCCGGGCAGATTCGGGAGTTGAGAAATGGGTTCATGGAACGGTCGGAATCGTAGCACGGTTGCAGGCCGTGCGAGGCGGAATAAGTGCCTTTCCCACGGGAGATGGGCAGCGGTGCAAAGTCAAGGAGCAAGGTCTTTGAGTAGGGCGAATGCCAGGGCTCGGCCTTCGCAGACTTCACAGTTTTCCCTCTCGCCGAAGACCACGGTCATGTGCCAACGGGGGCCCGAGGAATCTCTTTTTGATACCCGCGTGCCAGGCGACGGTCAGCAATACGATGGTTCCGATTGTAACGGGAAGGGCTGCCTGATTCGGCGGCTGCACCCCTGCGTAGACCAGCGCGAGTACTCCGACAATGGTGACGCAACCAATCGCTTTGTACTGGCGCCCCCCAAGGTTGAACGGGCCCATTTTGTTCCAGGTTTTGCCGTGAGCGAGGATGCCAGCGGCCGTGGGCATGACGTAGGAGAGGTAGAGCAGGATGATGCTTGCTGCGGTCAATGTGGTGTAAGCGGGTGTGTACCATGTGGAGGCAACGGTTGAGCCGGCTCCAACCCATATCGCGGACACGGGCACAGCGTGGCGCGGTGACACTCCACGGAGGACCCTCGGGAGGCCACCGTCGCGGGCGAAGGCGAATATCATGCGAGAGGTGGAAGTGAGGCAGGCGAGACCGCAGAGATAATTGGAAAGGACGATACCGATCTCCAGGGGGATTCTGATCCAGGTTGGGACGATGGTATCCATCAGCCAGAAGAAGATGTTGTCACCTTGTTTGGCCCCGTCCGGAAGGTTGGGCAGGGCGATCACGAAGGAGGCAACCATCACGAAACCGAAGATGCCAGAAAGGTAGACGGAGCGGAGGATCCCCTTTGGTACACTCACCGCCGCACCGACGGTCTCCTCGGAGGTGTGCGCGGAAGCGTCGAAGCCGATGATGGTCCACATGGGCCAGAGAAGCGCGAGCAGCAGCAGGAAGCCGCCGTTGTCGCTTGCTGGCCAAACGTTGCCGCCGGCTGCGCCGCTATAATTGGTGAATTCGAAAAGTCTGCCCAGGTCGCGTGAAGGAGCAAACGCGAGCATGGTCATCGTGAGCGCGATGGCCACGGCGAAGATGAGGTAGCCACTAAAATCAGTGAGCCAGCTTGTGACCTTGATGCCGAGATGGTTGAAGAGGGCATGACTGCCGGTCATGAGCGCGACTCCAATGAGCTTATGGACGGTTCCGAGCTTCGCGGGGTCGACTCCGACGAGAGGCAGGATCAGATTGGTGAACAGTGTGTAGGCACCGACATTGACCGCTGCGGTCATGAATATGGCACCGAGGAGATTGAGCCAAGCGGTCGCCCAGCCCCAGCCTTTGCCGCCGAGGATGGACGACCAGTGGTAGAGCCCACCTGCTGTCGGAAACGCGCTCGCGACCTGAGCCATCGATGCCGCCACGAGCAATGCGAACAACACTCCAATCGGCCACACGACCCCAGCGGCAGCTCCCCCGACCGCGCTTGTTCCGAGCTGGAGGGAGGTGATCCCGCCGGCCAGAATGCAGATGATCGAGAACGATATGGCGAAATTGGAAAAGCCGCTCATGCGGCGCTCGAGCTCCTGCTTGTAGCCAAGTGTGGCAAGCAGGGTCACATCCGCTGAGATGTCAACCTGGGAGGACCTTTTTCTCTTGATGGGCATGGTTGATGTGGTTGTGCCAAATGGGGCTTCTAAATCCACAAACAGAACCTCGCGCTCACCACCGCACCACCAGTGAGCTCATGGCAACATGCAGGCTGACGAACGCAACCCCGAAGGAAGCACCAAGCGCGTAAGCGTACGCTGAACCCCATGGTTCCTGGACCGGTGTGAGCGTGGCACGATTCCGGGTTGCGCTTTGGTGGCCGACCGTGGCCGCTTGCTGGAGTGCGGGGACAGTCAGGCCGACTGGGGCTTCCAGTTCCCGGGCAGCAACTCAGGCAGGTTGGCCTGGGTGCAGGTTGGGATCCGGCGCAGCACGTCGGTCAGTCAAGCCGCGGGGTCCGACCGATACCGGCGAGCGGTGATCAGCAGGCTGTAGATCACCGCGCTGCGCCAGCCGGCGTCCGGGTGGCCGATGAAGAGCCAGTTCTTCTTGCCCACACAGCTGGGCCGGATCGCGTTCTCCACCAGATTCGTATCGATCTCGTACCGGCCATCTTCGATGGTATCGAACCAACGCCTCCCACTGGCTGGGGGTGTACCGGATCGCCTTACCCAGCGGGCTCTTGGGCAACACGGGCGAACCCACTCGAACAGGGTCCAACTCCAGCAAATGGCGATGCAGTCGCTCCAACATCGCCGAAGCCTTCTGTTGCCGCAGGTCCTTCCGGGCCTCGGGCGAGAGGCCGCTCTCGCGGGCCACCTTCTCGATACCGTCCAGCGGAGCGATCAGGGCTTCGTGGAGCTTCCGCCGCACATGGGCCCAACAGGCCACTCGGCGCAGATCCGATCGATCCCGCTCCAACGATTCGTATAGGCCATACCCGTCGCTTTGGAAGGTTCCCGCGAACGACTTCAGCATTCGATCCGGACCGTCCCTCCCTCGACTCTTCTGGAGGTCGAGGATCACCCCGCCTCCGGGTCGGGCATACACCCACAACCAGCCGGTCGCTGTTCGACCTTCCACTTCAGGGTCCATCACCTGCACCGGGGTTTCGTCGATCTGCAGGTAATTGCCGGCCAAGAGATCGTCGCGACCCAGCGATAGAGAGGCTCGAGGGCTGTGGCCGTCGCCGCCACCCAATCCGCCAGCGTCGTCCGCGTGATCTCCACGCCAAAACGCGTGAGTTCTTGCTGCACCCGGTACAGCGGCCGGTGCTCGAGATACTTCGAAAGAACCACATGGGCCAGAAGGCCCGGACCGCAGATCCCCTTGTCGATCACCTGCGGGGGCATCGGCACCTGCACCGGGCTCTGATCCTTGCAGGCATTGCAGGCGTATACCGGTCGGACCGTCCGGCGGCGGATCAGCCGGGCAGGGATGAGATCCAGACGTTTGGAGGACTCCTCACGGATCAGGCATTGCTTACGGCCGCAGTGGCTGCAGGTGGTGTCGGCAGGCTCCAGGCGCTCTTCCACCACCTCAAGGTGCTCGGGCAGCGGCCTGCGCACCGGCTTCCTGGCGGCACGCTTCTCCACGTCGGGAACCACGACCACATCCTGGGTCGCCGCCGGTTCAGCCGGGGCAAACACCTCGCCGATCAGCGCCAACTGGTTGTCCTCGATCGGGAGCTTCTCCGACTTGGAGCCGAAGAGGCGGTGTTCGAGGGACTGGATGCGCAGTTCCAGCAGGCGTTTCTCGTTGCTCCATTGCTCCTGGAACCGCCCCAGAAGAGCGACCGCTTCCTCGAGGGTTGCGGGGGTTGAATCTGGGGCAATCACCACGCCAAAAAGCGTAGCAACAAAACTGCCATAAGGCCCGTATTTATTGATGTTTCTGCAGTTCTGTGTGCCCTCGAACCGCCCCCGTTTTCACAGCCTTTCAGGCCCCCCAAAGCCGGTCCTAGGGTCCCTCTTTCGGGCTGCGCCTAAGCCACGGGCGCCGGTGCCTCTTCGAGAGATCAATGCCCCCAAGAGCAGCAGCAACTCGACGACACCGGCCAAGCCAGCGTCCCGGCCTCCAGCCGTTTGGCACAGACCCACCAGCCCGTGTTGTCCCAGAACAGGATCTTGGTGCGGTTCCTCGGGGAGTTGGTGAAGACAAAGAGGTGACCCGAGAGCGGATCGAGCCGGAGCGAGTCGCGCACAACCCCCGCCAAGGTGTCGAACGACTTCCTCAGATCGGTTGCTCCGGCGGCAAGGTACACCCGGGTGTTGGAGAGGAAGCTCAGCATCGAGGCAGCTGAGCCAGGAGTTGGCCGACCCACTCCGTCCGGGATCCGGGCGGAATCCGCAACCTCCAGCCATTCGGCTACCGCGGCGTTCTCCACGGGTGGCTGATTGGGTCGAACCCGGACTTTTACGAACTGCGAGGGCAATGCCGGTGTCGGCCTGCCTCCCGGGGCGTGATCAGGAGCCGTTGCTGGTGACGTGGTTCGAAGCCAACGGGCCACACTCAAAGGGTGGACGCCGACCTGCCAGGCGAACTCCTTCTGGGTCAGCCCCTACCTGCGAAACTCCAGAACCAACTCCTCAATCTCACTCTGACTGCGCCGCCGCAGGCGCCGGCATTCCTCCGAAAGCATCCCCTACCCTCACCAACTCCCCACCACCCAGGGAACCGGAGGGTTCACCGCACGCTTACCTAGAACTCGTCAATGCGGGTACGCCACTGACCTGCGTGGAGGCCGCCGATCGCTGGCGCGGCATGACGGCCCGGCAAAGGGGGCAAGAAGCTCCCACTGGATCGCAGCCTTCCCGACGCCGCCTCGCCGTTCTGAGACGATCGACCCGCCATCAGGAGTGCACCTCGACGAAGCCGGTGTCCGAGGCGCCTATGCGTGCCAGAAGGACGTCGAACGCGCCGCCTACGTTCTGACCCGCCAAGCTATCGAGGAACGCCAGCACGACGCGGGCCGCTTGGTTGCGACCCGAGTCGCAGCCTGTCGGAACCTGAGCGAGCTTGAATGCGGCCACTTGGAACTCCAGGAAAAGTCCCGGCAGCTCGTTTCAGGCGACTGGGTCATGAAGATCATGACCGAACACGATGGCGCCGTGGCGTCACTGATCCGCGCCATGCCCAAGCAGCTCGCGGGAAGGATTTCACCGCACGACCCGGATCACGCCGAACGGGAGCTCGAGCGGTGGGTGCAAGAGGTTTGCCTCAAGACGCTGATCGAGACGGACCCTTGGAGGTGAAGCGGTTCGGGCGGGCTCAGTTTTGTCGGCCTCTACTGGCTCTCCTCGCCACCGCGCTTTTCTAGGTCCGACACCTGGCCACGGTTCCACCCACCACCTGCCATCCCACTCACACACCGCTGGACGTGGCTGATGGGGCCTCATGGAAGGTGTCAGATCCGCGGTCAGCTCCAATTCGGCGGAGGGAGTGACCAGGTCAACGGTCATGCGATGACTCGTTCAGGAGCGAGGCGCTGCGCCCGTTTCCACTTCCATTCCTCAATGGCGCAGAACAGGCAGGGAACGATGAACATGGTGACGACGCTCACCGACATGCCGCCGAAAGACGGCAAGGCGATGGGCTTCATCACATCGGCACCGCGGCCAGTGGCCCAGAAGACGGGCATCAGGCCGAAAACGGTAGTGCAGACGGTCATGATGTTGGCGCGGATGCGTTTCAACCCGGCTTGGACTACGGATTCGCGAATGTCGGCGACGCTTTGCATCTTCTTCTTGTCGAAGATGTCTTCGAGGTAGGTGGAGAGCACGACGCTGTCGTCATCCACCACGCCGAGCAGCACGAGGAAGCCCACCCACACGGCGACGGAGAGATTTGTGTCCCATAGCGGTAGCAGCAAGAATCCGGCGGCCAGCGAGACCATGACATCGATGAAGATGACGGGTGCGATCCATTTGCGTCGGAAGCCGAGGTGAAGCGAAACAAACATGATGGCAATGCAGATGGGGACGAGAATCTGCATGCGCTTGGTGGCGCGCACTTGGTTCTCAAACTGGCCGCTCCATTCCCAGTAATAGCCGGCGGGGAGTTTGAGGCGTCCGTCCTTCAAGGCGGTCTGCAAAAGCTTCTCGGCATCCTCGACGACGCTCACTTCGTCGCGGTCACGCGTGTTCATGGTGACGTAGCCTACAAGTAGCCCGCGCTCGCCTTTGATTTCCTGAGGGCCAAGCACGCTCTTGATCGTGACGACCTGCGCGAGCGGGATTTGTGCGCCGCTGCTGGTGGGCACGAGTATCTTCTCAAGTTCGGGAATGTCCTCGCGGAACTCGCGCAGATAGCGAACACGGATTGGGTAACGCTCGCGACCCTCGACAGACTCCATGAGGTTCATGCCGCCGATGGCGACTTCGATCACGTCCTGCACGTCGCGGATGTTGACGCCGTAACGGGCGATGCGGTCGCGGTCGATGTGGAATTCTAGATACGGCTTGCCGACGATGCGGTCGGCCACGATGTCCGTGGCACCGGGCACTTCCTTGAGCAGCGTTTCGATTTTCAGGCCGAGGCGCTCGATCTCGCCGAGATCGCCGCCGTAAATCTTCACGCCCATCATGGCGCGGAAGCCGGTCTGGAGCATGACGAGGCGAGTCTGGATAGGCTGGAGGAAAGACGGCAACACGCCGGGGATGGCGGTCTTCTCCTGCAACTCGGTGAGGATCTCGCTTTTTGTGATCCGCCGGTTCTCCGGGACTATCCAGACGAGTGGTGACTTGAGCCAGCTGGGCAAGTTGGAAAACCAGCGTTTTACCGGGACTTGACGCCAATCCGTTTCGGGCTTCAAGGTGATGATTGTCTCCATCATGCTGATGGGAGCAGGATCGAGCGCGCTTTCGGCACGACCGAGCTTGCCCACGACGCTCTCTACCTCGGGCACCGTGGCGATGGCCATGTCCTGCTTCGCGTTCACCTCAATGGCTGGGCCGAGTCCGGCCTGGGGGAGCAGGGACGGCATGTAGAGGAAGGAGCCTTCATCGAGCGGCGGCATAAACTCGCGCCCGATTCCGCGCCATATCCACAAGCCAGCCGCGAGGATAATCACCGGCGCAATCATGAAGGTCTTCTTGTTATCGAGCACCCAGCGCAGGGCGGGCACATAGACACGGGAGATTCTGTGTGACACCGGGTTCTCCTCCAGCGGTAGGAAACGCTCGTGTGACATGCGCACAACGGCGAGGACGACGATGACGCCGGTGACTACGGACATCGGCCACCCGCTGTAGTGCGAGTCCGCCATCGCCCACATGAAAACTGCATGCGATACGAACACTGAGGCGATGCCCATGCTAGCAGCAATCTTCCACACGGTGCCCCGCGACCATTTCACCGGCTGAAAAAGGAAGTAGCAGAGGAGCGGCACGACGGTGAGCGCTAGGATGACGCTGGCACCGATGGCGAAGGTTTTGGTGAAGGCGAGTGGGCCGAACAGCTTGCCCTCCTGACCGGTTAGGAAAAACACGGGGATGAACGAGACGAGCGTGTTTGAAACGGCGGTGACAATCGCGCCACCAACCTCCGTTGCTCCCTCGTGGATTCTTTGGAAGTGGCTCTTCTTCGGATCCCCCGTGGCGATGTGCCGGTAGATGTTCTCCGTCATGATGATGCCCATGTCCGCCACGTCACCGATGGCGATGGCGAGGCCCGCGAGCGACATGATGTTCGAGTCCACCCCGAAGGTGAACATGAGGATGAAGCACAGACAGACGGACAGGGGCAGCGTGATGAGCACTGAGACCGTGCTGCGGAGATGCACTAGGAAAATGAGGATGACGAGGGCAGCCATCATAGCCTCTTCGGTGAGCGCCGATCTGATCGTCTCGATTGTCTCATTGACGATGTCCGTACGGTCGTAGAACGGCACCACGCGCACCTTGGAGATTCGACCGTCAGCGAGCGTCTTCTGCGGCAGACCGGCTTCGAGCTGCTTGAGCTTTGCCTTCACGCGCTCGACCACGTGCTGCGGGTTTTCGCCGTAGCGCATCAACGCCACACCACCGACCGCTTCTACACCCGCCTTATCCAGCGTGCCGCGGCGGAAGTCCGGGCCTAGCGTCACTAAGCCGATATGCTTAATCTGGATGGGAGTGCCCTTCTCCTGCCGGATAACGACTTTCTCCAGGTCCTCCACCGACTTGATGAACCCGACTCCACGAATAAAGAACTCGACACCATTCCTCTCGATGACCTTAGCACCTACATCAATATTTGCCTTCTGCACGGCGATGGTCACGTCCATGAGCGTGACGCCGTGTGCGCGAAGTTTGTCCGGATGAACGTCTATCTGATATTGCTTCACGAAGCCGCCGATGCTCGCGACCTCGCTCACGCCTTCGACCGCGTTGATTTGGTAGCGCAGATACCAATCGTGGATGCTGCGCAGCTCCGCGAGGTCGAAGCCTTCGCCCTCGACTGTATACCAATAGACCTGTCCCAACGCGGTGGCGTCGGGACCGAGCACCGGCGAAACTCCAGCGGGCAAGCGCTGCTGCGCGACATTGATGCGCTCCAGCACGCGGGACCGCGCCCAGTAGTAATCCACATCGTCTTTGAAGATGACGAAGACCATCGCGAAACCGAAGCCAGACATGCTGCGGATGGATTTCACGCCGGGGGTGCCTGTGAGGCTCGTGGTCAGCGGATACGTGATCTGATTGTCCACGTCCTGCGGCGAGCGACCGGGCCAGTCGGCAAAAACGATGACCTGCTTCTCGCCAATGTCCGGGATGGCATCGACCGGTGTGCTTTTGAGGGCGTAGTAGCCTCCGCCGAGTAACGCCAGCACGCCGAGAACGACGAGGAACGCGTTCTTCAGACACCAGCGGATCAGGCCGTCAACCATAGGTCAGGATTTGTGCTAATCATGGCCTTGCGGTTTCGGCGCAGCCTCAGGAGGAGTCGGGGATGGAGATACGCCATTTGTCGGCGGAGCCGCCCCGCCGTGCTGATGTCCGGCGGCGGAGGCCTGGCCATCCTTGTAGAACAGGCTTGGCAGTCCGCGAATCTGGAATTGGCTGTCGAGGAGAAAAGTCCCGCGCGTCACGACCTTGTCGCCCTCGCTCAGTCCGCTCAGCACAGGATAGGAATCGTCTGTGCGCGGCCCGGTGACGATTTTCACCGGCGCGAACTGGCCTTTACTCTTCTCGACATAAACAAGTTTGCGCATGCCGCTGTCGAGCACGGCGGTCACCGGCACGGTGAGGAAAAGCTGTTCGCCTTCCGGCTTCGCGCTCGCGGGCGTGCCGGGAATCTGCTCGAGCGTCATTTTGCAAACCGGGCATTGGCCGGCTTGCGGTTGCAGCACGAGCGGGTGCATCGGACAACTCCACTGACCTTCGACCCCAGTTGGTGCCGGGTTGCCGTTGGCCAGAAGCTCGGCGCGAATAACCGCGCTGACGAACATACCCGGCTTGAGCTTGTGCTCGGTGTTGTTGATGTTGATTAGAACTTTTACCGTGCGTGTCTCCTCATTCAGCACCGGACTGATGAACCAGACACGTCCGGAATAGCTCTGGCCTGGAATTGCCTCGGAGCTGGTTTCGACGATCTGGCCGTATTGCACCCAAGGCAGTTCGTATTCGTAGATGTCGAGATAGACCCAAACCGATTCGAGGTTCGCGAGCCGGTAAAGCATTTCGCCCGGCTTCACCATTGCTTTCTGCACCACCAATTTCTCGATCACAGTCCCTTTGATGGGCGAAAAAAGCGTGATTTGGTCGCTGACTTTCTTGTCGCGCACCAGGTCGTCCACCTGCTCTTGCGTGAGGCCCCAGAGTAACAGCTTGCGCTTGGCCGATTCGACGAAGTTGGCGTTGCGCTGGCTGTCCAACGCGATGAGCAACTCCTGCTGCGCGACGAGCAGATCAGGGCTGTAAATCTCCACCAGATGGTCGCCCGACTTCACTTCGATGCCCGTGTAATCCACAAACAGCCGTTCGACGTATCCCTCAATGCGCGTGGTGATGTTTGCGAGCGCCGTCTCGTTGTATTGCACCTTGCCGACGACACGAATCTCGTGGGTCACCTTTCGGCGCTGTACGGGGACGGTCTCGACGCTCGACATTGCGCGCGCGTGTTCGGAGATTTCCATTCTTGCGCCGGAGTCTTCACTGGTGGATTCGGGCTTGGCCGCCGGTTTTACGGGAATTAACGGCATTGAGCAGATGGGGCATTTGACCGGCTTGGGCAGGCGCACCTGCGGGTGCATCGAGCAGGTCCAGCTTTGTCCGCTCACCTGGACCGCGTTTTCGGTGCCGCCATCGGAAGGCTTGTTGAAGAGCAAAATGGTACCGCCTGCGACAACGACGACCGCCAGCGCAATGAGAAGATCGTTTCTTGTGAAAATGCGTTTCATGGATTCCGTTCCTTTGTAGGAGTGGCGTTGGTCCTTAATACCGGCGCACCGGCTGGTGGCGTGCCGAGAATGAGCAACGACAGTTCGGCCAGCCCGAGTTCTCGCTGCACGCGGGCTTCGACTTCGGACAACTGGAACCCCAAGAGCGTCCGCTCGGCATCAAGCAGATCGAGAAAAGCCACTTTGCCAGACACGTATCCCAACTGTGCGACTTCCAGTGACTGCCGAGCCCGCGGCAAGAGCCGTTCGGTGATCAGTTCAAGATTGCGAGTTGCCTCACGAAACATGAACGCCTTGTCGGCAAATTGGACCGCCAGCGCAATCTGCTCGGCGGACAACCGGGCTTCACTCGCCCGCTTCCCCGCTTGTGCCCCGGCGAGCTGTGCGGCGATCTTGTCACGCCAGATGGGAATCGTGACGCCTAGTTGCGGCGTCACGAAGATCGGCGAGACCTTTGCATCGACCTCGATACCCACGCTGAAGTCGGGCACGCGTGCCTTGTAGGCCAGCCGAATCGAGGCGTCGGCGCGGCGAACCTCCGCTTCCATTGCCTTCAAGCGCGGATTGCGGACCAGTGCTGTGGCCAATAGCTTGTCCGGAGTCAGGTCCAGTGGGGTAGATTCAAACGTTTTCGGCACTGGTGGCGCGGCATCCTCCTCCGTCAAACCCAATGCGGCCTTGAACTGCGCGAGCAAAAGATTGCGCGAGTCTTGCAGATTTTCGATTTCGGTCGTCAGCCGCTCCTGCTCAATCTGAGCCCGGAGCACGTCCTGCAAGGTGCCCCTGCCGACCTCATTCTGCGCGCGGGCCAGCTTTTCGATTTCATCCGTGAGCCGGATCGTCTCCTGGTTCACAGTCACTTTCGCGTCGAGGAAGTGGAGTTCGTAGTAAGCCTTCTTCAACGCGAACGCCGATTGAAGTACGCTCCACTCGAAGGCGAAGTATTTTCCTTCACTTTCCGCCGTCGCCACGTTCGCCGCCCACTTCAATTTGCCTGGGCCTGGAAAATCCATCATCAAACCCGGCATTAGCGACACTACCATGTCGGAGATATCGGAGGAGAATGTCAGTCGCGGGTCGGGCAGTGATCGCTTGACCGTGATGGCTCGCACGGATGTGGCCCAATCGAAGTAAGCCGCTTCTACTTGCGGCTGATTGAGCATAGCGAAGAGCAGGAAGTCATGGAACGGCGCGGTCGCGTCGAGCTTCGGCAAAGCTGGCCGTTCGTCGCCCGAACGATAGACGCCAGCAACCGACTCTTGGTCCTGCCGCGACCGCTTCTCTCCGTCTGTCCGCATCCCCATGCACCCCGCTAGCAGCGTGACAGCCAAGATGGCCGAGGTCGTCAAAGCCACCATGAAGCGGATCCGTTGCGTGGATGATCTCATGGGCGCGCTCACTTGCGCCCCGCGCCACATCCGGTGGATGCGGGGGTTATAAAAGTGTTTCTGTAACTTGCCTTTGTCTTCCCGCACCTCCCTCCCTTTGAGGGGAGGCGCAGCGAAGGCGAGCGTAGCGAGCCCAGCGGAGCCGACCCCCAAAGGGAGGGTGGTGCACCGCGCGCTAAAAACTGGTCGAGGGCGGGCCATGTTGGCTTCCTGTTGCGGTGGCACCAAACACATCCAACAAACGCCTCATATGGCCCGTTTCTCCCAAGCTGAACTCCTCAACAGCCTCCTGCAACTCATCAACGAACACGGCACCGGAGGCCTCGCCGAGGGCATCCGCCTGATCGTTAACGAAGCCATGCGCCACGAACGCACTCAGGTCCTAAACGCCCAATCCTACGAGCGCACCGAGTCCCGCAACGGCCACAGCAACGGCTACAAGTCCAAGTCCGTCGACACACGGGTCGGTCCCATCACCTTCGACATCCCAAAGTTCGTGGCGGTCCCAACTTCTACCCCAGCGCCCTGGACAAGGGCGTACGAAGCGAACAGGCCCTCAAACTCGCCTTGGCGGAGATGTACGTCCAAGGCGTCTCCACCCGCAAAGTTGCTGCCATCGTCGAGAAGCTCTGCGGGACCTCGGTCAGCTCCACACAGGTCAGTCGCTGCGCCGCCCAGCTCGACGC
>SXGQ01251812.1_pt1 | contig 15910 bp, 12 predicted proteins | sample 3178371 | NCBI WGS metagenome assembly SXGQ01 (sample SAMN11356859, study PRJNA531348) | freshwater metagenome | isolation source: freshwater sample F1-20 | place: China: Fuxian Lake, Yuxi | collected 2017-12-25
CGGATGCCATAGAGAATATGCAATTTAGTTAACTCACTATGGTCATACTTTTTAGCTACGCTAGATGCACTTTCGCGTATCTCATAACTCAGGCTCATTTAAAAATTGACTTTGTTATGATTGCCTAAGGTCTTCAACCGTCTTACCACCAAAGCGTGCCTTTAGATTGTCATCTTCTCCATCTGCGGTAAAACCAACGGCTGCCAAAGCTCCTTTTAGCTCACCAGCATCTAAGGTATCCCCAGCAAGGTTATGTTCAAAAATTACAACATATTTACCTGGAGAATCCGGCATTTCATTTGCCCTAAACCTTCCATAGTCGAAAGTTTGTCCCTCTGTTGCAATCCATTTGAACAATTCTGGCGTTCCCTTTACTTCACGGAGAACCAAGGCCCACACATTTACTAACGTTGTTGAGATTTCATTATCCCTACGGAATTCATTTATCTCTGGACTACTTTGATCTGATTCATTACAAGCTATAAAAATATTGGTTGATTCATAGGGGATGCTCAAGTCCCCATCATCGTCAAGTTGAACAACATTGAAAAATTGCTTCGCAAATCTTTGAACTTTATCTTTCACAAGTAACAGATTTGGGCTAGCCATGATATTCCTTTCGCTTTGTGTTGACCAAGCCTTCATTATCAGAATTGATAAGTCAACCTCTAAAAAAAGTATTTTTTCTGATAATGGAATGCCACCTGGCCAAGATTCCCTTTCTCATCTTCGATGATTAAACAATTTTTATTAGGAATACTTGTGCCTATCTTTACTTCTCAAATTTTAGCTTAAAGCCAGAATTAACTGTTTTCCCTGTTATTCTTCTAACCTAGATCAATTCTTAATCTGGCAACTACCAATCTTTAGGTTGCGGATTATTCTCTCTGGCCAGCACGTCTCCTCCCATTTCAGTCCCCTTACGCCCCCAAATTAGTGCGGGGTAGAGGGCAATTGTTGAGAAAATTAATAGCGATAGTGGAAGGACTGGCAGCTCTACGCCCCAAATTCCTACCCAGAACCCAAGTGAATTAATAGATGCGAGTACAGTTGTGGTAATTTGAACGGGCCACCAGGCTTTCTTGCCCATAAAGGCAAGAACAGAGCAAGCTGCACAAAGTCCTGCCTGGCTTAATAATGGAACTATCGTGGAAAAGATAAAGTAACCATCAATGTTTGGAAAATTCCAAGGAATTGCGTAAGTCGCTGACAGTCCTGACACGATTACAATTGGCAAAATCCACGGCTTAGCTAAGTTCACTCAAATCCCCTATTCTGAGGTTGTACTTAGAAATTCTCCAGAATTCTCTTGTAAAACACAAGCGCCATAGGGGAGACTAGAGCATTAGTCGTGCACCCCCCAGAGGAGCTAGAAATGCTTAAGGCTGACAGAAAGCCTTCATGGTTGCCTGCCATTTTCAGTTTATTCGCAGTCATTGGCAGTGCTGTAATCGTGGGCCTTCCCGCGACACGCACCTCCAGTATGGTTTATGTGGGCTACGTACTTACTCCTCTTCTGCCAATCACAATGCTTGTTTGGGCGCGAACCAAAGACAATCTAGGTAGAACCAGTATTTTTTTTGATATGGGCACGAGTGAAAAAATTCTTAAATTAATTTCTGCGTTATCGGTTATTGGATTTCTACTTGCAGTTCTTGTTGTATGGGAGATTGCCAGTAGGTGGTCTCAGCGATGAAAACCCGAGCTTCCTACTCGATGTTTGTTTTTTTTACTTTGCTGAGCATGCTCGTTTTATACACTACAAGTTTTGCAAGAGCAGATACGCCCACTCTTACCTCTCACGGAGAACAGTCTTTAGCTCAATTATCAGAATGCTTAGCGCGCGATGACAAAAGCATTCTTAATGTGCTTTATCTTATTGATGACTCCCAAAGTCTTACACGCAATGATCCGAATCACATCCGAAGGGATGCTTTAATTTCGAGTCTGGAGCAGTTCGTAGATAAGTCTGAAGACTTCCCCTTTCTTACAATTAATAGAGCGTTCACTACATTCGGTAGCAACTTCACCGTAAGAAGAGAATGGCAAAAGTTAGATAATTCACTATTACGAAGCGATCGAGATTGGATTGTAAAAACCATACCTACCCTTGTGAAAGGTAAAGCAACGGATTGGGAAGAGGGATTACTGGGCGCGCGTGCAGAATTCAAGAAAGTCCAATCAAAGGCCAGCTGCGATCTGATGATCTGGTTTACAGACGGCGGAATAAATGTTAGTGAAAATTGGGAATCCACAAGACAATCCCTGGGGCGAATTTGTGGGAAAGATCCAGTTTCACTTGCTGCAACCGGTAATTCATTGATAGACCAGGTACGAGCAAGCGGAATTTGGATTCAAGGAATCTTGTTACAAAATGAGAATGTTGAGTTATCGGATGACTTACGATCGGCAATGTCCTACTTTGCTGCTGTAGTTGAGCAAAAAGCAGTGATAGATCCTTACCTCTTTGAACCCTCACAAATGAATTATGAATGCGGCGTGAACTTAGAGCCCTATGGGCATGTCACGACGACAAAGGATCCAGTCGACATAATTTGGCCGGACCAACTCTTCCGTTGTCTAAGCGATGGTGGAAGAATCATCAAACAATCAGCAGGCGCTTTCGTAGTTGATCCAGGGATTACCCGATTTTCAGTCACTGCATATTCAGAAGCCTTTGAACTTAAGGGAGCAACTGGAGAAGAAATTGTTACTGGGTTGAATCCAGCAAAAGCCAAGTTAGTTACAGTGGACCCCGTCAACTCCACTGGAAGCGTTATACGAGTTCAGGGACAAGTTAGCAACGAACCAGGCAGCGTAACTTCTCCGGGTAAATGGACCGTCAAAGCCAAACAAATCGAAAAATCTGTCATCTGCGTCTATGTTGACATAGACATTCAGTTATCGGTTTCAACCTGTTACGTGGGAGAACCATGTATCTACTCAGGTTTACTATCGCAAAACGGTCTAAAAGCAGATTTGAGTTCTTTTACAAATAAGAAACTGCGGGCTGGTGAATTGCTTGGAACAACAACTGAGTTGCCGATGATAACCCTAGATGGAACAACTTTTAAAGGTGAATTTACGCCAGCTCCGGGAACTACTGAAGCGAATCTGAGGGCGATCTTTAGTTTTGAAACGGAAAGTGGCATTGAATTCGAGATTTCAACTAAAAAGTTGATTTCAGTTATTCCACCAGGTATCTACCCTCGAATATCTCCTGATCCCGTCACGACTTCAGATTTTTCGCAGAAACTGGAGGGTAAAGGTGGAAAGGCACTTGCAGCCTTGACACTAGAGGGACCAAGTCGCACAGTAGGAAGAATTTGTATGGGTGCGCTCGAAGTGAGAGTAGACAAGAAACCTGAGCGCATTTCTAATTATGTGACTTCGATAGACGGTGCCCAATTAAGTACCGAGAATTGCTTTGAATTAGCAGCTGGAGAGTTGAAAAAAGTTGAATTGGGTATATCCAACGATGTTGCAGAGAACTCGACCTCAAAGGGTTTCATAGTTGTTACTTATTCTGCTGAGGGAGAGCCTGATGTTGTCTCTAAGCTAGACGTTACTTTTGAGACATCAGTTGTTTATAATGACGGTCGTCGTTGGCTACTTTTGGTGCTACTTATGCTCTTAGGAGTCGGGGCTCCACTCTTAGCTTTGTATTTGGTGAATGCGGCCAATTCAAAGATATTTATGAAGGATCTATACAAAGCTGAGATTCCAGTAAAGTTAAACGCTCGTGGTGAAATTGTGGGGATTCAACGAGTTGAGAGTAAAGGCAATGGAGTTGTAATTTCTCAAGACGATTTTATCCCATTTGTTACAGGTCCAAAAAAAGAGAAAAAGGTTAATCTTCCCTCTGCAGTTCTTGAAGGTAAGGCGCCGAAGAATCCCTTTGGCTTGTTAAGTGCCCAGCTGACTACATTTCCTGGATACGTCGTCGCATCTTCGGTTATTGCATCAAATGGTCGCCTATCGAACAACCAGGCACCGGCACGATTGAATCCATCAGGTTTAATGTATGTAACTCAGACAAGTGAGGCTAATTCGAATTTGAAGAATCAGAGTAAAGATTCAGCTTTGGACACTACCTATCCGGAAGCAAATCTTGTAGTTTTGCTTGGAATTAAGGGCGATGCTTATGAACAAGTTGAGAGACTTAATACTGATATCACCACCAACTCAGGTTGGCTAGGTGATTTGACTTCACCGAGAATGGATCAAAGTCCAAAAAGTCCTAAAGAAAAAAAGAAACGCTCAAAGAAGAAAAAGAAAAAAGATTCAGATAAGGCTGTTCCTGAAAAAGAAATTACTGAGAACAACCCTGGCGATGACGATTGGGGCTCGCCCGGCCTTGGAAGTGGTACGAGTTCACCAACTGGCGGCGTAAACTCGCCAACGAGTTTGGACGATTGGCGCGGAGGCAGCTCCGCGGGGGGAAAGAACGATGATTGGTAATGCACAAAACAAGCCAAGAAAGAAGGTAGCAAAATGGCCCTATCACCCGTACTAATTGTTGGAGCTGGTGGCTCGGGAGGTAAGACTCTTCGGGCTTTGCGACAGACTTTATTGAGGAGGCTACGTGCCAAAGGTTGGCATGGAGACATACCTGCGGCATGGCAATTTCTTGAAATTGACACAGTATCTGTTCAATCGCGAGAAGGGTTTCCTGCTGATCTTTTGCCACCTGAGGATTACCTAGGGCTAGTTACTCGAGACACTCAGTATCGGGGTTTGCGAGAGGCCATGCAGCAAAGGACCCCAACAGCAGTCCATATGGGTGCATTTGGAGGTTGGCTCCCAGAAGATACTGAAGTCAATATTGCTCAAGGTGCAGGTCAATACAGAACTCTTGGACGAGCGGTTGGTTTAACTCAGCTATCAAGAATTGCGGAGAAGCTATCTCGCTCTTACTCAAGGATGACTGCTTCGGGTGCAGCCGCAGAACTCAAAGAAGTGGCGCGATTGTTGAGTGGCAAAAGCGAACCTGTAAATGAGCAGCCGGTTGCTATTGTCGTTAGTTCTGTTGCGGGCGGTTCAGGAGCGGGAATCTTTCTTGATATCTCAGAAGCTCTAAAGTCAATTAACCCTGAGTTTGCAAAGACAACGCACACTTTCCTTTATGGACCAGATGTCTTTACGAGTGTTCCAGCGGATTTGAGAGATCAGATTCCAGCGAATGTTCTTGGGTCTATTGGTGAAATAGTGTCCGGAGTTTGGTCACCAGGATTATCTGGAGCTACAGCGAGCTTGTATCAAACTGCAAGTTTGGTTGCTCAGGGGTTTACTGGGTTTGGATCTCGATGCAATTACATCATTGGGGCTTCAAATGGGAATGGAGTTTCATTTAAAGATCAGGAGCAGATTTATTTGTCAGCCGGGGAGTCATTGGCAAGTTTTGTTGCAGATGAAAACATCCAAGATTGGTTTATCAAATTTGTTAATGTAAACGTGTTTATCAATTCATCGAATGAATTAATTGTTGATGATAACTCTCAGCTTCGCGTAAATAATGATTCTAAGCAACCACAGCCTCTTGCCGCCATTGGTGTTGCTCGAGTTTCGCTGGGCATGGAGAGATTCAAAGAGTATCTAGCCGAGGGTCTCGCAAAGGCAAATATCCAGCGCCTCTTGTGGCCAAAGTTCGAGCCGGAAGATCCAATCAATCCGAAGACTCGGACTCAATTGGTCAATGAAAGGGTGGAGAGAGGCTGGAGCAACTTTCTGCAAGCATCAGGACTAAATGAACGCGGAGAATCAAATCAAGTTTTAGATTCTCTTATTCCTACAGACTCCAAGGAAAAGTGCGACGCTTTTGCCTCCAAAGCGCTTGCTTTTGCGCAACAAGGAGTAGATGCGGCTGGACTGTCAAGCGATCAGTGGGTTGAGCGACTACTGAATTTCTTTAGATTGCAGCAAAAAGGCTTTGAAGTCGAAGACCGTGCAGCAACCTGCAGAGTAGCTCAGGTATGGGTTGGAGACATTCAGGAACGCTTATTAGGGGTTGTTTCACAATCAATAGCAAGTAGTGGTCTTGACGTGACCATAAATCTTCTGCGTAAACTTCGTGAAGAAGTTGTGTTTGTTTCCAAAGAGGAATTACCAAAGGATGCCGCAGCTGAGATCAGAAAACTAGATCAATTGCCAAGTAAGTTACGAGGAGAGCTTCCGACCAACATGGCCAAAATTCAATCGGAGGCTATGAGGCAAGCGCTGCAACCTCGTTTATCGCGAGCCGTACAATTGATTCGGGATAGCAATGTCATGACGATAGCAAGTGAATTACTTGTAGATCTCGAGATTAACTTCTTGGTTGAGCTTGATAATACATTATCCAACGTCAGTAAGCAGATTGATATTGAGGTTACAAGAGAAAAGGAAGAAAATGGGGATCCGAATCGATTCAATAGTTTCGTCGACATTCTTTCGGGCGTTATACCGTCGCAATATCGAGCGAGTGAGGTTGAAAAACTACTAATCAATCCTGAGACTTACCCTTCCCTTTTAGAAGATTTAGTAAAGAAGAGTGCTCCACAGAGCACTCAATATTGGTGGGATCGGGCAATCGAACGTTCCCTACTGGGAACACTTATTGATGATCGCGGTGACGCTGCCACGCAGAAGCTTATTGATCAAGTAGCGCCTTGGTTGCCCAACAATTCAGACTATAGACAGCAAGGAAGCGAGCAAAAGTCTCTTTTCAGAATTTTCCACAAACCCGATCAATATGAGATTAGGAATAGAGAGTGGCTCGAGGACACATCGACTGCTCTTGGCAAATACCTCTCACAGAGTTTAGTCGAATACCTAATTCACCCTAATCCCACTACTCAAGCGGAGCGCCGGGACACATTCACCAAAGCCTTTGATTCTGCTCTCGACATCGCGGCCCCTCTTTGCAAGCTTAATTACAACCTGTTAGGAAAGCTTCATCCAAAAGTCCTACAAAAAGATCCATTCTTACTGCAACTGAGCGCAATCCCATTTGAAAATCAAGGGGAACTAGCGCCGCTGTATGAGATTACAAAGAACCTAATCACTAGCAAGAAATTGTGGAATCAAAAGGTTCAACAAGCCTTTTCTTCAACTGCAAACGTTCAAAGCATTGACATGTTCACTTGCACACCCGTTGCTATGAATCCGATGGCATTCACTTCATTAATGAAGCCAATTGCAGAATCATGGGGGTCTGCAAGCGCAGGTAAAGCGTTGGCAAAGGGCTTTTGGACCAATCGACGAGCACGTCCACTCGTAGAATCATTACCAATCGCTCCACAAGTCGCACGAGATATGGTGCGTGGGTGGTTTATCGCAGGAGTTTTGGAGCAACGTAATTTTCAAAAGGATCAGTCAGACATACAGAAAGCCCGCCCCAAAGGATCTATATGGGTCTCAGCAAGGGATGGCTTTGTGAATTTCCCTCATCCGATGCTTCCGATGCAAAATTACTCGTCCGAGCAAAATCCTGAATTACTGGTAACAGTTCTTAAGTCAGTTTTATTAGCGATGGTCGAATGTCATACTACTAATGGCCTTGAACCACTAGCTCCCTACTGGCGTCTTAAGAATCTTGGCTCCGATGGAGCTTTTCAAGAAGTACTCACGAATTGGATTCGGAAGGGGACTTTAGAAGATGGTGCCCCAACGCCAATTGATTCAAGGGCGGGAAGTAAGGACCAGCCCTTTGCAGCAAGAAAAGAAATAGTCCTGAAATACTTTCAGAATGTGAAGAGTAGCCTTACAAATGTCTTTCAAAGCACCGAAAAAGAGGCAAAGATTTTTCACGTTCCAAAAATATATGAGATATCAAAGTATGTCCTAGAGGCTTTGGATGACATCATTGACCACATAACTACTTTGGAGGATTCAGAGGGTCTTGCCTATTAAAGAAGTTAGCGACTCAGGTGCAACCGCCTCGGTAATCATCTTGCCGGGCGGTGAATCTGATTCTGCGTTAGTAGATTTAGTTGAACAGTGGACAAAGTGCTGGTTGCTGAAACCCGCCTTTTGGGTTTCTGTAAATGACTTTAATAAAATTGCAAATCAAACCGCAAAGGTTATGGCAACTATCGTTGGAAGAAATGGGCGTAAAGAAATTGACTTTCTTCAATATCTTAGTAGAAACGAGATAAGTTGTATAAATTTGATTGCCATACGACTCATCGAAGAAAACACAAATTACAACGGCCAACAAGATCATTTAGTTGATTTAGTTACTGACCATGTCACTCGAGCGAGGCCTGTTACCGAGCATGGTAGTAATGGTCAGGCGGGTATGAAGATAGTGAAAGCTAATCTAGTTTTTGCGCCGACTGATCGGATGGGCATTTCTGCACAAGAACTCTATGAAGCTAAGTGGGAAGCAAATCTTGTTGTATCTTCAGAAGATCGAAGAACTCCTTCAAGGCTTGATGGTTACCTTAGATATTCAGAGAGGGGTAGATTCATATCTTTTGTCCTTATGAATGTTGCCTCTTCGGCCGGTTTATGGTCAGGACAGCGCAAAGGTATTTTTGAGATTGTTTCCAGCAAGAATTCCCATACTCCAGCCTTTGGCCGAGTTCGACTCATGCGGGTGTTCGTACGAGGCATCCTCAGCGAGGGACTTTCTATGCGAGTTGCTGCCGAGGCCCTAAAGAGGGCAGCGAAAGCTGACCAATCTAAGATTGAATCTCGAACTTTTCCAAACCCTCACCTGGAAGCGCTAGAAGGGCCATACATAGATAAACGCATCGAGGAAATGTTCGCAGCTTCTATGAAACTAGAGAGTGGCGATTTAAACTATGAAAGCCCAAGTTATGAATCAAAAATTGAGAGAGACTCAGTCGGAGTCAAAGGTGCGTTAAGGAGTTTCTTCCGAGGATCTTGGGCTCTAATGAAAGTCCTTCCGATTTGGTTCTTTGCTGCTATTTGGAATGCACTAGCTAGAGCACTGACGCTCCGACTATTTGGCGAAAGAGGAAAACAAGAAGTAAAGGGTTCTATTGATTTTCCACAGACGAAGTTAGATGAAGATGTAAATGAAACAATTAAATCCATAGGAGAAAGACGCGAAAAAGTCTCCAAGGATCGACACGAGAATTGGCCTACAAATGTCCTTCGAAGGCCAAGGCCAGGACTTTGGGCAGGTCTTCGGAAGATTATTCTGGGAAATTTGGACGGTTCGGCCTTGCCTAGCGAAATGTCGAATCAGAAAAATGATGCCGGCACAGTCAAAGTAATTGGGGACGTCAATTTAGTAATCCCCTCTTATAAGGAATCAGAGTCATGGAAACTTCCACCTCATATTCAAAGGACGGTGGAATCTGAAACCAGATCCGCTTTGTGGTTTGAGGATAAGAAACTAGACGAATTAGAAAATTTTTTACGCGGCCGAAAGACGACAATGGAACAGGCGAGAGATGTAAAGATTTTGGAAGAAGGTGCTTTGAAGTCTAAAATCGATGCTATCGAGGCGCAAATTCACGAAATGGCCCTTAGATTAGAGCGTCTCGACAGGGGCCTACCAGAAGAGGTAGGGGACAATAAGCGTGACTGATTTGGGTAATTTTGAAGAGATCCGGCTAAATATACGAGACGAAGCCCTTAGTCTTTGCAAGAGAAATGAGCACGCAAAGGTTGAGCAGATCCATCTTCTCTATGCTGTGGGAAAGGTGCTTGGAGATACAGGGTCTTTGAACTTCTTATCACTTGAAGTAGTCGAAGAAAGATTGAAGCTAATTCCTCGCGCTACGTCTATCGCAATAATTGTAAGTGGAGAGTTTGAGGCGGCATATGAAAGAGTACAAGATCTTGAATCTGCTTCCAAGGTTGCAAGCGAGATTTGGGAGTCTCTCTCTTTTAAGGATTCCAAAAACTTTACTCAAGATGAACAAGTCTTAACGCCACATTCTGATGCAGTTGAATCTCTTGATAAACCTATTACTGACTCCTTGAACCTTATACCTGTGCCAAGTTTAAACAATAACAATGTTGATCCAGCGGAAGGGGAGAAGCTCGCCCCTGAAGATCGACGAGAATTGCTTGCCAAGGAAGTCAGCAAGTTGGCAACAAAAAAGGAAGAGAAGCACTTACAACTTTCTACTATTGAGTTGGAAAAGCAAAAGATAGTTGGTGAGTTTGAAGACTACTTGAAAGCGGAAGAAGATCTCAGAGATTGGCGGGCAGAAAGGGAGAGGAGTTTTGCTTGGAAATTGATTACAGGCACACGCGAGATTGAATTAAAGTTGCAAGAAGACGAGCGAAAGACTCTTGAGTTTGTCACTAAGCCGATTGAGTTAGATGATGAATTCTCAAAAAAGACACGCAATTGGGTTTTGAAAAATCTTCTTATTAACACAGGATTATTCGGAGCCGTGTGTCTCGCTTTATGGTTGATTCGTAAGTTTGAAAATTCAATTATCGACTTCTTCAGCCAGAATTTCAGCAACGGATTTGTTTCATTTATCGCTAAGTTAATTGTCAATCTTGTATTAAGCATAAATTATGCTGAAGTTGTTTTGTTCACTCTTCTTGCTTTCTTATTGGCCTTTTTAGGAATGCTATTTGGTTATTCAAGAAGAGTTGACACATACTCCTATGAACTTGCTAAGCATCTCGAAGACACGAAGGTAATGGAAGAGGCCATCCTTCATGTTCGAAAAGGAAGAGAGAAGATAGGCTCTCTTCATCCTCAGATAGATCCGCTACTGCGAATATATTCATTATCTTTACATGAGCCTTGGGCGATTGATCCGAGATATGACAACTTTTCGGCAACACTTCCAGATACTTCAGAAATTCCTGAGTCTTTAGAGTTTGCTGTACCGACAGAGGTATCTATAGATGAGAAATTTGAAGGCTTGGTCTTACATACATTGAATAAAATTCAGCAAATGAATTGGCGAAGTGATGCTTTGGATGAGCTTGTTTCATCACTAATGAGTTCACTTGGTATGCCAAATAGTGGAGACGCGGTAACGCAGCTTGAGACAGATCAGCGAATGGGCGGCATGCGTCGCGTACTACTTGAGCAAGACCAAGAACTTAGGAAACGAATCCTGCTAGAGATCGGAGACAGGAAGGTAAAGGAGTATTCTAGAATCGTCCAAGACCAAATCTTGCCCAAACTTCAGCCAGACGTTAAGTCACTCCGGCCTGATCCTCTTGAAGAATTAGAGTTAACAGACTCTTTAGGAGTCAAACAAGATACGCAAGTCTCGACCTGGGAAGAAAAATTACGCGAAACGGCGGGACCTGGGACTGCTTTATCGGCCCTAAATTATTCAAACAGTGGAAAGGCCAACAGCAAGCATCTGGAACCAATAGAAAGTATGTTTATTTGCTCCAAGCAGATTCAAGCCGATATGAGTATTGATCGGCAACCGGAAATTGATGCGGGAATTAGGCCTTTTGAAGTATCAATCCGGGTAGACCTAAGCAGTTGGTGCAAGCCAGGCGATTTAATGATTTTTGACGGTCTAGAGTCTTCAACGGAAAATCACGCTGATTCTAAACAGTCAGAAATGCCACAAGAATCAAATCTCGTTTTTTAGGGATAGATTTCGTAATACTTTTCTGAGATTCAGCGACGGCATTGCATTAACTTGTCGCACTGACTTCGAAATTGAGTTTGAGTCAGGCTCCTCAAAGGAGAATTCAGGGAGTGCTACTTGATTTTTAAAGTGGCACACAAATTGCCGATTCTAAATATCTAACTTTGTCTTTTAGTTTGTTCTGTCAATATGAATGCTTATGGTAAATTATTACAACTATGCTCGTTAAAGTGGCAATTATTGGGCTATGCACGTTATTTAGCTTGCTTGTTCCACCACCCGCCTCAACTGCTCCCATAAGAATCAATTCGATTATTGATGGTGACACCATAAAGCTAACAACTGGCGAAAGTGTGCGCCTGCTTCAGATCGATACTCCAGAGATGCGGGGCTCTGAATGTCATTCTTTAGAATCAAGCCAAGCCCTTGCAAAGCTGCTAACCAAAAAAGGAACTTTAAAACTAACTACAGATCCCAGTTTAGATGAGGTAGATAGTTACGGTCGGCTACTTAGATATCTGTTCATAGGAAAGACAAATATAAACTTGAAGATGGTTGAATTAGGTGCTGCAGCTCCTTATTTTTATCGTAAGGAGTTAGGTAAGTACTCTAAAAAACTTCTATCAGCAGCTCAGCAGGCGCAAGCAAAGAAGATAGGGCTATGGGCAACCTGTCCAAGTGCAAAATTAGACCCCTATTCTGCGTTAAGCACTGGAAGCTATAAGAGAACAGAGAGTTCAAGTAAGAATACGAGTGGTTGTGATCCGAACTATGCAGGCTGCGTTCCAGTCTTTCCGCCAGATTTGGATTGCGGTGACATTAGGAGTTTAGGACTTGCACCAGTACGCGTCACTGGAAAAGATGTACATGGTCTTGACCGAGATGGCGACGGCGTAGGCTGTGATTAAAAGAGGATTTCTTCTAGGCCTAATATCAACATTAGTTATTGCTCCAGGATTAAGCCCAGCTTCTGCATCTGATTTGGCCCCGAGCGTTGCCATTCTTGATACCTCTGTTGACAGCAAGATTATTGAAGTTAAACAGAATCTGCTCCATGAGGTGTGCATTCTTGAATGGAGTGTTTGTCCAAATGGTAGAGACTTTTTGGAAGGCCCTAATTCTTCATACCTGCCTGTGAAATACGGTCTATCTAGCTCTTTTGACCACGGAACGCAGATGGCATCTATCGCCATTTCAACCAATCCAAGTTTACCCATCGTGTTTATGAGAATTATTGGAGCAGCAGAATCAGGGGCAAGGCTTAGAACAACGGAGCAGACGGTCTATCAGGCTCTTGAATGGGTATTAAATAATCGATTGCGCTTTAATATTCAAGCTGTTGCCTTGGCACAAAGTTCACACAATTTGCTCTCCTCTAAAGATTATTGTCCAAAGAGCGCTAGAAGTGTTACCGCAATCACTAACTTATTTAACGCAGGCATCCCAGTCTTTGTGGCCAGTGGAAATGATGGAGATAAGTCGAGAGTTTCTTGGCCAGGCTGTCTGCCTCTAGCAATACCAATAGGGGCAATTACTAATGGACAGATATCAAGTTATTCAAATGTTGACCCAGACTTGAGCATTTTCTTTGCAGCGGGTGAAGCAAAGGCTAGATCTTCACTTCAATTACAAGCAAATGCTTCAGGCACCTCAGTTTCTACCCAAGTGTTTGCAGCAATGTGGATCTATCTAAGAACTCAATTACCTGAATTGAGTCTTATCGAATCAATTAGCTTCATGAAGAGCATAGCGCGGCAGGTGAAATTTCAAGAAAAGATTGGCTACTGGATTGACAAAGATAATTTAATTCTAGCTGTTGAAAAGAGAAAATATGGCTTGACACTCTCATCAAAAACTTATATTGTTCGAAAAACAAGAATGCTCATTTGAAGGATTTACTTTTCTTCCAACTTTCTTCTTATCGCCTCTAAGTTTTCATTAATTTGAGCCAGTGTTAATAGTTGTAAGGCATCAATACTCAAAGAGGCATAATCTTCCCAATCACTTGTACCGATAATGGAAAATGCAGCAAATTCGCCACCTGATATAGCTCGCTTATATTTCTTTGTTCCGGCCAGATGTGAGAGCAGAGATTCGACTACCTCTAGATTTTGGCGTGCCGTTCGATTTGAGATTGGAATATCCCTCGACTGAGAGTTAGCTCTATTAGTAGTTTCCTGTCGAAAGTTCTCACTAAGTTCTCTCTCCTTCAAAACATATGAAATGGATTGCTCAGGCCCTGAGTATGAAAAAGATGTGTGATGACACGCGGCACATTCAAGACTCACAAAATCTACATTTGCACCGCAGTTATCACAAAGTTTCTTAGTGCTCAGAATAACCTCCTTTATTAAAGATTATTTGGGAACTAAAGGGGCATATCTGCATCAAGCAATTCCCCTATAGCAAGCTAACTCAATAAATCAGAAGTCCATATCGCCAGCATCAAATTCTGGCTCTTCTTCCTCTGCTTTTTGCTCTTCTGCATATTGCTGAGCTGATTCTTGAGCACGTTTTAGTGCAGCCATTTGTGCTGCGCTCATTCCTGCAACAGCTCCAGCGGCCCCACCAGCAAGAGCAGAGTTTGTGGTGCTCGAACCAGAATTTCCTGTTGTGGAATTAGGAGCTGAAACACTTGAGCTATTCGAGGAGGCGGAAGCACGACCTGCTCCAATTAGAAATGTTCCAATGGCCATAGAAATCCAATGCGAATAGTTATAAATCGAATCTGGCAAGTAAATCCCAAACCAGTCGTAGTAAACATCTGTCCCTGATTCACCCATTATGTAATCAAGAATTCCCCAGATAATAAGTAAAGCGCCAAATCCCTGCATGAGCCCACCCTTTCTCTCTGGGGAAGAATTTTGATGAAGGCTAGCAGAAGGCCATGAAGAGTTCTAGGAATCAGGCAAAGTTTTTAATAGGGGAACAAGAATTGAAATCAAAATGTCGCGTGAGGATGAATTGGAGTGCTAAAAGAGATCCCCAAGCCAATCCAAATTACTTTCCCCTTCGCCCATAGATTCTTGCATTTCATCTCTAAGATGTTTGTTTACAGCCTTTGCTGCCATAAATGTTGCAACAGAGGCAGCTGATGCCCCAAGAGGCCCTCTCAAATTCTTTATAGTCTCTTTCAAAATATCTAAACCCTCTTTGGCCCACTTAGCAAACCAACCTGAACCTTGATTAGAAACTTCAGTTAGATCAGAGACTAACGACTGTAGTTCCTCCTTTGAAAAGGAGTTTCGCAATACCCCAATTGCAGATCCTGGATTTGATTTAAAGAGATGAAAGATTGGATAAAAGCGAGATTCAATATGCCCGTGATTGAGAGCGGCGTCATTCCAGAGCTCCATGGCCTTACTTTCATTTCCTTTTGCTAAAAATGCTAGCGCAACATTGCTTTTGCAATTAGAGATTTGATAGTGATAGTGATTAATAACAGCATTCTTCTCCGCTACAGATACTAACCAGATCTTATCTATGCGAGCTCTTTCCTTAGCAATCCAAGGTTCAGCCAATGGAAGATAGGCTTCAAAATCTTTAATTGCTCTATCTATTTGATCTTCAATAACATCAAACCATATAACGCTTGCTAAGGCGTTAGGTTGTCCGTTTTCTGCTGCGAGGCGAATAAGTCTCATGCCATCAGCGCGATGTGGTGTGTCCAGGAGTAGATGTCCATCGTTGTTATTCTGAACATCAGGGTTATCAAATAGTTTCATATCTCTGTTAAACCCTTCTTTGCTGTGCGAGGCATAATTGATTGTCATCCTTAAATTGGAAATGTAGTTTATCAGAGTAGAAATTCGTTCAAATAGCTCTGCAAGTAAAATCAAATACCCTGCATTGAGCAAACCCCTGAGTTCAATTTGGTAAAAAGTAAGTTATCGGTAACAGCTTATCGATCCTCTACTATGTAGAAATAGAAAGGCTTTTATCTCATCCAAGGACTTTCAATATAGAACTCTGCCACATCCCAAACTCCGCTCTTTGAATTGGAGAGTGGAAGTGGGCTATTTGCCCTAAAGTTTAGGTAGCGAAGGAAAAATTTACTTCCATCAGAATACAGACCACTCATCTTTAATTTAACTTGCTCCTCAAAGATATTGCCAGAGGCGCAATCTGGATCACAATCATTTGCCTTGTAAATACCAGTACCTTCAGCGCCTTCGGCTGACCAAGTGCTCCACTTGATATCCCAGATAGCGACACCAAAATCAGCACAGAAAGGAGTTGCAACCTCAGGTTTTTGAGTAATCAACTCACATTCAAACGAGAGCACTTCTGCTGCCGCAATGCCAGAACTATCTTTTACTTCAATAAGCTTAAATTCATCTTGCACCTCTTGGCTTTCAGAACTATCAACTACG
>SXGQ01288817.1_pt1 | contig 15910 bp, 9 predicted proteins | sample 3178371 | NCBI WGS metagenome assembly SXGQ01 (sample SAMN11356859, study PRJNA531348) | freshwater metagenome | isolation source: freshwater sample F1-20 | place: China: Fuxian Lake, Yuxi | collected 2017-12-25
GCAGTTGCTGTTCGAGGTCGGCCATGTCATTGTTGCGGTAGCGATACCGCTGAGCCTTGCACAGCCGAATGCCGTCGATGATGCTGGCATGGTTTAACTGGTCCGAAATGATGGCGTCCTGTTCTGTGAGCAGTGTTTCGAACAGACCGCCGTTGGCATCGAAGCACGAACTGTAGAGGATGGTGTCATCGGTTCCGAGGAAGCTGCTGATGCGTTGTTCCAGGGCGTGGTGGACGGACTGCGTGCCGCAGATGAAGCGGACGGAGGCCATGCCGTAGCCCCAGCGATCGAGTGCTTCGCGGGCGGCCTGCACGATGGCCGGGTGATCAGCCAGTCCCAGATAATTATTGGCACAAAGATTCACGACCTGACTGGAATCAGCCAGCCGGATACTGGTGTTCTGGGGTGAATCGATGGTGCGTTCGGCTTTGAACAGTCCCTGAGTGCGGATGGACTGCAGTTCAGCAACAGCATGATCAGTGAGACCGGACATGGCGATTTTCCTGACGCTTCAGTTGTTCCAGTTCAGAATGACTTTTCCGGACTGGCCGGACTTCATGGCTTCGAAGCCTTTGGCAAATTCGGTGTAGTGCAGTCGGTGCGTGATGACGGGGCTGATATCCAGCCCGCTTTGCAGCATCACGGTCATCTTATACCACGTTTCGTACATTTCGCGTCCGTAGATGCCGTGAATGGTGAGCATATTGAACACGACCTGAGTCCAGTCGATGGAGATGTCGGTGGTGGGGATGCCCAGCATGGCCACTTTGCCGCCGTGCGCCATATTGGCCAGCATGCTGCGGAATGCGTCGGCGTTGCCGGACATTTCCAGTCCGACATCGAAGCCTTCGACCATACCCAGTTCCCGCTGAACATCTTCCAGTCGTTCGGACCGCACATCCACGGTGCGCGTGGCGCCCATTTTTTGGGCCAGCTGCAGACGCCACGGGTTGACATCGGTCACTACCACAAATCGAGCTCCGGCATGACGAACGACGGCAGCCGCCATCAGCCCGATTGGTCCGGCCCCGGTGATCAGCACGTCTTCGCCCAGCACGGGGAAAGCCAGAGCGGTGTGGACTGCGTTGCCGAACGGATCGAAGATGGAAGCGATATCGCGGTCGATGCCGTGGTGATGATGCCAGACATTGGTCATGGGCAGCGCGATGTATTCTGCAAAGGCCCCCGGACGATTGACACCGATACCCTGAGTTTTGGGGCACAGGTGTCGCCGTCCGGCGAGACAGTTGCGGCAGCGGCCGCAGACCACATGGCCTTCACCGCTGACAATGTCCCCCGGATGAAAATCGGCGACGTTCGAACCGACTTCCACAATTTCGCCGACAAATTCATGCCCGACGACCCTTGGTACCGGAATGGTACGCTGTGCCCAGGCATCCCATTCATGGATATGCACGTCCGTACCGCAGATACCGGTTCGGTCAACTTTAATCAGAACATCATTCACGCCGACCTTGGGTTCCGGAACGTCTTCCAGCCAGAGCCCCTTTTCCGCGTGGCGTTTGACGAGGGCCTTCATCTGAGTTTCTTTCGCGAATTTCAGCGGTTTTTGAATATACTGGAGATTGCGTGCGGTATAGTACACGTGGTGGCGTTCGGTTTGCAAGAAGAATCATCCAGTATATTGAAATCCGGAAGTGGTGAACTGATGAAATCCGCGCGTTCTGCCGCTGATGCTGCTCAGTCAACCGCATCAGCTGAATCGGCCGAGGATGTCAGTCGGCATGTGTGTCGTCGGATTCACCAGCTGCGGCGTGACCGCGGGTGGTCACTGGATGTGCTGTCGCGGGCATCCGGTGTCAGCCGCTCAATGCTCAGTCAGATCGAGCGTGAGCAGGCCAATCCGACTCTGGCGGTGACCGTCAAGATTGCGGGTGCGCTGGGAATGAGCATGGCGGAGCTGGTGGAGCAGGCAGGTACGGCACCGGGAATTGAAATTATCCGGGCCGATGACCGCAGCCACATTTTTCGTTCGGACCAGAACTGTTCCATCCGGACTCTGTCACCTCTGCATCTGGAGAAGGATGTGGAGTTCTACGAGGTGCTGCTGAATCCTGGTGGCGCCCTGCGGTCGGCTCCGCACTTCCAGGGAACTCGCGAATTTCTCACGGTGCAGAAGGGCCGGGTGGTGGTGATTTCGGACAACGAGACGACGGAGCTGAATCGGGCGGATTCGGCCAGCTACCGCGCGGACGTTCCGCATGAGATCCGGAATCCGGGCAAGGCCGAGGCGCTGGTGTTTTTGGTTGTGATCTACCAGTAGCTCGGAATTTAGCCTGAGCGCCGCCCATGAATCGCACGGGGTGGAGTTTGCCACGGATGAACACGCAAATTCGCCACGGATGAAACTCGCTGTGCAAAAGCCGGTGGGTAATGGGATCGCGAGGCTCCCACCGAGCCGTTCACGTCCGGTGCTGCCACGCACAAGGCTCAGCCGGAGCTTCGCCCTCCCGTCAGGCGAAACCCGGGGGCAGGGCAGGGCTTTGTTGATGAGCTGTGGCTGGTGGGGGGGCTTTTCAGGGTGGTTTACCCCCTCACCCACAGCCCCTCTTCGCCTGCGGGCGCGCAGGGGAGGATTGAGTTGCCAGTTGTCAGTTTGGGGCGTTCAACTTCGCGGCTTCGCAGCTTCGCGTGAGGCAAAACTCGGTCGCCCTGCGGACGATCGCAATCCTGTCACAGCAGGATTTCCTGCAGCACCTGGCCGTGCACATCGGTCAGGCGAAAATCCCGCCCCTGATAGCGATACGTCAGATGTTCGTGATTCAGTCCCAGCAGTTGCAGCACTGTGGCCTGAACATCGTGGACGTGAACCGGGCGTTCCGCGATATCCATCCCGAAATCATCGGTCGCTCCGAGCGACATTCCCGGTCGCACACCGGCTCCAGCCAGCCACATGGTGAAGGCATCCTTGTGATGATCGCGTCCGGCGGTGGCGGCAGTGCCACCCTGCTGCAGGGGCGTGCGTCCAAATTCGGACATCCAGACCAGCAGTGTGTCCTGCAGCAGTCCACGCAGCCGCAGGTCCCTGATCAAAGCCGCAATGGGTCGATCAACTTCCCGGCATTTGCGGGGCAGAGCGGTCTGCAGAGAGGAGTGGTGATCCCAGTCGGCATCGAACAGTTCAATCGTGCGCACGCCGCGTTCCACCATGCGACGGGCCAGCAGGCAGTTGGCGGCAAAGGACGGCTGCCCGGCAGTGGCTCCGTACTGTCGCAGAGTGTCCTGCGATTCTTCATTCAGCGCCAGCAGCTCGGGCACCGACGACTGCAGGCGGAGGGCCAGATCATACTGGCTGCTGCGTACCGCAGCGGCAGGATCCAGAGTCTGCTGAGCCCGGATGCTGTTGAGGCTGAGGAGCGCTTCCAGTTGTCGCTGCCGGTCTTCGGGCTGGTACCCCGGCGGATTGGACAGAAACAGTACGGGATCGCCCTCGGCTCGAAACTGAGTTCCCTGGTGAATGCCGGGCAGGAATCCGGCGGACCACAGACTGGTGCCTGCTCCGCCCGGAGGCCCGCTCAGCAGCACGACCCAGGCCGGCAGATTAGGGTTGTCTGAGCCCAGTCCCCATGACAGCCAGGCTCCGAGCGTCGGTCGTCCGCTGCGTCCGAAGCCGGAATGCAGGAACATCTGAGCCGGGGCATGATTGATTTCATTGGTATGGACCGATCGAATCACGGCCAGCTCATCGGCCACCGTCGCCAGCTCCGGCAGCAGCTCGGACAGCACCTGACCGCTTTCGCCGTGTCGCCTGAACTTCCACGGAGAACCAGCCAGTACTGACGTTTTGCCGATAAAGGCGAAATCGCGATTGCGGGTCACCGATTCCGGACACGGCTGGCCATGCCGGCGGACCAGTTCGGGCTTGTCATCAAACAGATCAAGCTGCGAAGGGGCTCCGATCATGTGCAGACAGATCAGGTGTTTCGCTTTGGCGGCGAAGTGGGCGAGCGGCCGGGTGTCGACAGTGCCGGGGACGCTGGCGAATGTTCCGGCCAGCCTGCCGCCGGAGATTGCCAGTGCGGCACCGCCGATGGCAGCGGCTGCAGTGCGGCGGGTGCAGGTGGCTGAGTCAGAATTGCCGGACCGTGACATAAGCAGTGCTCGGACTGAAATCAGGGAAGGGAATGGGGGGATAACGTGATTCAGGGACGAGTGATGGTTTCGTGCAGGTTCAGCAGGACTCCGGCAACCGCGTGCCACGCGGCCTGTTCGATGGTGTCGTGAGCGTCGGCGGGGGAACGCTGCCGCAATGCCTCGCGCTGCTGTTTCAGCAGTTGCAGCAGCACCTGCAGCTCGGCCGGTTCCGGTGTGCGGGCCGTGCAGAGCTGAAATCCGTGGGTCAGTCGCCGGGAGTCTGTGTCAGCGCCGGGGCTGCTGAGCATACGGCCGGCGAGTGCCGTGGCGGCGTCAACGCTGACTGGTTCATTGAGCAGAGCGAGGGCCTGCAGAGCGGTACTGGTACGGGAACGCTGCACGGTGCAGGCGAAGCGTGCGGGACCATCGAACGTGGACAAACTGGGATGAATGGCACTGCGTTTCAGCACGATGTAAATGCTGCGGCGATATTTTTCGGTGCCCGGGCTGACCTGATAGTCATACTGCTGGCCGCCGACTTTGTTCCAGAATCCGGCGGGCTGCGGCGGCCGAATGGGCGGGCCGAATTGTTTCAGGTCCAGCAGTCCGGAGGCAGCCAGCAAATTGTCGCGGATCATTTCGGCATCCATGCGAAATGAGGGTCCGCGGGCCAGCAGTCGATTCTGGTCATCCAGCTGCTGCTGCCGTGTGGAATCGGCTGACTGGCGAAAAGTGCGGGACAGCACTATCCGGCGAAGAACATGTTTCATGGACCAGCCATTTTCGATCAGCTCGACCGCCAGCCAGTCGAGCAGTTCCGGGTGGCTGGGAGGTTCGCAGCGAGAGCCCAGATCTTCGGGAGTCGCCACCAGTCCGGTACCGAACAGCTCGGCCCACCAGCGATTAACGGCAGCTCGCGCAGCCAGCGGGTTGGCGGGCGACACCAGCCAGCGGGCAAGTTCGAGGCGGTTCTGCGGCTGAGTCGCGGGCTGCGAACCGCGGAACAGGGCTGGTATCCCCGGCTGCACGGCTGCTCCGGGCTGTCGGTAATCACCGCGCTGAAAGATGAAGGCCGGCCGCGGCTGCTGTTCAACCATGACCAACGTGGTGGCTGGTGCGAGTGCCGCGAGGCTGTCCTGTACCTGCTGCAGTTGCTGCTGCAGTTGTTCGGTTTCAGGATCCGAGTCGCTGAACAGGGCTGACAGTCGAAAACGGCCGAGGCTGCGACCACTGCCAAAGTGCTGATCAAGCCGAATGGTAAGGATCGAGTTTTCGGTCAGAGTAAGGGGGCTGGCCAGGCGGAATGTGGCGTGATGTGGCGCAGCGAACCGCGGGGCGATGGCCCAGCCGGTCTTTGGCTGTCCATCGACAGCCCCGGCGACATCCCAGTTCTGCTGCGAAAAGTCGGCGGTGGCGGATGTGAATCGCAGCGGAAGCGGATCTGCGTCGCCTTCTGTCAGTGTGGCTGTGAATTCGTGCAGGACGAAATTCGGGCGTTTTTTATCACCACGACCGGGACCTTTTCCGGGCAGCGAATCATGCGGCAGTGCTTCCAGTCGCAGGGCGATGATGTTTTGCAGCGGCTGGCGGACGGTGACGGTGACCAGGTCATCAGCGGGTGGAGCATCGCCACTGACGAGGATGGAACCATCAGGTAACGTGTTCCAGGTATCGGCAGCAGCAAGTGACCGGATGGACTCGGCTTTCAGAACGACGGGAGCAGAATCCGTGCGGGGCTGGTCAGCGGCTGATTTTTCGTTCGCGCTGCTGCTGCTGCGCTGACGTTTCAGTTTCTGCTGAAGTTCTGCCAACCGGCTGTTGAGTGCAGCGCGTTGTTCGTCGTGTCGGGGATCGGAGAGCGGCATTTCCGGCCCGATGAAACGGATGGAAGACGGCTGAGCGGGGTTGGCGCGATCGGCTTCGAGGGCCGTATTGTTGAAGCAGGCCAGCAACTGATAGTAGTCCTGCAAGGAGAACGGGTCATATTTGTGATCGTGGCACTGAGCGCATTCGAGAGTGGCGCCCAGCCAGATGGTGGCCGTTGTATTGACTCGATCAATCAGTTGTTCCGCGCGGGTTTCTTCAGGCAGTGAGCCGGCTTCGACATTGGTGGGTGAGCAGCGGTGGAAGCCGGTGGCCACGCGCTGGGCTTCGGTGGCATTGGGCAGCAGGTCGCCGGCCAGCTGTTCGATGGTGAACTGATCGAAGGGCAGGTCTCTGTTGAGTGCCTGAATGACCCAGTCGCGCCAGGCCCATGAATCGCGGAGATCATCGCGCTGGAACCCGTGGGAGTCGGCATAGCGAGCCAGGTCCAGCCAGTGTCGAGCCCAGCGTTCGCCGAACTGCGGTCGCTGCAGCAGTTCGTCAACCAGTTGCTGATAGCGGGTCTCGGAAGGTTCAGCGGCAAAGGCGGCGACTTCGGCGGGTGTGGGAGGTAATCCGATCAGTGCCAGATACAGTCGTCGCACGAGAACGGCGGGGTCGGCCTGAGGAGCGGGCTGCAGCTGGTGACTGTCAAGCGTTTGCCGGATGAATGCATCAATCGGTGAGTCCGTGATTTGCGGTGGAAGTTCAGGGCGCACTGGAGGTGACCAGGCCCAGTGTGGCGGCGGAATGAAGGGATCGGGGATGGCGGCGCCGGCATCGATCCACTGGCGAATGAGCTGCTGCTGTGGCTGAGTGAGCGGATTGCCGATCGGGGGCATGTGCTGTTCGTCGGTGGAGGGCAGAGTGATGCGGCGCAGCAGTTCGCTGGCCTGCGGGCTGCGCGGCCTGAGAATATCCGGGTGCAGCAGACTGTCGCGGCTGTCGATGCGAAAGTCGCCATTCTGCTGCTGCGGTCCGTGACACTGCAGGCAGTTGCGACTGAGTATGGGATAGACATCGCGGGTGAAGCTGACCGACGGCTGTCCGGGCAGCGGGGGCGAGTCAGAGGACTGAACCGGCAGGGTCAGCAGCAGGCAGGCCAGCAGCACAGCATTCATGATGCTGTACCTGACGCTGAGATCACGATGGGGATCACGTGTGGTCGGGGATGCATTCCATTACCGCACTGTCGGTGACAAAAGCCAGGAAACGGGCACGCAGTTCGCAGCTCACTCCAATATCCCTGTCTGCACGCTGATGTCAAATGAAATTGCCGGAATGCCGGGTTCTGTGGCGGGCAACGCGACTGTGTGTCGGTGGGCAATACCCGGCAGATTCCTGCGGCGGACGTCGGTCGGTTTGCCATGACTGCGGTCCGGGCCCGCGTTCGGCCCGCTGTGGGGCGTGCATTCGCTCGAAACACTGACTACCATGCTCAGCAGTTTGCAGCGGTTGGAATGTTCCCGTGAATCAGCGAGTCAGTCATGGCAGAGAGTGCAGCAACGCGGCGTGAGTTTCTGGCAGCAGCGGTGACAGTGGCGGGTGTGGCCGCGGTCCCCGGTGCAGGGCGGCTGGAAAAGCCCTTATTTGCCTACGTGGGAACGTTCAGTTCGCCGCTGAAAGACGTGCTGCCCACGCAGGTGGATCTGCCGCCGGGCAACGGGCGGGGCATTCACATTTTTCGAGTTGATCGGGAAACCGGCGGGCTGACAGCAGCCGGCACCTTTGACCTCGGTACCAGCCCCAGTTGTCTGGCCGTCAACGCAGCGGCCGATCGACTGTATTCTGCCAATGAAACTGACCGCGTGGGAGAATCCAAAGAGGGCACCGTCAGTGCGTTTTCGATCGACGCGGCGACGGGTGCTCTGACTCTGCTGAACACGGTTCGCTCGGGCGGAGCAGGTCCGACGTACGTGGCACTGCACCCCACCGGTCGCTACCTGCTGACGGCCAACTATTTCGGAGGTTCCATCTCGGTGCTGCCGGTGCTGGCGGACGGACGGCTGGGCGACGCAGTGGACGTGAAGCAGGACGAAGGTTCGGTGGGCCCCACCAAAGCCACCAGCGTGCAGCCGGGCAGCTTTGCCTTCAGCGGGCACGACAGAACTCACGCACACCAGATCCTGCCGGACGCCTCCGGACGATTCGTCCTGCATGTGGATCTGGGACAGGATCGCATTTACGTCTGGAAGTTTGATGCGGAGACCGGGAAGCTGAGCCCGGCGAATCAGCCGTGGGTGCAGCTTCCGGCCGGAGACGGCCCGCGACACGTGCATTTTCATCCGAATGGCCGCTGGCTGTATTCCATCCAGGAAGAAGGCTCAACCATTGTGCTGTTTGACTATGACGGTTCCAGCGGTGCCCTGAAAGCCCGTCAGACGGTCCCCAGTCTGCCTGCCGGATATGCCGGCAGCAATTTCTGCTCAGAGATTCTGGTGTCCGCTGATGGCAGGTTCGTGTACGGGGGCAACCGGCTGCACGACAGCATCGGCATTTTTGCAACTGCAGCGGACGGACGTCTGACGCAGATCGGCAACGAATGGACTCGCGGAAACTATCCCCGCAGTTTCACTTTCGATCCGACCGGGGGATTTTTGTACTGCTGCAATCAGCGAGCGGACAACGTGACGATCTTCCGTGTCGACCGAGACAGCGGTTTACTGGAGTTTACCGGGCGTTACGTGCCGGTGGGGAATCCATCGATCGTGGTGTTCTGCGAACCCGGCAGCGGCTGAGCCGGGCGATCGGGGGCTGACGGGCAGCAGCCTCTGCAGCTGCCTGTCGGCGGCGGCATCAGGGCTGCAGGAATGGCCCCAGTCTTTCGATCAGCAACTGCTGAGCAGTCGCCGCGGATCCCGGTTCAGGTTCCAGCAACTGCAGATCCTGAGCATGCACCAGCTGCCGCAGCAGCTTTGACCATTCGCCTGCTTCGGCTGTCTCCGCCTGCCTGCTCAACAGCTGCGGATGCACCACGACGCAGTCCCATGAACTGCGGCCAAAATCCAGTGACCAGTTCATGATCCACGACACGCTGTGAATCACCTGTTCGTCCGTCAGTTCCGGACGCTGCTCAGGAAACGTCAGCAGCACCAGGTCCGGCTTCAGCGGACGCACCAGTCGCTGCGCTTCAGCTTCCAGTTCGGGCAGTGTGCGAGCGATTGCCGCACCATTCTGCTCTGCCTCCGTCTGCCACACGGTCACATCACAGTGCTCAGTCAGTCTCATTTGCTCCAGTGCCCGCTGCAGGGGTTCGACCAGCGGCTGCATGGCCAGAATCTTCACCCGGCCGCCGTCCCGCAGTACCTGCTGCACGCGGGGCAGCCCTGTTTCCGGCTGGACATCGGCCAGACTGACTGGCACACCGGTCAATCGCTGACAGACGGTTTCGGCCAGCAGTCGATGTCCATCCAGATTCGGATGAATTGCATCACTCATGGTCATTCGCCATGTCTGCGGGGCCCGTTCGCGCAGCTTCAGCCCGGCCTGCTGCAAATCACAGAAGGCGACCTGCTGTACCGTCGCCACTTCCCTGATCACCTGACAGAACTGCTGCAGCTTCTGTTCGGGTCGACCGGCTGTATCAATGACGGCATTCGGCGTACACAGCACGGGCTCAGCACCGGCTGCGCGGATCCGGCGTACCAGTTCCAGCAGTCCGTCCCGAAACGGCCCTTCGCCCGACCGCGCCAGATCATTCAGTCCGAAGCTGATGGTCACGATCTGCGGTTGATGATCAAGAACATCCCGCTGCAGTCGCGCGAGTCCGTCGGCCACGGTATTGCCACTGATGCCGGCATTGATGACCGACACGTCACGGCCCGGTAATGCTCGCTGCAGTCCCATTTGCAGCAGCTCGGGCCACGCTCGTCGGCCACCTGTATGATAATAGATGCCGGTCACACTGTCCCCCAGACACACCACTCGCAGCGATTGTCCGGCCCCGACGACTGGCGGTTCAGCGGCAGCCGCCGATCGCTGCTGCATCGCCTTCCAGACAAAGTCCAGCGCCTCGCGGGTATCCTGGGCATTGGTATCGTGACCGCCCTCCGGGCGATGCAGCGAAAGCACCTGAGCTCCACCGGCCTGCAGATGCTGCAGCAGTCGCAGCACACTGTCGGGCGGGACCAGCGTATCACGACCGCCTGTCGTCGCCGCCAGCGGCATCGTCAGGTTCGCAGCAAACAGCTCGGCCGATCGCGTTCGGTAGACGTCCCGGTGAGTGTCCTTCGTGCCCCCGTAGGACGCCTGTATCGCCTCCTGAAACTGCTCATACTCCAGCATATTGGCCGTTCCATTCAGCGCAACAACTCCGTCGATCAGCTGCGGATGCTGAGCAGCGAAGGCCAGTGCTGAGGTACCGCCCATGGAACCACCCAGCAGCAGAATCCTGCCGACCCGCTGCCCCCGATGCAGCTCGTCAATCAACTGCACCATGTCTGCTTCGGCCGCCGGACCCAGCCACGACGTCGGAGCCCGATAATCGGGCGATACACAGATCATCGAAGCCTGTCCGGCAAACCGCCTCGACTCACTGCATTCCGCCCGCGTCTGTCGAATAAACTGCCAGCGATCCGAACCATGCCCATGCAGCATGATCAGCACGTCATACACTCGCGCCGGATCATAGTCAGCGGGCTGCAGCAGCACGTAGCGCTGCTCAGTCCCGTCCAGTCGAGACACAAACGCGCGATCCTGCGGCTCCTGCCAGACCTCATCGGCTGTCACCCCGAGACCGCTCAGCACGAACACCAGCAGACAGCAGAACCAGCGTGCCATCACTGCTACTCCGCAAAATCATTTTGCTGCCGGCACCGACACGGTAATCGGCTGCACCCAGGCACGTTCGAATTCACCGGCCTCGGACGGATTCGGATGTCGCTTCGACGAAGTGACCACGGCCCGCACGTAAAGCTCCTGCCCCGTCACGCGGTATTCCGCCACGGGACCAGCAGCCGCTGCAAAAACTTTCCCCACCTGTTCACTGTACACTCGCGTCAATGTCTCAGCCTCTTCAGCCTTGTCTGTCGCCGGCCTGGACGTCTGATCGAAATCGCGATTCGTTCCGATAAACTGAATCTGATACTGCACATCGGCTTCCGCCTGCACCTCAACCCGCAGCGTCCCCTCACGGAAACGCACGGACTTCAGGCTGACACCTGATGACGAATAGAAGCGACAGGCTTCCAGGGCTTCCACAATGGCATCCGGCTCAAGTGACTTCGCCAGCACAACGACCCAGCCACGACCGGGCTGAGCCCCTTTGCCGGCAGCAGTCTCAAAATAATTGTGACCGTCGTCGGTTCCCAGACCGTACATCACAGGCAACTGCAGCGTCTGCAGTCGGAAGCTGTTGATGATGTCCCACATGCGTTCCGTACCGGCATGCACGGCATCCCCGCTGTTATGCACAGTGGGATGCCCGTTGTACAGCTCAAAAAAGTTCTCGCCCACAACCTTCATCAACTGTTCGGCAGTCACCGCATAACCAAAATTCGGATGGTTCAGGTGCACCAGTGTTTTGACGCCGGTACGTTCCCGGCGGGATGTGGCAGCATTGATGTTCTGCTGAATCACATCCGTAATCGATTCACCGCCTGTCGGGGGCAGCAGCTCGACTGTGTTCGTGGCACACATGTGCACAGGCAGTTTCCCGAAACGATCGGTGATCTCTTCGCCCTGAATCAGCAGATACTCCTGAGGCACCGCCAGACGAGCAAAGATTTCATCAAAGGTCTTCAGCCGAATTTCGGTGGCTTCACCTTCCCCGCGAGTTTCGATCCACTCTGCCGGCCACTGTTCACGCAATCGCTGCACAGCCTTTTCGCTGCCCTTGCGTTTGGCCAAATTCAGCCAGCGTTCCTTTTGCAGCAGAGTGTTGTGATCGGTGAAGACCAGAAACTGATAGCCCTTGTCGCGGTACCACTTCGCCAGATTTTCGGGAAAGTCATCCCCGTCGCTCCACAGCGAGTGCGTGTGCATGTTGCCCTTCATCCAGCGGTGTCCGTCGACAGCCTCCAGCAGCACTTCAGGCTGCTGAGCAAACGTCACAGGCGAGGGAAACAGCAGGGCACACAGCAGTGCCGGCAGTGTCAGCCGGGGCAGGCGGGCAGTCATGGCAGGTCTCAACAGGGGCAAACGTGGGAGAAGGACACTGGGGACGCTGAGAATTGTGACCCTGGTGTCCCGGAATTGCATCAAAGAACGGCATGATCTTCGCAGAAAAATCGCGAAGCTCCGGGCGGAATGCGTTCAGCAGCACTGCCGGAACGGGGGGCTCAGTACTGCAGCAGCGGCTGAGCCTGACCGGATTCGAAGCGAATTGCTGCAGACGTTTCCTGAGCGGTCAGATGGGCGGTTCCGCGAGCCTTGCCGCTGGTCACGGAAATCAGATTGACCTGTCCCTCGCGACTGATCAGCAGCTGACAATCAGCCTGCAGCTGTTTCACCGAAATCTCATCCGTCACCGGCCCTCCGGCAGTCTCCGGATGCAGCTCGAAATACGCCCACACGTTTTTGACTTCAACTTCCATGCCGACCCATTCCAGACGGCATTTCGCAAACCCGCGACCGCTCAGCTGAAACCGTTCAGCCACATACTTCTGCAGCAGCCGTTCTGCATCAGCCGTCGTCTCCAGATTCACGCGCCGCTGGTGCAGAGCCGACAGCTCTTCTTCCATCACCAGCCCCGGCAGCTGCAGTGAAACTTCGAAACAGCGAGTCTCACTGTTCCATTCAACCTCCGCGGCCGTGGCGTGGAACGGGTGTGCCGCACTGTGCCCGGCTGCAGTCACGGCAGTTACCTGCGCCAGCAGCAGCCCGCCGCACAGCAGCAGGCAGCACAGTGTCCGCTGGTTTGCGCCGCTGAGCCTCATGGCTTCTTCGCCCCTTCAGCCCCCGCTTCGGGTTTGGCTTCTTCTTTTTTTCCCAGCCCGGCTTTCTGCATCTGATTGCGTTCCTTCTGATCGCGGAACAGTCGGAAACGGCTTTTCTGGATCTGCGGCGGGAAGTAGTTGTTGCTGCGATCTGTGTCAGCGGTTTCCAGATGCGGATCCAGTTCCACCGAGACCACTGGTTTTTCGGAAATCACCAGTTTTGTCGCGGCCTGATTGTCACGCACCCACAGTTCGGCCGGCAGCCGCACTTCGGTGGTGGAGCCGTCGTCATGTGTCAGCTTCAGGATCACGGGCATGACGAGTCCGCCGATGTTCTGCAGATCGACCAGACAGAACGTGTGCTTTGTGGCCAGCAACTCCTTCTCGCGATCACTGAGCCCGGCCAGCAGCTTTTCAAAGTTCTTTTTGTCGTCTTCGGATACTGCCAGATCATCGAATGAATTGTAGAAGTCCTTGAGTTTTGGGATGGCATCGACCAGCTTTGGCAGCGGCTTATTTCGCGCCTGCGACAGGGTCTCGGGCTCAGCAGCCCGCTCGGCTCGTTTCTGTTCGGCTTCCTTTACGGGATCACCGTCTGACAGTGTCATCGTGCGTACATTTTTGAGAGCGATGTCGACGTGATCGGTGGTGTAGAACCAGCCGTGCCAGAACCAGTCCAGATCCACTCCACTTGCATCTTCCATGGTGCGAAACAGATCGGCCGGATAGGGTCGACGGAACATCCAGCGGCGCGAGTATTCGCGGAAGGCAAAGTCAAACAGTTCGCGGCCCAGGACTGTTTCCCGCAGAATATTCAAAGCAGTAGCGGGCTTCGCATAGGCATTATTGCCCATCTGCAGAACGGATTCGCTGTTGACCATAATCGGCACCTGATCGGTGCTTTTCATGTAGTCCACGATATCCTTCGCTTCGCCGCGCCGCGCCGGATACGTCTCCTCCCACTCCACCTCCGCCAGGTACTGCAGGAACGTGTTCAACCCTTCGTCCATCCACATCCACTGACGCTCGTCACTGTTCACAATCATCGGGAAGTAGTTGTGGCCAACTTCGTGAATAATCACGGTGATCAGCCCGTACTTGGTGCGACTGGAATAGGTGCCATCCTTTTCCGGACGCGGCCCGTTGAAGCAGATCATGGGATATTCCATGCCGCCAACCGGTCCGTTGACGGAAATTGCTGTCGGGTACGGATAGTCAAAGGTGTACTTTGAGTACACGTTCAGGGTGTGCACGATGGCGCGAGTGGAGTACAGGCTCCACAATGGCTCGCCTTCGTTCGGATAGAACGACATGCACATCACACGTTTGCCACCCACATCATGCCCCACGGCATCCCAGATGAACTTACGGCTGGAGGCGAAGGCAAAATCACGCACATTTTCTGCTTTGAATTCCCAGGTTTTTTTGCCCTGAGTTCCGGCGGCCTGATTTTCGAGGGCTTCCTGCGGGGTGACGATGAACTGCGGTTCGGCAGCCGTGCGCGCCTGCTCCAGTCGCTGCCGCTGCACTTCTGAGAGCACGGCATCAGGGTTCTGCAGGACACCGGTGGAAGCCACGATGTGGTCGTCCGGAACAGTGATCCTGACGACATAGTCACCGAACTCCAGAGCAAATTCTCCGGATCCCAGATACTCCTTGTGCTGCCAGCCGACCGCGTCGGAGTAAGCACACAGGCGAGGAAACCACTGGGCCATTTCGTAGAGATAGTTTTTGTCCTCTTCAAAGTACTCGTAACCCGTGCGTCCGGGTGTGACTTTGGAATTATTGATGGCGTATTCCCATGCGACGGCAAAACTGAACTGTTCGCCGGTTTTCAGTCCCCGCGGCAGATCCACTCGCAGGCTGGTCTTCACCACCACATGGGGCAGGGGAATTCCGGCCGCCACGTCCAGCACCTCCCTGACCTTGACGGAGCCGTCGAAGCGAGTTCCGGTCAGCAGAGTATCGAGCGAGTTGTAGCTGAGGCCACCGGCCAGTGCGGGTGCCGGAGCAGACAGTGCGCGACCGGACTCAGGATGCTTGATGTTGGCATCCAGCTGCAGCCAAAGATAGTTCAGCGTATCAGGCGAATTGTTGGTGTAGGTGATGACTTCGCGACCAATGATTCGCTGAGTGGCATCATCCAGTTCAACATCGATCTGATAATCAACCTTCTGCTGCCAGTAGCGATGTCCGGGAGCGCCTGATGCGGTGCGATAGTCATTGGGAGTCGGCAGCAGTTCTTCCAGCTGTCGAAACTTGTCCGCCTGCCGGTACTTGCTGTTGGTGATGGCCTGAGCCCAGGCGGCATCGGACAGCAGCAGGAGAGACAGCAGAGCCCAGCACAGAGCGGTGACGCTGCGGACCGTGAAACCGGGGACAGAATTCGGGGCTTGAAAACTCACTACGCACCTCGACACAGTGGTCGTGAAGCAAAAACGCTGGGCAAACCGGCAGGTTACGGAGTATGGGCATTCCGGGCCGGTGAGCAAGTCAACGGTGAGATTCTGTCACCGGGATCTGCGGAAGTCTGCTGAAAACGGGCCGGACCACGACAGGTCGGGGCTGAGCATCTGCGGGCGGTGCGGGAATTGGCGAGCTGTTGTGAAAAAGCAGCAGAGCGCCGACCAGCCTGCAACATGGCAGGAAGCCTCAGAAGCGGATCGGAACCTGGTGGCAACCGGCGTCACCTTCCAGTGGACTCAAGGTCAGAAAACTGCGATCCATTCCGTCCGCGCAATGTGGAGAAACCACTCGGACGTCAAACGTGGGACGCAGGTCATCCAAACGAAGGTGCATGTAGAAAGACCGGGCAACGTACACTGACAATCAAGTGCCGGGGGAGTGTTACCCTACGTCTTCCAGCAGATTCAGATCTGCTGCGCACGACACCGGCACCTGAACTATCCGCAGTAGTTGCTTCTGCTTGCCTCTGGACACGAAGTCCATCGCCCCGGCGGCCGATCCGATAAACATCACCTGCACCTGTGTTCCACCCAAAACCACGGTCTTTCCCGCATACAGGGGGTTGCTGAACAACTGTTGAAGTCGGATTGAGTTCAGCGGTACCGGAGCGA
>SXGQ01681453.1_pt1 | contig 15910 bp, 11 predicted proteins | sample 3178371 | NCBI WGS metagenome assembly SXGQ01 (sample SAMN11356859, study PRJNA531348) | freshwater metagenome | isolation source: freshwater sample F1-20 | place: China: Fuxian Lake, Yuxi | collected 2017-12-25
CCGCTGGCACCCTTTCGCCACAGGAGGAATCCAATGGCTAGGCCAAGAATGAGGCCGATAAGCAGAGTAATAATGGTCACGAGTGGGCTATCTGTGCTGTTCATGGCCCTATCGTGGCAGGAGGTACTGACAATCACGCGTAGGCTCTACCTCCTATGAGTCTGTCAATTGGAATCGTCGGCCTGCCCAATGTGGGTAAGTCCACCCTATTTAACGCTCTGACCAAGAACAATGTCTTGGCAGCGAACTATCCATTCGCCACTATCGAACCTAACGTCGGTGTCGTTGGCGTACCCGATGCGCGCTTGGCCAAGCTGGCCACTCTCTTTGGATCTGAAAAGCTGCTGCCTGCCGCCCTCTCCTTTGTTGATATCGCCGTAATCGTTAAAGGCGCTTCAGAAGGTGCCGGCCTTGGAAATAAGTTTCTTGCCAATATTCGCGAGACCGATGCGATCTGTCAGGTAATCCGCGTCTTTAACGATGACGATGTTGTTCACGTGGATGGTCGCATCGATCCAGGCAGTGACATGGAGACCATTAATACAGAGCTCGCGCTCGCTGATTTACAGACAATTGAGAAAGCAATTCCGCGTCTTGAGAAAGAGGCGAAGACTGCAAAAGATCGTCTGCCTGTTTTGGAAGCGGTGAAGGCTGCTAATGAATGGTTGCAATCTGGTAAGCCGTTGTCACAATCATCGATCGATCGCGAACTTTTACACGAACTACATCTATTAACTGCAAAGCCTTTCCTCTATGTCTTTAACGTTGATGCAGCAGAGCTTGGTGATAATGAATTGCGCGCAAAATTACAGGCACTTGTTTCACCTGCTCAAGCAATTTTTCTTGATGCAAAGACTGAGGCCGAACTTGCCGAACTTTCAGATGAGGATGCAATGGAACTGCTTGAGTCAATCGGCTTAACAGAGCCAGGTCTTGCAACACTTGCGCGTGTTGGTTTTGATGCTCTAGGACTACAGACATATTTGACTGCTGGTCCTAAAGAAGCGCGGGCATGGACAATTCACAAAGGTGATACTGCGCCAAAGGCGGCAGGTGTAATTCACACTGATTTTGAAAAAGGATTTATTAAAGCGGAAGTGATTGCTTTTGATGACTTTATTAAATACAAAAGTGAAGCTGCATGTAGGGACAATGGAAAATTAAGAATTGAAGGAAAAGAATATTTAGTGAAAGATGGTGATGTGATGCATTTTAGATTTAACGTTTAAAATTTGAAACAACTGTTCATGCTTCGATTTATTAAATATATACTAATACTTACATTCATTATCGCAATGAATTCATGTGGTAATAATATTGCAACTTCTGAGAATAACGAAGTGAATGAAAATGTAATCAAAGCCCCTACCCAATTGCAATATGAAGTTGTTAAAGTGTACACACATGATACCAGCTCCTATACACAAGGTTTGGAATGGTATGGTGAAACATTATTCGAAGGTACCGGTAATTATGGAAAAAGCCAATTACATAAAATGGATGCCAATTTGCAAAGCATTGGCAAAAAAATAAATTTACCCAAGGAATTATTTGGCGAAGGAATTACTGTTTTTAAAGATAAAATTTATCAATTAACCTGGAAGGAGCATAAAGTATTAGTATATAATGCGAATACTTTACAAAAAGAAAAAGAATTGTTTTGGCAATTTGAAGGCTGGGGACTTACGCACAATGATACTGCCCTAATAGTGTCAACAGGCGGCAGCGATATTTATATTGTTGACCCTAATAGTTTTGCTATTCAAAAAACCATTGGAGTATATAATAACTATGGCTATGTTAGCGACATTAATGAATTAGAATATGTGGATGGCAAAATATTTGCAAACATTTACGGACAAAATGAAGTAGTGGTGATTGATCCTTTTACAGGACAAATAATACATAATTTAAATTTTAGTAATTTATTAGCACAAGCTGGCGTAAAATATGACCCAACAACTATAGATGTAGGTAATGTATTAAATGGCATCGCTTACCAAGCAAAATCAAAAACATTTTTTATCACTGGGAAATGTTGGCCAGTGATGGTTGAAGTCAGCGTAAAATAACCACCCCTTTTTAATCTTCTTTTACTTTTTTTATCTCGTAAATGATCGAACTCGCTTTTGCATTTGAATTTAAAGCAACCATATTGGAAATACATCCTGTCAAAAAGGCCCTTGCAATACCCAATACACCTGACTTTTTATATTTCTCACTTAATAGGCTAACATAAAAACTATCAAACCACATCGGCTTTACATTTACCAATTCAAAACCATTTGATTTCATCAAGAATTTCATGGAAGAAGGTGAAAAATGATATAAATGCCGTGGTACATCAAAAGCAGCCCAATAATTTTTATAAAATTGCGCATCATAACTCGTATGATTAGGTACAGCAATGATTAAACGGCCATTATGTTTTAATAATTTGCTGAATGTTTTAATATAAGTTTTCAAATCATGAACATGTTCAAGAACATGCCATAAAGTAATTACATCAAAACTGTTGGGGGATAAATTTTCCAGTTCTGAGCTAGGCATTAAATGGATACCATAATTTTTCAATGCAATTGCACGGCTTGAAGCATCAGGTTCAAGTGCAGTCACCTTCCACCCTTTCTTAGCCATGGCATCAGCAAATGCGCCAGTTCCTGCGCCTACCTCTAAAATAGCGCCTTTATACCCAGTAAATAAAGATTGTACCCAGACTGTTTTTTGTTTCAAAGTACGTTGACGTACTTTATGGTACAAGCTGTTCATCCATCCTTTTTTGATATCTGTATGTGATATGTATTCAGGGAAATTATAATACGGCGCTATCGCATCCTTATCAGGTATTGGATATGTGAAATTTAAACTGCATTTTTCACAATGTACTATATCAAATAAATCTCCAGTTAAAGAAAAATCGATTACTGACATTAATATAGTAGCATTACTTGCATCACAAACTGGACAAATAATATTTTGCTGGTTTGCCAATGCCATAAATTATTGTTTAAATAAAATTGCAAGAATTGCTATCACTGCTAAAGCAATTGCCCAAATAGCCCATTTGTCATTTTTTTGTGCAGCTAATTCAGTTTCAAATATTTCTGAATTGGGCAAATTACCTACTTTAATATCTTTATAATACTGACTTGAATTAAAATGTGACTCAAAAGTGTATATACCATCATTTTTTGAAATGATACCAAAGTTTCCTATCACTACTTTTTGGTCATTTTCAAATTTGCTTTCCCAACTTTGGGCGTATTGTATGGCTGCCTGTTCCGATGAAATTTCAAGGGCATTTCCTAAAAATTGATAGAATTGTTTAGATGGGATGCCGGTATTTATTTCAAATTCAATAAATTCTGAAGGTGCCATCAAAACACCCTCAATTAATTCAGCTTCCTTTTTTAACAATTTTAACTGACCAACAGACGGAATATCCAATTGACCAAAACGAATAAAATATTTTATAACTAAATGAATCATACTTATTTATAGAACGAATATACAACACCTGCATTAATTTGAACGCCTAAGGCTGGATAATCCGCCCATCTTTGATATTGACTATTCAAAAGATTTAAAGATTTTACCCAAATTTTCCAAGGAACGGACAATTTGTAGGACAAGCCCGCATTCAATAAGGTGATTGGATTTAAGGTTTTCGAAACATAACTAGAACCTTCTGTAATTGCCTCAATGCCGGACATGAAATTGAATGACCCATCAATGAGTAATTTCTTATTGGCTTGCCAGTAAAAAGTGGAATTAAACTTAACTGGCACAAAGCCCCAAGGCTTTTCATTGTCCTTGATATAATTGAATTGGGTATATTTAAGATGATTATCGATGGAGAACTGATCGCTAAATTGATAGTGTAAGTTGGCTTCTAAATCAATGGTGTTTGCTTTAGATTCAAATAAAGTATAATATTTTAATCCATATGCAACCCTATTAGAATAAGTTAAGCCTGACGCAGCAGATCCTGGTAGATAAGCAGCTATTGCCAAAGGTTCTTTTGTATAAAAAGGTAGGTTAACATATCTATTTAATGATAGACCAAATCCATATTGTAAATGTTTAGAAGCATTTACCTCGAATTTTAAAAACTGTTTGTCTTGTGACATTATTGTTAAATTAACGGGTAGTGTAATCCAAGGATTTTCATTTAATAAATCACCATATTGAGTATTGGTGGTTTGATTAATCCACCCTGCCTTAATAATCCAAGCTGTGTCCTTTAAATTATGTTGTAATTGTATATTTGGATATAATTTAAACCCATCAGATTTATATACGGGCGAAACACCTACTAATATTTTCAACTTCCATTTGTTTAAATTCAAAGAAGGATCAAAACGTAATAAAGTATTTGAGCTAGATGAATAACTATTAAAATGACTATAACTAAAGTTAACATCAAAATTAAAGAGCATCTCCTTATTCATTTGATAAGACATTGGGCTTGTTATAGCAATGTAGGTATTAGATTTGTTTTGCACATCTGATACGTGAGAAAAATTTAATTTTGGTCTATACGTAAATACAGAACTAGGCTTGTATTTATTTAAAAAAACCACACTTGCGCCTACATTAGTCAATTTCTGCAAATAATTTGAAGTAGGTAAACTTAAAGTATCAGGTACTAAACCATATCTGTAAAATTGGTTTTGATTGGCAAATACATGCGTTAATAAAGAACTGGAGTCATTGAGCAATAAATTGCCTTGATAGTCAAATTTGCTTATTCTGAATTTTTGCAAATGATGTACTCCCTCAGATTATTCTGTTGAAATACCCAAGTTACTGATTGTTTTAGGGCCATTATTTATAAAATTAATACTAAGAAATTGGTATAAATAATTACCAAACCCTACCTTAACATTCGTGTTACCTACTAAATTTGCAGGACTGGCTAATACCATTGCCAATGGGTTTAATGCAATGGGTCTATAAGAGAACGATAAATTTTGACTAGGTACTTGATAAGAATACTGCATTGTTTGAGTATCTATAATCGGCGATGCATTGTTAAAATTGATTTTAACCGCACTTTTTAATTGTGGTTTAAATGCCGATAATATACTTACCACCTTTGTAGGTGCAGTATCTCTCATAACAGGAATATCAAGAGGTACTTGTTTTACAATATCTTCTATTTTTACTGGCTTATTAATTATTGTAGTAGTTGATTTATTGGAACGGCTTTTTTTTGCTTGTTTCTTTTTGGAAGACTTTTTCTTTTTAATACTTGCCGTTTTTTTCTTTTTTGTGGTATTGGTAATTTTTGCTTTTGTATTCGTTTTCTTTTTTTGCCATGCAAAAACCTGATGCGACGAAATCACAAGAAAAAATGTAATTAATATATAGGTAAATAATTTGGACATGCTTTGTTTATTGATTTTCAACTTTATTTGAGATTTTTTCAGCCGTTTGTGCTAAATTATATTTTTGGCTTGCCTCCTCCTTTAGTGAAGTAATAGTTGCATTATCAGTAACGCTTTTATAGGTCGCCAATGCATTAAACCAATCCTTTTGTGCTGCATAAATATCGCCTAATAAAATATAAGCACTGGTTACCCAGAATTCATGAGAAGCTTGTTTTTTTGTTACATCAAAAGCTGTTTTTTCAGCCAATGCATAATTTTTTTGCAAAAATTGTAAATGGGCTAATTCATAATGCGCTTCGGCAGTGTAAATGGAGGAATTATTTAAGATGATTTTGCTTAATACTGCAATTGCCCCCGATGTATCGTTTTTTAATAATTGCTCATGATACAATACCATATTGGCCATTAAAATATCATCCGACGCAAATGTTTTTTCATCTATAATTTGTTTAGCAATGGGTGCCGCTGCTAACCATTTGCTATTTTTAAATTGACACCTAAGTACCCCTCGCAAAGCTTCCAATACGTTTTCTTTTTGAACAGCGAATTCTTTCAATTTCAAATAATACTTTTCAGCCAATTTGTAATTTTTGAAATTGAAATAATATAACCTGGCCGCTAATAAATTTGCGCGTTCGGCATACCGATTAGGTGATTGATCTGCCACTTTTGAAAAATAATAAGCTGCAGAATCGAATGCTTGACTCGCATAATTCATTTCCCCAACCAAATAATTAGATTCAATTTGATAGTTTCCATTCGGAAATAATGATAAATATTTAATTAACCCTGCTTTTGCATCTGTATAGTTTTTTTCATCATAGCGTAACATGGCAGAACGATAAGTCAGTGAATCTTGTTCATTAATTGCCAAAGGATACCCATTTTCATTCATAAATGATACATATAATTCTGGCTTTTGATCTTCAATAAAAATATTTCTAACAAATTCTAATGCATTTTCTGTTTCTACTGAATTAGGGTATGTTTTTATTAAGGTTTCAAAATTTTCCAAAGCTGGTTCATTCTTATTCATATTAAAATAAGTAACCCCTAACTTATATAAAGCAACAGGATAAAATGAGGCTGCTTTTTTATCAAGTACTACTGCACTTAAAGGTGCAATAGCTAACTTAAAATCTTCTTTAAAAATATAGGTTTCGGCTAATTCCATTCTAGCATCATTCAAATAATTCGAATTCGCATACAGATTGTCGAATTGCTCCAAAATATTAATCTTTTCATTTGTTTTACCCAATCCGCCAAGGATAATTGATTTTTGTAAAGTGGCATAATCTTCCATGGCCCAATGCAAATCAATCACATTTTGATACGCTTGTGTTGCTTGCTTAAATTGCTTCAACATCATTAAACAATCCGCGGATCTGACATAGGCATCTTGTTGAAAATTTTGCTTTGCATTGATTGGATTTACACTACTCACTGCATTAAAATTATTCAATGCCTCCTGATATTCCCCTTTTTTTAAATAGGCAAATCCTAAAGTATATTTAGCGTGTTGTATGGTAATTTCACCTTCATTGATGGGCGCCTTTAAATATTTTGTTAAGGCATCAATTGATTCGTCAATATGACCCAGCTTATACCCTAATTCTCCTAACCAAAAATTAGTTTGACTAATGACATTTTGATTGTTAGCGAGTGTAGTTATTTTATTCAACAAATCATATGCCTTATCAATTTGGCCATCATTTAAATAAATCACACTTCTACCAAATAAGATGATCGGGTAAATTTTTAAAAGTTCTTCATTGGGCGTTTCGATAGATTCGAATGCCGCTAAAGCTTGTACGTAATTATTATTTAAAGCCAATGCTTTAACCCAAAGTTGTTTGGATTCTAATAAATAAGTTGAATTTGGATAGGTATCCATAAATTGGTCTAATGAAACTACTGCTTGGGCATATTCTTTCAATTCCACTGACAATTTTCCGTAATTAAACAAAGAGATTTCCTTTTGAAGTAGATTTTGACTTTGGGTAGAACAAAATAAAAATGCATTTTTTGCACCTTGCTTATCGTCAATTTTAAGATACGAGGTAGCTAATAAATACATACTATTCTGCGCCAAAGAGTCGCTACCATTGTTTAATTGCTTAAACCCGGCAATCGCCTTATCCCATTGTTTGGTTTGAAAATAACAAAAGGACAATTGATATAAATCCTGTGATTGAACTTTTTCTTGCTTTGAAACATAAGTAGCTAAATATGGTAAAGCTTTCTCATATTCGTTTTTATCAAACCACAAGTGCCCTAATAATTGCCTTATTTGTGCATCATAAAACTGATCCTTTGATTGTAATGCACTTGTGCAATATTGGATTGCTTTATTAATATCCCCGATGAAATAATATAATTGACCTATATAGAATGGGACTACATTGGCGTAGTCACTATTATTTGCTGCTAATTCAAAACAGGACAAAGCTAATTTGTAATCTTTATTTTTTAGTGCTAAAAAGCCTGCATAGTAATTTGCGTCCGTATAATACAAGCCTGTTTTAATTTGTCGTAAACTATTTAATAAATTATTTGCCTTTTCCCAATCACCTAATTTAAAATACAAATACCCTAAGTGAAATTTCATTTTTACAATTTCATCATTATTCAAATCTTGAATAGGAACTTTCAAATAGGCATTTATCGCTTTTTCTGCATCTTTTACTTGGTAATAATACTCCCCTAAAAAATATTGAAGTCTTGATTGGTAAATTACATTATTAGTTTGCTGAATCCATTTTTTTGCTAGTGGCTCAGCAAAGGGTTTTTCAAGATGCAATGACAACATTAAATAGTAATAAGTTATTTGATCATCATTGTTTGAAAAACCGTACGCTTGTTCAAATTGTTGAAAAGCGGTTAAGCTATCCCCTAACGTTAGCGATTGCAATCCTTTATTAAAATAAATAGAGGATTGGTCTATGCTCGAAGCAGACTGTGCTCCCCCAGAAAATTGGAGAACTATTGAAAAAAAACTGATCAATAAATATCGATAAAATGACGCCATGGATTCGTTTTATTAGTAACCTAGTAAAAATACAATACCCTATTAAAACGATGTGTTAAATGAGGTTATTGTGGAAAAACAGATTCTATTCGTAAATTTGTCAACAATTATAAAAATATGTACGAATTTAAAAATCAAGTAAGGGTAAGATATGCTGATGCAGACCCCATGAATGTGGTATATTATGGCAATTATGCCCAATATTTTGAAGTAGGTCGTGTTGAAAGTTTGAGGTCATTGGGCATTAGCTATAAAGTAATGGAGGATTTAGGGATTATGCTTCCCGTGGTGGAACTAAATGTTAAATATTTAAGGCCTGCCAGATATGATGATTTATTGACCATAACCACACAATTAAGAGAAATACCTATTGACCACCGAATCACTTTTCACCAAGAAATTCATAACGAGGAAGGCAAACTACTGACCATTGGTACCGTAAAACTATATTTTATGGATAAAAACCTTGGAAATAGAGCTTCCATGCCCCCATACTTAGCTGAAAAACTAAGTTCCTATTTTAGTTAAAGCGCCTATTTTTGATTTACTTTGCAACCTAATTTAACCCTGACGCATGGATCAAAATAAAGCCACTATTATCACTATCGGTGACGAGCTTTTAATTGGGCAAGTCATTGACACAAATAGTGCATTTATAGCTCAATCCTTAAATGCCATTGGCGTCGTTGTAACTAGCAGAATTGCTGTTGGAGATGATAAACAAGCAATTTCAAATGCATTGGATCATGCGATTGAAAAAAATAATATCATTATACTCACTGGAGGCTTGGGCCCAACTTCCGATGACATCACCAAGCCTTTTTTGAGGGAATACTTTGGTGGGAATATGGTGGTGCACCAACCCACACTTGATCATATTACTTACATATTCGAACAGATACATAAGCGCCCCATGATTGATCGCAATCGTAAGCAAGCCGAAGTGCCTGATTCTTGCGAAGTATTATTCAACGAAACAGGTACAGCTCCTGGTATGTTATTCAAAAAAAATGGTGCGTATATATTTTCTCTTCCTGGCGTGCCACATGAAATGAAATGGTTGACAGAAAATAAAGTAATCCCCTATTTACAAAAGCAAATTATATCCAACCATGTTGGCCATAGAACCTTACTTACTGCAGGTATTGGAGAATCTTTCCTTGCTGAAATCATCTTGGATTTTGAAAATAATTTACCAGCAACACTTAAATTAGCCTATCTACCTAATTATGGTATGGTCAGATTAAGATTAACTGGACAAGGCAATGACAGCAATCAATTAAATACATTACTTGATTATCAATTTGATTTATTAAAAATAGCCGTAGCCGAATATTTAGTTACCGATTTAGACGATACCATGGAGGTGGTCGTTGGTAAACTACTAAAATCGAGTGGCAAAACGGTGGCAACGGCGGAAAGTTGCACCGGGGGCTTTATCGGGCATTTATTATCCAAGCACGCTGGATCATCTCAGTTTTATACAGGCGGCATCATTAGCTATGACAACCGAATTAAAACAGAATTTTTAGATGTCCCAACCCACATTTTACAAACCGTAGGTGCTGTAAGTAAAGAAGCGGTTGAACAAATGGCAAAAGCCGTTCGTGAAAAAATGAATACAGATTATGCAGTTTCGGTAAGTGGCATTATGGGGCCAACAGGGAAAACAGACGAAAAACCTCTGGGTATGGTCTGGATTGGTGTTGCTGATAAAGAAAGGGTGTTTTCAAAGGTGTTTTACTTAAGATTTGACAGACAAAGGAATATCGAAATAACAGCTACCCAAGCTATAAATTTACTTAGGTTATTAATAATCAATAAAATTTAGTCTTATTTTTACTAAAATTTACCCTTATGCCAATAGTTGATTTGGTTTTGCCTAAGCTGGGTGAAAGTATCATGGAAGCAACCATTTTAAAATGGCACAAAAGCGTTGGTGATACCGTCCAATTGGACGAAACTTTATTGGACATTGCTACTGATAAAGTAGATAGCGAAATACCTTCAACTGTAGCAGGGAAAGTTGTAGAAATTTTATTTGAACCAAATTCAGTCGTTCCCATTGGAACTGTTATAGCGCGCATTAAATGCGATGATAACAATGTATCAAATATAAATATCGAAGTTGCCACTCAAGCACCATCTCCAGTTATTGAAAAACCAAAAACTGAAAATGTTGCACAAAATGAAAACACTACCAGCCAAAATGTTTCGCCACTTGAAGTTCCATTTATACCATCGCCTAGCCCAATAGCAATCGATACCCAAATAATATCTGTTGGAAAATTTTATTCCCCATTAGTTATGAATATTGCGCAAAATGAGGGCATCCCAATGCAGGAATTACAGCAAATTAAAGGAACAGGTAATCAAGGTCGTGTATCAAAAAAGGATATCTTAAATTACATTGCTGAAAAAAAAAGTTCAAATAACAATAATCAGAATATTGTTAATCAATCATTTATTGATCCCAATAATATGGTTACTGTAAACAGCGCTACTATTACAAATAATGAAGCCATACACCAAGATGATCATATACATACAACAGCAGTTACAGGTAAACTAGCACAACCTGAGGATGTAATCATTACCGGCAACACTGAAATTATTGAAATGGATCGTATGCGCAAGGTAATTGCAAAGCATATGATTGATAGTGTTCAAACTAGCGCTCATGTTACCTCCTATGTAGAAGCTGATGTTACCAATATGGTAGTTTGGAGAGAAAAAGTAAAACAACTATTTGAAAAAAGAGAAGGGGTAAAGTTAACTTTCACCCCTATGTTTATAGAATGTATTGCAACTGTAATGGAAAAATTCCCCATCATCAACAGTAGTTTACAAGGGGATCAAATCATATTCAAAAAAGACATCAATATTGGAATGGCCACCGCCCTATCCAACGGGAACTTAATTGTACCAGTAATTAAAGGCGCCAATCAATTAAGTATAGTAGGTCTAAGTAAAGCGGTAAATAATTTAGCTACTAATGCTAGGTTAAATCAGTTAAAGCCCACAGATACGCAAGGGGGTACTTTTACCGTTACTAATGTGGGTACTTTTGGTAGCATTATGGGAACACCAATAATAAATCAACCACAAGTAGCCATACTCGCATTGGGTGCCATTAAAAAGCGTCCAGTGGTTATTGAAACACCGTCTGGTGACGCTATTTTAGTTAGGCACATGATGTATTTATCCATGAGCTACGATCATCGTATCGTGGATGGTGCCATTGGATCACAATTTTTAGCTGCAGTAGCTAAAGCATTTGAAGCCTGGGATCCCAATCGTCAATGGTTCCAATATTTATAATCATAGTTTAATTCAACCCAAGTGTTCGACCTTTCATCATTGCAGGTACGCCTGAATTCAACCAGGTTGGCATTGGCGCTCCTTTTAAGAAAGAATCAAAAAACTGTTGCTCTCTAATTTGAATGTCCTTCCTATTTTTTCTTTCAACTAAATTATGCGCTTCATTATTGTATACTAAAAGCCAAACTTTTTTATCCAATCTTCTCATGGCAGTAAACATTTCAATTCCTTGATACCAAGGCACCGCATCATCAGCATCATTACTCATAATCACTAAGGGTGTAGTTACTTTGGGTAAATCGAATAAAGGGGAGTTTTTAATATATAAATCAGGGCGCTCCCATAAACTTGCGCCTATTCTACTTTGTGTTTTTTCATATTGGAACTGCCTATTCAAACCTGATCCCCAACGTATGCCACCATACGCACTAGTCATGTTCACAACAGGTGCACCTGCCCAAGCAGCAGCAAATAATTTTGTCTTAGTAATTAAATAAGCAATTTGGTAGCCGCCCCAACTCTGTCCTTGTAAACCAATTTTTGTACTATCCACAAATCCTTTTTGCACCATAGCTCTTGCCCCACTTAAAATATAATCATAAGCGCCTTGACCAGGATAACCTTTGGTATACCAAATATCTGGAACAAAAACGACATACCCCCTACTTGCAAAAAATGGAATATTTAAACGGGATGGTGTTGGTGCTGGTGGTAAATAATTATGCAAGGATTGATTGTTACGCTCATAAAAATAAACAATCATTGGATACTTCTTTTTTGCATCAAAATTTTCCGGCAAATACAAAACACCTTCTGCAGTTTTGCCTGTGTAGGACTTCCATTTCACCAATTGCGAAGTCATCCAATTATAATTATTTTGTTGCGGGTTGATTTGTGTAAGTGCTATCGGGTTTTGTTTCAAAGTATCAAAACTATAATGATACAAATTGGGAGATTGTTTTTCATCTTCTTGCATCACCAATAAATCGTTTGATTTTTTTGCTGCTACAATAGTGGTCAAATGCATTGGCAATTGATTCATAGTAAATAGCTTTTTGGTGCCTAAAGACAAGGAAACCAATCCTTCTGATTTGTCCACCTCATTAAATGTTCTCAATAAAATAACTGCGTCCCCATTTAAAAACTGTCGATCATTGTCTGTTTCAACAAAACGATAACTTATTTTATTTTGACGGCCGTTGGTTAATTTAACAGAAGGCGATTTACCCTCCGCATCCCCAAGCCAAATATCATATTTGTCGTACACTAAAAAATGCTTATTGTCCTGCATCCACTTTGCAATCCCATAAGCATTAGGATCATCAGGCACATCATTTTCCTCATCATATAAGGCCGACGGAATATCTGTTAAAATGTTTTTCGTAACACCTGATACCGCATTAAAAGATTTATATTTTTTTTGATCCTCCACATAATAAACCAAACTTTGACCATCATAGGAAGGGGACAACTGACTTACTTTAACATTTTTTTGAATCAGCTTATTTTTCCCTGTATTATTATCTATGACATACATGTCCCTTTGCGAAAACCCTTGCCATTGCGACGCTATTACGTAATTTGAATCAATTAAAGCATAAGTATAACGACCATCTCCTTCCATAGTTTTTAATAGATCACGGTCTTTAATTTTTCCAAGATAAGTAACCGCATTGTCTGCTGGACGATATAAAAGGGCTTCAGTGCTTTTAAGAGTCGCATCTAAATTTTTTAATTGTACTGTTTGTAGTGTAGGATCTGCATAATGCCAAATATCAACACTTACGCGGTCAAATTCAGGCAATGTAGTATCCTTGACAGGAAGTATGGGCTGAATACCTAAGGAGATAACCTTGCCAGATTTACTAAATGTAATTTTACGATCTCCTCCAATAGTGTATTGTTTTGGAATTTGATCATGGTTTCGATTTATGACAAAATGTGCCGAATCCAATTCATGATTATAATAAGCAAGTGAAAAGTTTTTTTGTAAAGCTTTGTCAGTGCTATCACGTTCAACTAAATAGGCCAATTGTTTTCCTTGTTCATCCCATGTAAAATTAGTTGCGGTATAAAAATGGCTATTTAAAGTGATGGTATTGGTGTCAGCAATTGAACTCAAAAATATTTTAGCTTCTCTTAGTTTGTTTTTAACTTGATACATCATTACCCCTTCCCCTTTCGGATGAATTAAATACTGGGAAATATTATTAAACACCCTTTCTTGACCTGAATTTAAATCTCTTAAATAAAGAGCTGCCCCCTCCTTGTTAAAGTCCCCTTTTGTTTCTTTTAAATAAGCAATTAAACCATTACCAAATTCAGACAGTTGAAAACTTTTTACCGCTGGAATTTTACTAATATTACCATTCGCTATTGTTACAATGACCAAACTATCTTTGGGCATTTCATCAGGCTTTTGTTTATCAATTCTTGCCTTCCTAGTTTCATTAAATGTGGGTTTAATTTTTGCAATTAAATAATTGCCATCTTGAGTAAAAACAGGTTGCGCTCCTCTTGGAATAATGATATTTATTTTTGAGGCAATATTTTTTATAATCAATACAGCATCCCCTTCCTGAGGGTTAATAGTATAACAAATAAACTGACCTTGCGGTTGCCAAATAGTTTCACGGATGGATTCCCATTGATCATATACCGAATGATCCAAGGCTAATTTTTGGGAAAACGAAAGAATTGAAATAAATAATGAAAAAATAGTAAAAAGTTGCTTCATATTATATTATTTGAATTTCTAAGATACATCAACATTTTGGCAAAATAATTGTTATAAATTTACATCCTCATTATTTTTTATATGAAATTCAGATTACTCTTCATTTTGCCCATTTTTTTAGCAATTTTTGCACAAGCCCAAACTACCGGAAAGCTATCAGGATGGGTACTAGATAAAAATACCCAAAAACCTATTGCAGGAGTCAATGTAAAACTGGTCAATACCAATTTTGGGACGGTAACCGATTCGTTGGGTAAATACCAATTTAAAAGCATCCCCACTGGTCAGTACCAAGTAAGCTTTACTTCATTAGGTACTTTACCCTATAGTTTATTTAATGTTATTATCACTGTAGGAAATGAAACCAACAATACGATTGAATTACTCCCTGCAGATAATATTTTAAAAGAAGTGCAAGTAAGCACTACCCGAAAAACAGTTCGAACTGCTACCTTGGAAACCCCATTAAGTGTCCAAAAATTAACTGCTGAAGAAATTAAATCAAATCCAGGAGGCAATTTTGACATTTCCAAAGTTGTGCAGGCATTACCAGGCGTTACCGGTTCGGCAAGTACCGGTGCCGGATTTAGAAATGATATCATTGTAAGAGGTGGCGCACCCAATGAAAACGTGTTTTACCTAGACGGCATTGAAATACCGGTAATCAATCACTTTAGCACCCAAGGAAGTGCAGGTGGCCCACAAGGTATTTTGAATGTATCATTTATAGATGAAGTCAAACTTTCCTCATCGGCATTTGATGCCAAATTTGACAATGCTTTGTCTTCTGTATTTGAATTCAAACAAAAAAGAGGTAACGCTGATAAATTACAAGGAAATGTAAGATTGGGCGCTACAGAATTTGCAACTACTTTAGATGGCCCCTTATCCAAATCAGGCAAAACCACTTTTTTAGCTTCTGTTAGAAGAAGTTATTTACAATTCTTGTTCGAAGTGATTGATTTACCTATTCGACCTAATTTTTGGGATTTTCAATATAAAGTCACGCATGTGATTGACCCAAAAACCACTCTAACATTTTTAGGGGTAGGTGCTATTGACGATTTTAAATTTGCTGCACCAAAAAACGCCACACCTGAAAAAATTTATGCATTAAAAGCAGGACCTTCCATAAACCAATGGAGCTATACTGTAGGTGCCTCATTAAAAAAATTAGTGAACAAAGGCTTTTGGAATTTAGCTATAAGCAGAAACCACCTTAACAACCTTAGCGAAAGATATGAGAATAATTTGGAGCCGATTCAAAGTGAAAAAACTTTTGATTACACCTCCAATGAAATTGGAAATACAGTAAGATGGGATATGACTAAAAGTTTATTAGGATTAAAATGGACTGCAGGTGTGAATATTCAAAATGTGGGTTATGACAATAGCACCAATCAATTATTAAAATATACTGCAATTAATACG
>SXGQ01293115.1_pt1 | contig 15906 bp, 9 predicted proteins | sample 3178371 | NCBI WGS metagenome assembly SXGQ01 (sample SAMN11356859, study PRJNA531348) | freshwater metagenome | isolation source: freshwater sample F1-20 | place: China: Fuxian Lake, Yuxi | collected 2017-12-25
CTGCACGTTGCCCAGACCTGGGCTGGTGTTGCTTTGAAGCGAGGCGTTGGTCATCGCAGAGGTTGAGGATCCATACACTATCGTTGGAACGCTGGTCGTGACCAGCTCTTTTATGGAGACGTAGTCACCTTTCACGCGATAAAACACGTTATTATTCTTCATCTCCTCAACTGGATTGTCGGCTGTTTTCGCCTCCTCACCCGAATCGACGCTGATAGCCTGCAGTAACCCAGCAGCTTCTCCTGCCTTGATCACCTCCATCGCTTTATCACGGGCAACCGATGATGAGTCGACGTACGTCTTACCGCTAACCCGTATGCTCGAGTTTAAGGTCGCGACGGGAATGGTGACGACGTTAAGCTCGCTGTCTTTGGCAGACCTGACAAGATCGGTGATGGTCGAGTGTGGGTCCATCGCAGAATCGTACACATGTATTTTAATGATACTCTTCTGGTTACCATTTTCATCGTTTAACGGGTCTCCCTTCGCGTCCAGCAGCGGGGCTCCTTCGACAGCAACCTGCACGACAGGTAGGGTGAAGCGTGCCTCCGGAATTCCAACGTTGATGAGCCTTTTTTCATGTGTGAGCTGCGGGCTAGCAGCGTATCGCTTGTTCTTGAACGTGAAAACGTCCTTTGGACTCTTCGATTCGACCGTCCCATCCTCCGCCTTGCTCTGATCGTAGAAACCTGCCATGAGATAGGCGCGAGCTGGCAGGAAGTGCGTGAAACGATCGTACATCATGCCGATTATCTGTCGCGCTGACACATTCGGAGATCTACGGGCAAGATCCTGGATGGAGGCGAGGAAGCGGGGACGCTCCATGGGAAACGCGCTGATTGGTAGATCATGCACGGCTCCCGCGTACTTGTTGAACGGGTAAAAGATGACCTGGACCTCATCATACTGTCCAGTCTCAGCTATCGGTTTCGCGATGAGATTCATGAAGGCAGAGCCGTACGAGATGTAATCGTTGTCGCTCACGTAACTATCCGATATCATCTGTTTGTTGCTTGCGCTCTTGATGAGACCCACGCCGCTCAACCGTGTGCCAGTTTCAGAAGTTAGCTGCGTAATGCTACCCTCAACGTCGGTGTACAATGTATTGTCAAACATGCTGGCAAAACGACGAGGGTCATCGGACAGCATGACCTTACCGAACTCGTCGAGCTTGAACGTGGGTATTTCCTTGACGCTTTTCTCGTAACTCTTGGTGAGCGCGTCCTGCGCGGCATCTATCGCGCTACCGTCGCCCGGTTTCTTCGCGTCCTTGCTAAGATCATTGGCACCGACTAGATCATTGAGAACTTTTGCAAGCTCAGAGGTCTGGGGGATCTTTTTGATCAGATCTCTGATCTTTTTCAGCACGTCCTTGTCAAGAGACGCTGACATAGCAGATGACGGATCCTGAAATGCTGACAAGAAATCATACTCAGCCATCGACGGTGTCGTGCTACGAGCTCGTATGTCGACCAAAAGCTCATTCAACCTTCTGATCACGTCCTGGAGCTTCTTTATAGCGTTATCGTTCCCTGCGGGGGTGACATAGAGCAAGTCGGTTGTTCCCACAGTCTGGATGTTCATCGTGACCTTGATCTGCCCGCCTTCCTCGAAAGCGTACGTTGATCCGGCGATTCTGAATCTCGACGTGTGTTTTAGAGCATCCAGAAACTTACCGTAGGAATTTTTGGACGTCACACCACCCTCGGGATGTGACCATCCGTAAGTTATGTCGAGGAATGTCGTTCCGTACAAATCAGGTCTTACGAAAGCTGCCATCTCACGAAGACGAGAGCGATCATGGATGGTGATCTCCAGACGACCCGTCGTGAATGATAGGGTTCCACCCTGAATTTTGGTTGACAGGGAGAGATTCCCGAGGCTGGCGAGCGGACGCAGACGATCTATCGTCGGTACAAATTCCTTTCCTATTGCACCTAAATTCACGAGCGTCTGTGGAGCTGTGAAAAGCTCCATACCACTGACGAGTCCCGCTCCCAGGTCCTTCACCTCGCTTCGAACCGTCGTGCGCTGGGCACCGATCATCGCTGAATCGGCGGTGCTGAGCTTGTCCGGATTCAGGAACCCGATCAACGTTAGGGGTGGGGCGACGGTCCCTGAGGTTCTGTTGAGGCTGATCACCTCAACACTCAGGTATGGCATGCACCTGCTGAACTCAAGCGTTGGAATCGCATTCATGAAAATTTCCAACGAACCGACGTCCTTCGTCATGGGTCCCATGTACGGATTGAACACGTTCGCTGCGTACAGGGTGACGGAGCCCTTCGGGGGATTCGATGGAAACTTATCCGTGACCGGGAACATGTAGTTGGCGGGTGTCGTTGTTCCTGGCAGGACGTAATCCTTCAGAAGCTGATATATCTCAAGCTGCTCAGCATACTCATCGCTTCTAGGCCACTCAACCACCCTCTGGAACTCTCCCACGCTCAGGGCACCGTTCAGAAAGTTTGCTATGTGATCTGCGACAGGGGTTCCCGATTCGTACTCTTCGCTAGCCTTATAGATTTTCCCGAAGCTACTGAGCTGTTTATCGATTCCAAGAACACCCGTTGTACCGATTCTGTTTTCGATTTTGCTCGTTTCAGCCTTGATCTTCCACGATCGATCGATGAATGCAGCGTCAGTCGTGGCCTTAAAATACTTCGCTAGCTCGCGAGTAGCGGCTGTTACAAGGGGGGACCGTGGCAATTTAAACGTACCTCATCACTTCGTTGATGTCCGTGGGAACGACCACACGAGTTCCAGGTGGAACCTGCAACCACCATCCGATACCGCTGGCAGCTGCGATCACCCACCAGAGCTGGCCGTCCCCGTAGATCTGACCAGCCAACGCGTCAAGTCTCTGACCCTCGATCAACGTGATCTCACGAGTCGCCAGAGCGCCGACGTTGATCGCCTGTCGAATACGCAGGATCGCAGTCGCGCTCGACAGACGTTTCGGTGCTCCGATGATGGTGTCCCTTTGGTACCTGCTAATAGCCATTTGACGCCTCCGTGAATCCTAACGCTGATATCTCTGATGTAATCATCACTCGGGTGGGACAACACTTGAGAAAGTCCCGAAGCCGTAGGGAGATTCCTCTCCACCCTCGACAAGACGGTTGACAAGCCCACCGACCGGATATATCGGCGCGCGGTTGAGACCCTCGTGGTCAAGACCAGGAGCAATATCGTGGATTGGATCAAAGTTCATCTGCACCTTGCAGCTGCGTGGTGCTCGATTTCCCGTGCCGTCCTCACCGGCGCCCCACAGGGCGTCGTTCCACGTAAACTGTAGCGACGTGATAACAGAAGCAAGCCCTTTCCCCATTGACGTCTCGAATGAACGAATCACGGAGTTCGAGCCGTCTCCTTCGGCCTCATAAAAAACTTTGGCAAGATCAGTCGGAGAAATGGCAGGAGTCGATTTAATATCAAACAGCTTTATTCTAATAAATTTGAAACTCTCGATGTCATTTTTGACGACGTAATGACTTTCTTGCTCATCGTTGGGGTTGAAGGGAGCGGGTTTAAATGAACCAAGCTCTATGATACTGCTAACTTTAACAGGTGGACCTTCCGGGAAATTGTGATCGATGTAATATCCGGGTAAAGCGTAATACCGCTGTGATGTTCCGTTCGTTTGGTTCGTGTTCACATCGTTGTAACCGAACAATCTCTTCAGGTTGAACCTCGAGTAGTTGGATCTGATGAGATCACCGACTCGAACCCTGATCACAGGAGTGGCGTTTGGTATCTGAGAGAACGGCTGGACGAACTTGAAATCCTGATCGTTCACCTTGGCAGTCAGCTCACGACCCCGTGACCACTGCGGGTACACCATCGTGGTGAGCTTGTTGATCTGCCACCACATATAATCAAAATCCTCTGGATTCGTGGCGATAACGTGGAAAGTCACACCAACGGATCTCTTCGTGTCCTTGTAAGTTTTGATCTCCTCTATCCTTCCGTATCCACCCGCGCTGTTGTAATTCGCCGTGTAGCTGTCGCTCACGTCATCGAGAAACGCGTGGAAAGCTATGATCTCATTCGTGCGCAGATCCTGGAAGTAGAATGGCATGTACTCAGCGTCTAACATGTGCTCAATCTGCGCGACCCGCTCCTGTGAGATTCTGAGATTTGTTCTACCCTCTCCTGCGGTCGCGCTGGCCTTAAATGATGTGAGTTTCTTATCATTTCCAGAACCCTCGGGCCATAGACTCGCGTAATTCGCGGGAATTAAGTGCGCTGAGGGAAGCTCATTAACGCTCAAATGTGAACCGCGAGTGCCTCCGAAACGTGCCCCTTTGATTCTCTGCTTCGCGAAATCGCGAGCATTTTTGACTAGAGTTCCGCCGAGGTTGAATCCATCGATGTAAGGGTCAGTCGTTGTAGCGTTGAACTTGTAGTAATCTTTCGCGTAGGACTGTAGGACGATCATGTCACCAATCGCAGCGAGAACATTGATGAATCTCACGATCTTTGAGCTGGCGATCGCGCCTATGCCACCAGATGGACTGAGAAGGCTCGCTGGGTTCTCTCCGATTCCCCTGAGCAGCTGACCAGAGTCCTTAATGATCTCGCGGAAAAGGTTCATGTAGTAGCCTTTCTCACCAGTGAGGGAGATGGCAGCGACCCTCAGCGCCATTACGGCGAGCAGCTTTAGGAATCCGAGTGTGTTGAAGACTTTATTCTCGGTTGAGCCTATGAGAGGTTCAGCGATTATATCATCATCACTGTATGAAGTACCTATCAGGGAGGCGAATCCGATAATCACGCATTGACCGTAATCAGCGATGAGGTTCGTGGGAATGTAGATATTGAGCAGTTGGGCGATGTCCGTCTCAACGCCGGCCGCGGCTGCGACGTCCTGAATAAACTCTAGCAACCCATTCTGGGGTGGCTCGAACTTAAAGCTTCCCTTCACCAGATGTCTATCTTGGTTTGTAGAGGCCGCCAGCTTCGGGTAGGTCGGTCGATCAGCTGGCTTCGTGGCGGCGGCGAGAATACCACCAACCACGGTGATCGCACCGAGGGCGCTTGTCGCGATGATTAGATAAGATGACCTCGCGCTCGAGAGATCGGTGAAGTTCTCGAGTGGGTTGTACGTGACTCCGAAAGATTTGTCCGAGTACCTAGTTTCACCGACGCCGTCGGAGGTTGGAAGCTCGAAGCCCGTGCCATCGACTGTCGAGTTGAGCCCTGCGATTCCAGGATAGTTTCTGACCCTAAGATCCTCAGTGTCGATCCTCTTGAGACCTTCCTGCACCTGAGCAGGGGAGTTTCCTGCGGTTGGGTAAGCCTCCGGACCGTTGGGTTTACCAGTCGCCTTCAGCATGATGTCGACGGCGATCTTGCTCAGCTCGTCCACACCGACTCGACCAGACTGGGAATCAGGTGCGCTGCTGAGTATCTCCTCACCACGACTCGTCTTTATGAGGCCGGTCGGCCTTTCACCTGCCGAACCACCAGCCCTTGTACCGCCCGTGGCGGCATCGGGGTACGGATTCCAGATATTACCGTCGAGAGTTCTTGGAATCGAATCGATCAGTGCCTGGGCACCGTCTGTTCTAGCGGATGCGTCGCCTCCGATTAAATTCGAACCGACAATGCCCTGAAGAAGCAGATGGCCGGAAAGCGAATCCTCACCTTTCGCGCTGCCCAGCTCACCCTTATTGATAATATCGCCGAGGTTTTTATCCCCAGCCCCATCGAAGAGTCCGGAGTTAGAATACTCCTGCATCAGATTCACACCACCGCCGTCGACCGTCGCGAAGGTGTTCCTATTCGCGCTTGAACCATCATCAAGTGGATATGCGTTTCCATGATCAGGGATCGGACCGTTGTACGAGATGAGACCGCGCTCGTCTCCCTCCACCACCGTAGGAACTTGCCCACGGGTCAAGCTGCTGATGTAGCTCCGCAGCGTGCGCTTGTTGGTCGAGCTTGCAAAATCATTCTCACCCGGTTCGATGACACCATCGGAATCAGGTATCGTTGACTCTCCGAGTCCTGTGATCTGCTCCAGGGTCGGAACGGGTGGGTTAAATATCGTACTTGGCATCAGCGCCTCCTTGGCGGGCGACGATCACCTTGCTGCGGCCGGTTGACAGTCCCACGCAGAGCCTCAGCGATTGATGATTTGTCCCAACCCAGCCCGGCAAGATGATCGTACTGCTCGATCGAACGTCTGAGCTGCTCGAGAAAGTTCTCACGTTCATCCTCCGGAACCTGCTCAAGCATCGTTGCCACGACCTTCGAGTTCATGTAGATTTGGCTGAAACTGTTCATCATCTCACTCCAGAGCCTGCTTGGCGACCGTGGTGCCTTCGCGGTAATATCCCTTCTTATTCTCAGCACTGAGACCATCGAAGGTAGTATCGGTGTCGTTCTGCAGGTACTCGTTGAATTCCTTGCTGCCCGCAAGATAACCACCCAGGACGAGCTGCCCTGCGAGCTTCTCGGCGTTCATCGTTACATTGAGCTGAACGTTGACGTTCACTGCGCCGCCGTTGATCTGCATCACGGAGCGCGCCGCCTTCATATTTGTTCCTAGTCTGTCGATCGTGGTGTTGATGTTGACCTTGTCAAGGTTATTCAGCGCTTCATTAACCATTCTGACGTGCTCCACGATCGCAACGAGCCGAGTTTCGAACTCCATCATCTTAGCATCCGTGAGCGATTTGGTGATGGTCTCGACTGAATCTGCGAATCCTGTGATATCCTCAAGACCTTCAGTCATTCTACCAACGATTCTCACCGCCCGGCTCAGATTGTCGACGCTCTCGTAAACAGGTTCACTGATGGCGCTCTCGCCGCTGAATGAATCGTTGAATGACTTCCCTAGTTTCTTCAGCTCTGGCAGCAGTCCAACCGTGCCACCGACACCAGCCAAGCCCGCCGCGCCGATGAGAGTTGTAATTTTTGAGATTGCAGGAACAGTGTCAGGTAATGTGGTCAAGCTTGTGATGATCACGCCCAGATCGGTGATGGATTTCGAGATATCTGCGATTGATTTCGCGGCGGTGTCGCCTAGCGCAGCAGAGACTTCATTGAGCTGGGTTCCGAACTTCTTCAAGCTGGGCATTATGCCATCATCAGCTATGAGCTTATCGATATTCAGCTTTGCCGCGTCGACTCCGATAATTTCGTTAACTGATTTGATGACCTGACCCATCGTAGCCATCACGTTTTTCATCGGGTCAAGCGCCGTCTGAACCATGCTCAACTTGAATGCTTCACCAAGTGAAACACCCGAGAACAGTTGAATAAGACCATCTTTTTCCGTTTCAGTTCCCATCAGGGTCTGGGTTACGCTCTTCACCTTTTTGATTATTGCGTCAGGATCGATATTCAACGATTCAAAGCTTGGAAGAGCCGCTGCGAATTTTGTGATGATGTTGAAAGCCTCGATCACACCATCAAACTTCAAACCTTCGAGCTTCTTCGCTGCGCCTAAGAAATCGTCGCTGCCGAACGCCTTGACCATGTCAGTTAGAATCGTCTGGATGGCGAGGGCGAATGTTTTCAACAACTCTGTGAGCATGACCCCGACCCCAGCCCCCATGAGCACTTTGAGAACGCTGTCGATGTCAACAGGCAAATTACCTGCGACTACTATCAAACCAGCCGTTAGAGCACCTACCGCCAGCATAATACCGGCAAGCATCGCGCCGACAGCAGTTATGCTCTCAGGCTTCAGACCCTCAAACTTAAAGGCGGCATCAGCGAACATTTCCACGAAACTCTTCTCTTGACCCTGCTGCGGCTCAAGGAACGTGATGAGAACGTCATGAACTGCAGCGCCTATTATTTTGATGCCTTCACCAATCGCAAGAGCCATCGTCGCGAACTTACCAGCCTCGAGCAGGATGTCGCCCAACTTGGTCATAAAACTACCCGCTCCCTCCACAACAGTCGTCACGGCGGATGAGATACCAGACCCCATGCTCATGTTCATCTTAGCAGATGCCTCTGTGAGGCCAGCTGGAGCTGCGGTCCCTGATCCACCGAACAGATTTCCAAGCATGTCCATCACGTTCGTAACGACGCCTCCGAGAGCGATCGCTACCGGACCACCGGCGACGAAAAGATCGGCCAGAGGAAGTTCCTCGAACATCTGTCCGATCATCTCAACGAAAGCTAAGCCTAGATCTACGATGAGTGGAATGAGCTTGGGAAGCTCCTTTATAAGGTTCTTCATCGATTCTTTCAGGCCTGCGAAGAGAGAGTTCGTCGGATCCTTTCCATCGCCCTTGGGCTTAAACACATCACGCATCGAAGTAGCGATTGATGCAAGCCCGTTAGGACCTGTCATCCACTTGACGGCACCGAGAACTGTTTCTACCAGGAACTTACCAATTTTTGTAACGATCTCTCCGAAATTAATTTTCTCGTCGACTCCAAGAAAAGTTTCCTTGATCGTCGTGAAGATGCCACCTATTGCGTTGGAAATTAGATCAGACACGTCGGCGCCGGGTTCCATCGAAGCCCACACTGACATAAAATCCTCGATTACGCCAGCTATGCCTGTGAACATTTTCGCGACGCTTGTAATAGAACGAAGCATCGGACTCGCTTTGCCGTCAGCGTCTTTCGGGAAAATAATATCAAAGAACTGACGACCCACCCTGATGCCGATGCCGAACGTCTTCCCCATCTCTTGCGCGACCTCGATCAAGGTTGGCAGCATCTTACCACCGAAGCCGACTCCAAATCCCTCGAAGAATGCCTCGATGAATCCTGTCGCGCTCTTGAAGCCCGTGATGATGTTGGGAATGTTATCGAGAACCTCGTTCATGATCTGGTCCATCGACTTCTGCTTCTTCGTAGCCCCTTCCGCCCCGGAAGCGATCTCATCGTAGGACATCGACATGCCCTTGGACGAGAATGCCAGGAACGCCTGTTGCTCGGTAAGCCCTGCTGTGTCAGCGAGAAGCTTCCTTTCCTGACGACTCATCGACTCTATGGATCGACCTGTCGCCATGAACGCGCGCTGCATTTCTTGGAGACGAGGACCGACCTCCATTCCCATCATCTTCAGCGGATCGAGTACCATTCCGAAACCCTGGGCAAGCTGCGCGGCAGCCTCTGCACCACCCTCGAACTCGTCGAATTTATCAACGAGTCCCGTCAGCTCTGTGATCTCTATTCCCAGCTTGCGGGTGAAAACAGCAGCCTTGGTGATCTCCTTCACGTAATCGCCCGTCATACGACCGAGCATCTTGAAGTTCGTGAGGGCCTTTCCGACATCGGCACCGAGAACTTTCGTTGAGATGCCGAACTGCTTTCCGATCTTGTTGACCGTGGTCATGATCTCCTCGCTGAAGCCCTTGAGGCTCTTGCCAGCGAGCTGTGAGAGGACTGCGGTCTGCTGAAGAGCTTCACCGCTGAAATTGAGACCATCCTTCAACAGGAACATCTGGTCGGCAGCATCATTGAACTGCTGACCGAGAAGATCGATGGTGGGTCCGAGATCCTCAACGATTCCAAGCACCTTATCGAGACGTTGCTGCGCGCCCTCGAATCCTGGTGCGAACTTTCGACCGAATTGTGCGGAGTTTTCAGTGGTTGTTCGGATCGTGCTCCCGAGATTCTTATACGCAGTTATCGTACGTCTTGAAGTATTCTCGTTGAAGCTTCCGAATTTCTCTCGAACCTTCTCCATGGCCTCAGCCATACGAAGCAATTCCTGGTAAACCTCAGCAGCTTTTCTGGTTATCGTATCCCAAATGCTACCGAGGAACCCCATCGCAGCCGAGACTGGATTTGAGATAATGTTCGCGAGGGAGCTGAAATTGATTCCAAGTAGGTTGATACCGTTTGAGAACGATTCGAAGATACCCTCACCGACGAATGATTTTATCTTATCAGCTGCGCTGGTAAGCATGTCGTTGAAGCTGCTTACTTTGGGAGTCGCTTCCTCAGCTGCGTGGGTCGTTTCCTTGAGCTGCTCATTATGAAGCTCAAGAGCCTCGGCAGCCTCTTGAGAAGCCTGAGACTGCTGTCCCTGAACACCAGCCAGCGCTTTCAGCGTCTCAGACTGCTCGGTAAGCAGACTGTTCATCGTCCGCATCAGGTCGACTTGCGCGCTTAAAAGATCTATCTCCTTAGACATCAAATCGTCCTGGAGTCATGTCAACATGCATTTTGGCCGAGCTCCCTTACTGTATCTATACTCAGGAGCAAAAAATCAGAAGCGCCATTCATGCCCGATGACTTTCTTGAAATTTTCAGCGGCTCGCTTCTTCTCCTCGAACATCACGCTGACCGCGTCCATCGTCGCGCTTTCATTGCAGAGAGCTTCGTAAAAACGACGTGAGGCGAGAGTAGCCCTCCTGATGGCCTTTATCTGCCCCTCGTCACCGTGCATCCTTGGCAGCTCACCGCCCTCGATAATAAAACGACCAGCTACCCTAAAAATTTCAGTGAGTGTGTCGAAATGTTCCTTACCCTTCATGTGCGTCTCCTCTCGCTAAGTATTACGTAAAGCGACGAAGTCGAGCGGGTGTCTCACCGCGATGCATGCCCATCAACGCGCGGGTTTGAGCGTCATTCTGATGGGCTGCACGTGAGGGAGTGTTCTGCTTATCGCTGTTACGGGTGAGCTCCTTGTTGAGACGCGTTATGAACCAGGCACGATACTGCACTGGGATGTTGTAACATTCCCAGTAGCTGAAACCCATGTAGTACATCAGCAGGAAGCTCTGCTCCAGATAGATTTCACGATCCTCAGGCGTCAGGCCAAAAAAAGCTGGCACCGAGCGGTACCCGCACCTCGCTCTGCTCGCCGCAGGATGCGCAGTCAAACTCGCCCTTCATATCGATACCGGGCTCATGGGCTTCGATGTATTTACGAAGAGACATCGAATCACGGGCCGGCATGTTTCGAATGAAAGCGTTGATGGTGCCCCTATCGGTCTTACCTTCGATCGAAATGATGGAATACTGGAGACGATTGGTCACGAGGTTGTCTGCGATAGCGCCATGCTTCTTACTCTTTTCCTGGATGGCTGAGATGTCTTCCTCATCCTTTCCGGTCAGAAACTTGAAATGAACGGTCTTCTTCGTCACCGGAAGCTTGAACTCGAATGAGTTCTGACCTTTCGCTGTCGGCTCGATATCGAGACGCTTGATGGGCATGTCGGCAAGATTGAACTCCTGCTTCGAACGTGTGCTGCATTTCGGGCAGTCGGCCTCGACAGCGTATTCGGCGCCATAACCAGTGATGCGAAGCGCCACCATGATCGCGTTTCGATCACCGACTATCATATCGTTGACCTGTATACGCTTGTCTGTCAAGCAGCTCTTGATAAGCTCCGTGATGACAGTTCCCTTCTTAATAAGAGCACGTGATGTGAGGATGTCCTCCTCACGGGCCGTCATCGCCCTGATCTCCACCGTTTCCTTGCAATGAATCGAAGATTCTGATGGATACACGAGTCCATTCGACGGAAGTGGAACGGACTCGATCGGGATCTCGAAACCGAAATCATCCCGCATCACGTCCTTCGTTTGAATACCCGCTGGAACCGCCCCACCGAAAAGTGCGCTACGCTCTGTCTCACCTGCCACGTTGTTGACTCCTAAAATCTGCTACAGCAATTCTTAGCTGATCACATGACAAGTAAAAAAATGGCCGCGCAAATTGCGTGGCCACCTGCTCCAATGCAGAGCGATGATCAGTACTGGAGAACGCAGTTGTCGAAGCGAAGCGTCAGTGAAACTTCCATCAGGTCATCGCCATCGTACGCGAGATCACCGAAGCCGGCCGATGTGATAAAGGCTCCCTTGATGTCCCAGAGCTCGACCACGGTACCGACCGGATCAAGAAGCTTCAGCTGGCAGTCACGCTTGTAGAAGTCAGCGTAACCAGCACGACCTGAGACCGACTCGAAATGGGTGCGAACCCACTCCATCACCTGCTGGGCACCTGACGGTGCGATAGCATCATAGAGGACCACATCGATCGTCTCAAACGTTGTCTTACCGGCAATGTAGCGACGTGAGTTGATCCACGGGATCTCCTTCTCCTCAGTCTTCACGCTTGGGCGTTTCGTGGACTTGATGAGGTAAGCATCGATACCTTCGATCGAGAAAACCCATCGGTTCTTCCTCTTAGGTTCGAACTTGTTGGGTAGCATATCGGTGACTGAGAGTGTCTCGGCCATGTTGTCTCCTGTTCCTTAACTATTGCGATAGGGTGAAAATCTTAGAAATTAGCAGCGTTTGTCGCAACGAAATCGATCGAGACGTACTCTGCTGCCTTCGTTGGCTGCAGGTAAATCTTACCACGGATGGTGTTGTTCTCGATGTCTGCCTGCGTTGTGGTGGTTGTATCGATCTGGACGCGATACCTCTCCACACCACGCTGCGACTGGATCTGCTTCATGATCGGAGTCACTAGCGAGTTGAAGCGAGCGATCGTCGATTCACGATTTGGCTCGAAGAGGAGACCGTATGCGACAGCCTTCACCCGACGACGAACTTCGATGAGGAGACGACGAACGTTAACCCGATCAAGGGCTGACCCAGCTGCGAGGGTTGTTCTCTGGCCACCAATCGCGATCTGATTGTTGCCAGTGACGATCGGGTTGATGCCCGCGCCGTAGACAGTGTCAGGATCCGTTGAGAGGAACGTCACGGCAAGCTGGGTCACCGAGGACGGCATAACCGTTCTGACGAAGCCTGCAGGAGCGTTCCACGTGAAGCCGATTGTGTCGTTTTGCGCAAAAGCTCCAAGAACGACCGAGGACGCTGGGAGCCTGAGATCCTGATTGTTCACTGAGACGAATGCATCCGGGAAGTACGCAGCGCCGAAAGAGTTGTTCAGGTTACGATTGCGGAACCGGGTCGACGTGTACCCGACGTGAATCGATGGATACGTGTTGGAAGCCAGTGAGGCGGTAACGAAATTGTTGTTAGTATCCTTCAGCTCGACGTCCATGATGTACAGGGCGTCGAACTTCGTCTGCATCGAGCTAAGAGCGTAGTCGGTCACGACCGGATGACGAGCGTCCGGGATCGCAAGCAGGCTGATATCCGCGTAGGTCTTGTTAGCCATGATGTCGATCGCCTTACGGTAAGCGGCGACCGTGGGACCACTGAGCTCTCCCTGATCCGTGTTGTCCTTCTCACGACGAACAGCAGCATCGCGCATGTAGAACTTATCAGCGTCAAAGACGTTGAGACCGTCGAACCCACCCTGCATGAAGGTCGTGAACCTGAGGTACTTACGAGCTGAAGAGTCAGCGAAATCGATCGTCGGATCGACGAAGCGACCGTCTGTGCCAGATAGGACACCATCACGCTGGTAGACCGCCTCGTCCCAGCGATTGCTATCAATCGCAGTGTCACCCGAAGCCGTCATCACCTGGATATTCTCCAGCGTGAACAGGTTCTTATTGAAGAGGTCAGCGTCGATCACTGATCCGTTCACCGTGGCTGCGCCGGAGTTATTGCCGACCCACGGATTGAGGTACTGCGTGTGGAACTTCGGGAAGTACTTCGTGTAAGCTCCCAGCGATGAAGCGTCGAGGAGTGAACCTGCCGTTGTCGTACCATCGTTAGGTGATGTGATGCTATTGCAGACGCTGAACTGTGGGCCCCAGTAGTACTTGCTGTCACCGAATGCGTTCGGATCACCGGCTGCGCCGCCGACGTTGATTGATCGACGGAAGAAGATTGGAAGCTCACGAGCGTTCGTCACCGGAACGGTGAGGTGAGCGCTGCCGTGCGCAGAACCTGTCGACAGGAAGCTTGAACCAGAGGTCACCAGGTGGTAGTATCCGCGGCTCGCGACTGGAAGCGATGTGACGGGAACGATCTTGTTGATAACGTCATCGGAAAGTTCGATCCTAATCCGACGGGAAATCTTTCCGTACAGACCCTCCTCGACAACCTTTTGTGCATCAGCCGTTCTATCGAAATCGAAGTACACGTTAAGGTCTCCGATCTTCTTTCCGACGAAATCGACGCTGTCAGGATCGAGATTGCAGTTGGGATAGCTCTCGACAACAACCGGTGTGTCCTCTGGGTCGCTCCAGTTGAGGAGATTCACGGTGAACGTTCCGTAGTTACCTGCGACGGTAGGGGCAGCGATATTCTCGATCGCGACCTTGTAGAGATTGTTTGCAATCTCGCCATCACTACGAGCGTGGATGCGGAAGAGATCGTAGCGAGTGCCGCCGAAATTCTGCGAGGCGATGAACGGAGTCGTTGGATGCTGGTATCGATCCTCGAAATTATCATAGTTCGGGGAAGTAGTGGATCCTGCGTCACGTGATTGCGAACCGGTGAGGCAGAAAACTATCTCCTCGACAGCAGCCCCGACGGCGACTCTTCTAACGTCAGCCTCCGAAGCGATGCCCGATCCCGTCGGAACTGCGAATGCCGGAAGAACATCGTAGTGATTGTACAATACGTATCCGTGCTCTTCGACAAGAAGCGGATTGGTATTGAACTTCTTCGCGAAGTAGTTATCAGAGCTCACATCGAATGATGCCGTCAGAATGCTCGGATAAGCTGCCGAATCAGTGTGACCGTTGAGGAGAAGAACGAATTCCTGCTTTCCGCTTCTCAGATCGAGAGATCCCGTGAACCAACCTTTGGCAGGAGATAGAGTCGTCGCGGCGGACGAGTACGTGTCGGACGTGGCACCCGGTGCTGAGCTCGATACGGCGATCTGAACTCCTGACGCGGCGAAAAGCACACCGCGGATGATCGGCTGGGCAGCAGTCGAAGTCTGAATTCCAGCTTCGGACAGGACCCAGGAGCCCGCGGATTCTGACATGTAGCAACCGAGAAAATGTGTCCTGCCAGTAAGTCCAGGTGGAGTGGCATACGGATTATTTCCAAACTGTCCGGTGCTGGTCTGAACCTTCCTACCGCCCACAACGAATCCTGCGTTGGTGACGCGTCCCTGGTTAGTCCCCGTAGTATTGCGAGTCTTCCCGTCACCCGCTCCGAGAACTCTTACGTACGTTCCAGCTGATGCGTTGTTGAGCCAGAGCGACAACGCAACCTGAGACGTGTAGTAATTGCTAGGGCTTCCGAACTCCGTCTGGAACTGTGAGTTGTTCGCAAACGTCACAGGTACAAACGCAGTACCCTGGGTGGCCGTACCGATAACACCCGCGGATCTACCTGAGGGTTGTACCTCAGTGGTTCCACCGGTGCTGTCTATCTCGTTTAGTGTAATACCCGGCGCTACTGTTGCCATTCGAAAACTCCTTAATCTCTCGCTTAACTATTCCAGATCAGACGAATTCGACGCCCGCGGGGGTGATGATAAAGTCGACCGCGATGAACTCGACCGCTCGAGTCGGAATCACGACGATTCGACCATTAATCCTGCTCGCCTCGACGTCAGCCTGTGTGTTATTCGTTTCGTCGCATACAATTCTAAACTGCTCGATCCCAGCCTGTGCCTTGATTAGGTTCAGCAGCGGGGTCGTACGATCGACGAATGCTCTCCGCGTTGTCGCGTCGTTCGGCTCGAAGAGTAAACCGCGAGCGACGTTATTGACAACGCGCTTGAGCTCGAGGAAGAGACGACGAACATTGACACGATCAAAGGCTGACTTCGCGAGCTGCAGAGTCTTCTGTCCGAAGATCACGAAACCGTTACCCGGGAAAGTGGCGATCGGATTGATCAGGTTCTCGTACAGGTAGTCTCTGTCCGAAGTGCTAAGGCGTACTTCAACGTTGCCGACGAAATCAAGCGCAGCACGATTGAAACCAGCGGGTGCGTACCATGGATACGATACTTTATCACCGTACGCGAGAGCTCCGAGAGCGGCGACCGAGGCTGGTACCTTCACCCGACGTCCGGAGATCGTGTCATTCACGAAGACTTCCGGGAAGTAAGCAGCGGTGGAATTACTGTTCAGATTCCTAGCAAACAGA
>SXGQ01205906.1_pt1 | contig 15902 bp, 16 predicted proteins | sample 3178371 | NCBI WGS metagenome assembly SXGQ01 (sample SAMN11356859, study PRJNA531348) | freshwater metagenome | isolation source: freshwater sample F1-20 | place: China: Fuxian Lake, Yuxi | collected 2017-12-25
GATACCCTGACCATACCAGGTTCTTGACGAATCTTTACAAGCACCACGTTCACGAGCCAGTTCCACGGTAGCTTCCGTAAGGTAGTATGCTTGGTGCTCCATCCAACTTTTAACCTCGGCCAAAGCATCCGCATCACCGTAAGCGAGTCCGCGGCGGGCATGCCAGTAAGCAAGGTTAGTAACACCGATGCCGAGCGGCTGAATTTCGTCATTCGAAAGTTGACTCTGGATCGAGAGGAAGTCTTGGTAGTCAAGGATATTACACAGCGAACGCTGAAGAATACGGCAAGCGCGGCGCATGTCCTCTGGATTGCGGAACGCACCCCAGTTAATCGAGCCGAGCGTACATAACGCGATCCGTCCTTCCGCATCGTCCAAGCGTTTGAAAGGTTTTGTGGGCAAGAGAATTTCACAGCAAAGGTTTGATTGGTAAATGGTGTGATAGTCAGGATCAAATGGACCTTGATTCATCACATTGTCAATGAACACTAGATAGATACGACCAGTGTCTGTTCGCTCCTTAAGGATACCTGATTTGAACACTTCTTCTGCAGACATAGTCTTTTTCCGGAGGTCAGATCTAGCTTCATATTTGACATAAAGATCTTCAAATAGAACCGTGTCTCGGTAAAAGGCTTCGTATAGATCAGGTACTTCATTGGGATCAAAGAATGTTATGTTTTCTCGATTTCTGAATCGTCTCCAGAAGAAAGCACTAAGCACAACCCCATAATCCATATGACGGACTCGGGTCTCTTCGGTTCCTTGGTTGTTCTTAAGTACAATAAGATCATCAAACTGATGATGCCAAATAGGATAAAACACTGTAGCACTAGCATTACGAATACCGCCTTGAGAACATGAACGTAGATCTCCAAACCATTTCTTTAAGAAGGGAATCATGCCTGTGTGCATGATCTCACCACCGCGAATAGGCGAGCCCAATGGACGCAGCCTGCCAATCTCCAAACCAATGCCAGCACGTTTGCTGGCATACTTGGCCATCATTTCGCCCGAAGCAAAGATACTGTCGAGATCATCATCTGAACGAATAAGCACACAACTGCTAAACTGCTTAGTAGGAGTGCCCAGACCTGCCAACACAGGAGTAGCCAAAGTAAATAAACCGTCACTGGCGGCGTTGTAATATTCTTTGATATAGCGCATTCTAGCCGTGTTAGGCTCTTCTCTGTGAAACACTGTGGCAGCAGCCACCATGTATCGTACCTGTGGTGTTTCATAGATTTCCTTGGTAGATCGATTTCGAACCAGATATTTTTCTATCAGTTGTTCAATGGCAGCATAACTGTACTGTTCGTCACGAGCATGATCAATCATGTCATTCATGCGATTCCAGTCCTCCTCACTGTACCACTGCAACAGTTCGGGCGTATATAGACCAGTGGCCACGTTTTTCTTTATTATTTCGTAAAGGTGCGGCGGTTCATAATCACCGTAGACATCTTTGCGCAGCATTGACAGACGTTGTTTGCCAGCCACGTACTGATAGTTAGGATGCCCCACATCGGGATTGCTTTCTACGTCAATGAGATCTACAATGGCTCGCAAAGTGATGCCATCAATTTCTTTGGTGGTAATGCCGTCATAGAAATGCAACTGAGTGCGAATTTCTATCATGCTCTGACTGACATCAGCTGTGCCTGCACACACCTTGGCAATTTGCGCTTGCCATTTTTCCAAAGCCAATGGCTCGCGAGTGCCATTGCGCTTCACAACTGTGATCTGTTTCATTGTTACCTTAATTTTTGTTGTATGTCGCTGAGGGATATGCTGTGACGAGCCATGAATCGTCCTAGGTTGATATTTACAACCGTGTGCTGGTCCCAATTCAGTATATATTTCTCGCCTTGCACCAGGACTAAATTGTCAGTTTCTGTCTCGGTCAAAACAGTGTCTGACAGGTCAGACCGATCCAGCAGAGCTATAGTATACATTATTCCCAAGGCTCGAGCAAGACCACAATACACATTGTCGTCTAACAATTGCCAAGGATCAGGCCAATCTGATCGATCGTCCCAGTGCAAATAGTAGGCTTGCCATGGTGACCCCAACCACCATGAATTAATTTGGTGCAAAACTGTGGCAATTGAAGGTTGGTGCTGAACGTGATTGCGCAGCTCGGTCCAGCTGGCCAGCCGTTGACTAAAGGTGCGCGGCCACATCAACCCAGATTGGTGATTGAATATTTGATGGTGCCATTAGCACCAGTGCTGGATGCAGTGTAGCTCACAGTGACAGCAGTGCCTGAATCTGCGGCTGTGAGCGTGATGCCAGTGCTGCTGTTTTCAACCCAGTCATCACTGAAACTGAATCCTGCGCCGCCACCGGTGCCTGATGCTGCCACAAATGTGCCAGTGCGACGAGCTGTGCCTCGACGTATGGTGTAATCCATGCGAAAACTACTGATCTCACCACTTTGAATCACGGCCAAGTTGGCTGTGCTGTTGTCAGTCAAGGTATCTTCAATGCCAGCGGTTCGTTGGTAGGTACCAAGATCCAAGCTGTTGGCCGGAGTATAAGTGGCTGTGCCGCCGCTGTTGAACTCAATGTCATGAACGTTCATGCTCATGGCCATGCTGTTGGTGCTGTTGAGTGCAATTCTTGGATAGGTGCCGCTGTACTGGTTGGTACGCTCAAACATATCACCCACGCTGACATTGTTGTCAGCGTCAAAATCAATCACAGGCGTGGCTGGATTCAAGGCGCCATTGAAATTGTTGCCCACGTCATAAAAACTGTTGTAGGCGCTGATGTTACGGCCCACATTGAGAAATGTGATGCCTTCGCCGTAAACATTGTCAAATCTTGAATTTGTAAATCTAAATCCCGTGGGCCCCGTGGTGGGCGGCACAGCATTGCCCAGATACACTGCCTGATACAAGGTATCAAAATTACACTTGTCAAAAGTCGCGCTCTCGCTGTAGTCATTGTCAGTGTTGACAGCCCAGACCATGCCATTGAATTCACAGTTGGTAAACGAGATGTGTTGATTGGGCGCAGATGCAGCATCACTGGCAAAGGCCACGCAGATATTGTTGTCGGTTGTGCTGGTCAAAGAAGTTGTGTCACTGGGCCCCTCGATGCTGACAGCATCCACAAATACATGTCGAGCCTTTTCTACCAAAAATCCATTGTTGAGTTGATTGGTAACAAATTTAATGCCAGATATTTCCACATTGCCAGGCAGCAGTGCACCGTTGTCACCGATACTGACTCCGGTCTGTTGTTGACTGTCGGCTGTGCGGGCAATGTAGTCTGGCAGTGTTTCCACTGCCCAGTATGTGGCGTCAAGCACACTCTGTCCCAGCGGCACAGCGGCCTGACTGCGGTAATAGCTGCCACTGTAGCTGACCAGCACTCCCGGGGCATACACAATATTGTTGATGGTGGGCGTGGCAGGATTGGCACTGTATGCTTCCACCAAGAAACTGATGATAGTGCTGTCTGACCCTTCACCATAGATCCGACAGTAGGGAGGAATCAGCATGGTATCAGTGATCACATAATAACCGGCTGGAAAAAACAAACTTCTACGCACCTGGGGATTGACATCACGACAGAATATTTGATACAGAGCTCGATTGATGTCGGCAGTGACGTCAGTTTCGCCATCGCCTGTGGCACCAAAATCAGTGATCACTGCATAGCTGTCCAGTCTGCTTTGCAAACTCTGTGTCACAGTGGAACTGGAGGTGGCACCTGTTTGCACTGTGTATCCACCAGCTTCGCCCTTGTAGGTGTAGGCAGTGCTGAAACTCAAAAGATCTGAATATTCTGTGAGAACCTCAGTGTTGCCCACCACAGGAGCGCCGTCTTCTAGGGTGCCATTGCCAATGAACAGCCTGCGTTCGTCCACAGCCCAGCCCAGTTCTGCACCGGCCAGGGGCTGTGGCAAATCAACTAGCAGTCCCTTGCGTTGTGTAATTCTTGATATTTGTACAATTGCCACTGTGATGTCCTTGCGATATCACATATTTAGCGTGTGAGATAGTACAGCTCCACACGTTTCATCCACTGTGTGCTCCAGTGCTCAAACTCTTTGCCCTGGACCACAAACTCCAAATACTGGGGTTTTTCATATGATCCGTCGGCCAGCTGTCGCGGCTGTACAGCCATCAAAATCACACCTTGATCAATGTCAGTACCGTGTGTTTCATTGTGTGCTGCGGCATATGCAGCCAGCTGGATAAAGTAGTCTTCGATCCACTCTCGTTTCTTGGGCCGGTTACTCTGTTTGAAGTCCATGATGGCCGGGCGCCCTTTCCACAAACCCAGGCAATCTGTGGTACCAGCATACAGCCCGCTGTAGTACACCGGAACTTCTGTACCCCAAAATTCGTCAACATGTTGCAGACCCTGCAAGATCACTTCGGCTGCCATGAACCACGACGGATGAGCAAATGGGTTACTGGGCAAGGGCTTCATGTCCTGCTGTAGAATATAGTGTTCCAGATAGGCATGCATGCGAGTACCGCGATTGGCAGCTTCGGTAGTGATCTGCTGTGCCTGCTGTTCGCCCACTCTGGCTTTCCATTTGGCCAGAGCTTCGCGAGCTTCCACCGGTTTGGTTCTATCCAGTATGGTAGTGACCGATGGTACTTTGCTTCCGTCGGGCAAACAGTAATGCCGTTTGCCATCCACAGTGGTACGATCCAGCGGTGTATAGTTGTATTTTTGCGTAATCATCAAACTCTAAAACTTTCTCCGCAACCGCACCGGTCACGTTCGTTGGGATTGGAAAAGCGAAATCCTTCGTTCAATCCCTCGCGCACATAATCTATGGTCATGCCTTGCAGATAAGGCAACGATCGGTCCTCTACCAGCACCACAAAATTGGGCTGCGAAAAATTTGTGACTCCAATCTCAGGAGTGTAAGCAGTGACATATTCTAACACATAGGCCAAGCCCGAGCAGCCAGTGGTTTTGACACCAACTCTAATACCAGCGTATTGTTTGGATTCAATTAATTTTTGTATTTTTTTCCTGGCCGCATCAGTCAGTGTGATCATGACGCTTTCGGTAGTCTTCTACCGCGGCTTTGATTGCATCTTCAGCAAGGATGCTACAATGGATTTTGACTGGCGGCAGCGCGAGTTCTTGAGCAATTTCTGAATTTTTGATAGCTGCGGCATCGTCCAAGGTCTTGCCTTTAACCCACTCGGTAACAAGAGAGGAACTTGCAATCGCAGATCCACATCCATAAGTTTTGAATCTTGCATCGGTAATGATCCCATCCTGCACTTTGATCTGCAGTTTCATGACATCACCGCAGGCTGGTGCCCCCACCATGCCGGTGCCCACCGAGTCATCGTTTTTGTCAAATGAACCCACAGTGCGTGGGTTTTCATAATGGTCAATAACTCGGTCTGAATAGGCCATTGGTGTGTGTCAATCAAAAGTTTGGCTGAACAGTCGACCGCGATATCTAAAAGTCACTGTTTCGCCGCGTTGCACAGTGACCGGCACCGATTCACACACTGTGCGATATGTGACTCCGCCGGGCTGTGCCTCGCCACGACCCACTTGGTATCCCAACACAGCGCCAGCCGCGGTGGCAATGTCTCGACCCGAACCACCACCAATTTGATTGCCAATGGCAGCTCCGGCCAAAGCGCCCAGTACGCCACCCGCAGCGTTGCCCTGTGTGGGTGCTGTTTGCACAGCAACTTCGCGACACTGTTGTTGATAGGTAGTGACCATGCGTGGCTCCACTCGTACAATTTCCACAGTGCTGTGTCCAGAATACTGAGCACAGGCCAATGTACTAGAAACAAGTAACATAGTTGAAATTGCAAAGCGTTTCATGACTGCCTCCAGAAGTTAAGTTTGTGTAGTATACACTATTAGACGTTTTAAGTCAACCTTTTGTTGACCCAATCTGATCAAACTCCACGATCTCGTTTCATGGCCGATTTGGCTGCTTTGGCCACAATGTCTTGGGCCTTGTTCACAGGCATGGCCACATCAATTTCACCGGCATCTTTGAATCTTATGGGGTCATCGGTGCCCGGTGTCAATGGTTTCAATAAATTGCTCAGGGGCGGTGAATTGGTAAGATCTGCCAAGTTTTGCTTGGTGATAGCAATGTCAAGATTGTTGGCCAATTTGATAAAAGCATCTTGGCTGATTTCTTTGGCAGCATTGGTATCTTCGGCTCGACCATTGAGGAAAGACACCAGACCAGTCAAAACTTCGGGATCTGGTGTGCCAGCAATGGCTTCGCGGATTTTCATCGTTTGGCGCGGCCCAAAGCACCAGCAGCGGGTTCAGCTTCGGGGTCGGCAGCAGCGGCAGCGGCTGCATCAAGATCAGCCATGCCAGCGTCGGCTTCGCCACCTGCTGCGGCCATGTCTGCACCAGCAGCGGCCATGTCTGCACCAGGTGCTGGCATTGCTCCCACATCGGGCATTTGTGGTGCCTGCCCAGTGACCACGCCCAGGGCTGCATCTAGTTGTTGTTTGGCGCCTTGAATATTCTGCAACAGGCCGCTGAGTGCAGCAGTGGCGTCGGTATTGAACTGTGTGGCCTGATCCATGCCCACTTGATTTTTGATAGAATCAACCAGAGCTGGCAACTCTTTGAATTGCAGTTCACTGACATCTTCCAGCATGCCTTGCATCTTGTCAACCATGTCTTGAGCAGCCAGCACAACCTGTGCCTGTTGCACTTCGCTTTCACTCAACACTTTGCTGAGACGGCGAAAACGACTTTCGGCCTGCATCATGGCTGCACCAGCCACCAATTTCTGTTCTTCAGGATTCAACGTCTGTCCAGCTGCGCTCTTTTTCAATGCAGCCGACAGTTTGGGATCTTTGACAGCAGCTTTGACAGCGCCGGCCATGGGCTTGGCAGCACCTGCAGATGCTGTGGCAGTTTGACCACTGGGCATCGCTGTTGGCACAGGAGCCATGTTTTCAGCCACTTTGGTGCTGAGTGCCTGTTCCATCATCAACAGTTGGAGATACTGCGGATTTTTCTCGCTGTGATGGCGAGCCGAAGTTTTGCGATGCTCGCCCAACACACCACGTACCTTGTGCAACATAGTTCGGGCTTGGCGGGCGTTGAGCTGGTCAAAACGAATGCGGCTACCAAAATAACTTTCAAATACTTTGGCTATTTGTTTACTTGGCGAGGGTGCCGATAGTTCTTGCAGTTTCATTTGAGAATCCCTTAATTTGTAGATATTTAGCCTGATTTGTCAATTTTTCCAGTTCGCCCTGAATAGCCCGACGTTGCGTGATTTTGGGTGATAATTTGGCCTGCAGCGTGTCTCGAAAATCTGCATTTTTGCCGCGCCGTATAGTGGCTTGCATGCAGTCTATGTCGGCCTCCAGCAACTGACGTTTTCGGTCCAGCGCCAGCAATTGACAAGCTTCTTTGAGCCGGTTCAGTTTGTCCAAAGTGCACCAGGTCAGTGCCGTGCGTTGATCATTGAAGTTGTATTGGTTGCCACCCAAAGTTTGCACAGTGTAACCCGTGCTGGCACGTTGTATCAGATACTGACCAAATGCAATGACCGAACCGTCATCATCTTGCAACACAAATTGTTTCAAATTGCGCATGAGCTCACGCTGCGCAAATTCGTTGAGTTTTTGATCCTGGTTCATTGCAGCACATAGTGAGTGATCACATATCCCAGACACGCTGTCAAGAATCCTATGATGCCCACACCCCAGCCAATAATTTGATTGTTGCGCCGATCTGCCATTTCAAAAACTTTGTCATGCACTTCGTGCACAGTGTCCTTGAGTTCACCAACGTCTGTTTTCACAGTGTCCAGCGCAGTTTCCAGTGCCCGATATCGCTCGGCGCAGAGTTCAACGTGTGCTTCGAGACTCTTTTTTTCAATGTCTGTGGTATCAACCATGATCATTTATTTATTGTTTCAAACCAGATGTTTTGTCTTGGCCCTGTAGTTTCTATCACGGCAGTGACACTGTGCTGCTCGCCAAGATTGGTGATCATGGGCACGCCCTCACAGTCTTGCAAAAGATTTTCAAAAGGTTCACCTTGCGGTCCGTAGACATTTTCATTGTCAGTTTCAAAACTGAATTGCCAACTGTCCTTGTGCTGCTGAGCTGGATCAACGTTGATGGGCTGGGTGCGTAGACTGATCAACTGTATCAAAGTTTCATAATTGCGTTGTTGATTGCGACTGCGGTTCCAGGCCAATTGATTGTCAATGGGCTGACCTGCGCGATCCACAAACGGAAGATCACTGGGTCGCATGTGTCCAGTGACCCCGGTCACAGTGCAGTCAAACAGGGTTCGGCACAGTATTTTCATTGCTGATATTTAACGCAAAGAAAAACCCTGGAAGTTATTCCAGGGTTGATCTCACGGTGAGTCAGACGCTGATTACAGGTTTGTAAATGTGGCGCTGCCAGACACGTTGGCGGTTGGGATACCAATGTTCAAACCACCTGTGGCGTTGGCTGTTTGAGCAGCAGCAACCAGAGTAGTGGTGGTGTAAGCACCGCTGGGGTAGATAGCCAGATTAATGGTACCAGCTGTGGCTCCGGCTTGGTAAATTGCAATGGTGCCGTTTTGCTGAACGGCTGTCAGCACATTGTTCAGATAGCCGTTGACGTTACCAGTATTGGTAAGTGCAGCATTGGCTGTCAATGTGAAGAAGTCCAGCTTGGGACCTTGAATCTGTACGGGACCTTGTGCGGCCACGTTGGCGGTGCCAGCAATGGAACCGTTGGCTACGTCCAGTGCAAATACTGGTTGGGTAGTACCGTTTGTTTTAGTGAAAACTGCCATATCATTTCTCCTTAATGGTTGACCTCAGTGGGTCTGCTTTTATTTAGTCCGGACCCAAAAATCACACGGGTTGGGGATTATTTCTCTGTCTATTTTGTGCTGCAAATGCTTCTGGATCAAAGCGTTTTACAGCCTTGGCATAGCCTGCTGGAGTGGCCATGACCCAGCCCTCCTGTCCAGGATGCTCTACGTCAGCCTGTCCCAAAATTTGCAGCTTGATGTCATGCAATTGGATAAATGCTGTAAATGCTGCTGCTAGAGCTTCGGTATTGCTGGCTGGACTGTTAAGATATTCCACAATGTTGCGAAATTTGCTGGGTGTAACCCGGCTTTGCAACCACTCGCCAAACTCAGGCAACAAAGTCTGTGGATTGAGCGCTGTGCCCACTTTGCTGTTGATGAAATCCACGCACAGCTTGGCCAGGTCTGTGATCTTGTGTGCTCGCAGTTCTGCGGGGTTGAACAAGGTATCAATCTTGGCACCATCACTGCGCACCAAGGCCCGCAGTGATTTAAGTTTGGCATCTTCCACTTGCAGTTGACTGGGCACTGCTGGGCGTTCTAACATTAGGCCCTGCACAGGCTGAAACCCAACCTTGCTCAAGGGTTGTCGAGGTTCGCCCTGATCTGCATACATGCTGTGCACAGCGATGCCAATGTTGCTGGCGCCAATTCGTTGTCCCAGCTGGCTTTTGACTGGTATGCGATACAGTATGGTATTGGGTTGAAACACATAGTTGCCAGCTTCCACAGGCGGGGTGCTCATATACAGCAGATCGCCCTTGACATAGCCTCGGAACTGTGGCGGCAAACTGGCTTCCAACACTGGCCACAATCGGGCATAGATATCAATCAATTCGCTGCGATCGCCGCTGCGGCGATTTTGTATATCGGCCATCATGCGTGGCGAAGTAGCCAAACCGTCATAGCCCTTGGCTTCAAAACCCGACCCGTCTGTGACCACAAACTCACCAGTGGCAGGTTTGCGTCCCCAGATCACAGCTGGTTTGCCGTCCCATTTGGCAGTGACTGTGGAGGGTTTTTCTGTAGCGTGACGAACTATTTCAATAGCATCGCGGATACCCTGTGTGCCACGTCGAAACACTAGATCTTCCAAATGTTCAATGCCCTTGGCTCTGCCACCTACTCCTGCTTGTTCGGCTTCCACCAGAGCCACATAGCCACGGTTTACGATGCGATCACGCAAGCGAGCCAAAAAGTTAACGTCACTTTCGGCCATGCCCTGCTGTGGTTCTGGCAGACCTTCGCGCTGCAAATATTCCCTAAAATCTGCTAACTTGACATCGCGCTGGGGGTCTTGAGACAGCGCAGCATAGATTTTTTCCACAGTGCCGAGATCCGGTGCCGACGCCGACTTGCCCAACAGCATCTGTGCTGTCTCTGTGGGATCAACAGTGACAACTTTGTTGGTGACCCGGTCTACCACTCCATTGGCTCCTACTTTGAGTCCTAGCTGTTTGGCGATGCTGCTCATCAAAACATTACGAACCATGCCTTTGTAGGCCGAATCTGTGCCGGCACCGTAGTAAAATATGCCCCATGGCACATTGTCGAAAAACATAAAATCTGTTTGCACATAGCCTTGATTGGCATCGCCGTTTATGGGGGTGCGGAAATGCAATTCACCACGTTTGGCCACCCACTCTCGCGGATCCAGGCCTTGGCTGGTCACATATCGTGTCAAGATGTCGGCCAGTTGCTCCTTGGTTACTTCATTGGCATCCACGGCCAAGTCTAGATCGCCCGATGTGGGTTTTTTGCCTGTGCTACCCAGCCACCGCTGCGGCGATTGACTCACAGGATCAATTTCGGCGGAAAGATCTATGCCAGTCAAGGCTTCTAACCACTGCACAGTGCCTGGTACATCGGCCTGTGAGATGCGTTGGGTCAAGGGTTGACCTTGACTATTTTTGAATACATTGCCGCCTTCTAGTAGTTTGGTTATCATTTGACTGTGTCTGGTATACGGGCAATTTCTCTAAAAGCGTCCAAGGCTTTTTGAGGGCTTAATCTTGCAATGTTTTGCAGTTGTGTCATGGCATTTGTGTCGAGTCCCACTCGATCAGCCATGGCTTTGGCATCAGCACTGAGCGGCTGAGTCAAAGTTCTGCCCGCACCGCCGGTGCGTCCAACCCCGGCGTTGAACTGTTTCATACCTATAGCTGGACCTATCCCTTTGCTAACCAGGGCAACAAATTCATTTTTTATATCGCCCCGGATTTGGCCAGCGGTGACATCAAAAATTGCATCAATGCTGGCAGTGATATAGTCTACAATTTGTTTGGCAGCTGCCTGTGTGTTGGGATCATCGGCCAGCACAGTGGGCAGTTGTTGATAATCTCCCATGTTTATTGTTTTATCAACAAGCACCTTGAGTGCACCTTTGAGTTCGGCCTGATCAGTTTGATTAGACGCTGCCACACTGGGCACCTGCTTGATCTCCATCCATTTTTGTACTTCAGTGTTCCAGGCCTTTTGCAATTGTGGGCCCAGTGTGCCGGCCATTTGCTGACCAATTTTGGCAGCGGCCATATCCAATGGCGTAGAATCACCTGCTCCCGGGGTAGGTTCGGCTGCTGCTCCTATGGCCCCAGCAACACCAGCTGCTGCCCCGCCCGAAGATCCTAGAGTTGATGCCAGGCCCGAAGCAAAACTACCCAATCCAGTGCCAGCAGCAGAAATTTCAGTGAGTTTTCCACGGACCTGAGTGATTTCAAAGATCTGCATGAGTTCTCCTGACAGATCGTGAAAATTTGCCGGCATCTTTGGTGCGTATGGCATTGAGTAATTTGCGTGTGAGATTTTCAGCCTGTTCGGCACTGTATTCGGTTTCAATTTGCTCCAACAATCTTATGGCCGAAGAGATAATATTGCTGGCACGATTTTCAATCAACAAACGGCGATCGCGCTCTACATACAACGAATCTAATTCTTCTAAAATGCTCCGCGTTTTCTTGTGCATGGCTCATGGGACCTTTGTATTATTTACCGACTTTGGGCTGCAAATAAATATCTATAGCAGGCTTCAAGCCCAAGGAACACACATGACCAGTCAAATCAATCCCAACAACATCGACGGAGCTTATCCCGTTGCTGGACAGAGCAACAACACTCAAGGGTTCAGGGACAACTTTACCAATACCAAAACCAACTTTCAGTATGCTGCGGCAGAAATCACTGACCTGCAAAACAAAGCAGTGCTGAAGTCTGCTCTCAGCGGTACCACGCTTGACAACAACTTAAACGACAATCTTGTGTACGCAGTCAAATTGCAAGATGTCAGCTACACCTTTGTGCAAAACACTGCCACAGCAGGATCAATCACAGTAGATTACAGTGTTGGGCAATATCAGTACATCAGTACCACTGGCAGCGTGAGCCTGGCATTTAGCAATTTTCCCATTGCAGGCACAGTAGGCAGTATTGATATAACCATCAACATTACCAACACTGCTTATACCCTTACATTGCCGGCGGCCGTGAGTTTGGGCACCTCAGGAATACAAGGTTTGTCCAGCAATGTGATAACTTTTGCTGCTATTGGAACATATCAGTTTAGATTTTTTACTGCAGACGGTGGCACTACAATCACAGTATTTGATCTTAATCGCCCCTTGTTGGGCAGTGGCCAGGCAGCGGTGGGCTACGGAACTGGGGCAGGTGCCACAGTCACTCAGATCACATCCAGAACCACTGGCGTTGCAATCAATGCCTATTCAGGTGCCATAACCCTAGTGTCGGCAGCAGGTACTACAGCGTGGCAGAGTTTTACCGTGACCAACAACCGGGTAGCAGCCACTGACACAGTGATTGTGAATCAAAAGTCGGGCACTGATCTTTATCGTATACATGTCACGGCGGTGGCAGCAGGCAGCTTTAGAATCACATTTGCAACCACGGCCGGTACTACCACCGAACAACCTGTGTTTAACTTTGCAGTGATCAAAGCAGTGACGTCATAATTTTGCGTTTGAGTTATTAGGCCGTAAATAGCAGGCAAGGCAACTCAAAGGCAACCAATGACAGACTTAGAACAGATTGACGCACTCTTAAAGCAATTTCGCAGACCCTGTCCTGATCAAGAACAATATCAACTCAGACTTGTAGAAGAATTTGAAGTAATAGTAGCGCAACGCTTCACCGAATACTTTCTCAAAATCCGGCGCATACTGGATCTCAACTCAGACATTCCTCACATGACTCGCGGCTCAGCAGGATCCAGCCTGGTGTGCTATCTCATGGGCATCACTGATGTGGACCCTGTGGAGTGGAACATACCATTTGCACGTTTTCTCAACCCTCTTCGAGATGACTTGCCCGATGTGGACATTGACGTACCGCATCACCGGCAAGAGTTGGCCATGCAGCGAATCTTTGACGCTTGGCCTGGCCGGACTGCCCGCATATCCAACTATGTGTTGTACAAAGAAAAGTCTGCACGTAGAGAAGCTGCTCGTAGACTTGGTGCCCGGGGCCGACTGCCCAGAGACATTGACTATAAAAAACTGGGTGTGGACGAAACTGAAGCACGCCGCATAGAAAAAAAGCTCATGGGCAAAACACGCTGTCTCAGCAAACACTGCGGCGGGGTGATAGTGTTTGATCGTCAGTTACCAAAAAGTCTATTCCGCGAAGACAATCTTATCTTGCTGGACAAAAACGAAGTGGAAGATCTTGAGCATCTCAAAGTTGACATTTTGGCCAATCGTGGTTTGAGCCAGCTGATGGAAATTGATCCCACACGCATGATACACGAGTATCCCACTGAGGACGAAGCCACTGCTGATCTTTTGGCACGCGGTGATGTGCTGGGTGTGACACAAGGTGAAAGCCCGGCCATGCGACGACTGTTCCGTGCTATCCGACCTACTTCAGTGGCCGACTGTGTGTTTGCCACTGCCTTGGTACGCCCTGTGGCCATGGAAGGTCGACGCAAAGCAGCCTGGTTCCGTGACTGGACTGCTGAAGGTGTCAAAGAACGAGCCATTGTGTGCGAAGACGATGCCATAGAACGTATCATGAAACTGATTGGTGTGAATGCTTACGAAGCAGACATGTATCGACGTGCGTTTGCAAAAAAGAACGAAGAAAAAGTCATGGAGTTCATGAACCGCCTGGGTGATCATCCGCTCAAGGACGATATCTATCGAGAAATGCTGAACCTGTCGGGTTTTGGCCTGTGTCGTGCTCATGCTGTGAACCTTGGTAGGCTGATCTGGGCCTTGGCCTATCAAAAGGCCCACAATCCTCGCGAGTTTTGGCGAGCAGCTCTCCGGCACTGCCAAGGTTCATATGCTCGCTGGGTCTATAGGAATGAGGCCAAGCGGGCAGGCTGGGATCTGCGTGACTTGGGCTTTGCCAACTGGATCACTGAAGATCCTGTGGCCAGTTTTCAAGAACACGGGGCCTGGAATTCTCCTGGCTTTTTGCCCGGTATGGGCGTTCAAAATCTCTACTCTGAGTACTATCAATTTGCCGGCATTGTGGCCAATTCACGAGTGTTCAAACGTGACCGGAAACAGTACATTCACTTCATCACACTGGGTGTGGGCGAAGGTGAGTATGTGGACATCATTGTGGATCGCCCGGTAAAATATCACAACGGTGCAGTGATTGTGGGACAGGGGCGCAGACTCAGCCGAGACGGATCACAGTTTTTACAAGTTGATAGAAAAGATGTTCAATCAATGAATATCGATGATTATCTCAAGTTGTCTTGATCTTGCCCAGCAACTGTTTCAGCTTGGTGCTTTGCACATCAGCTGAAATTTTTCCAACATCGTCGGGCTCAGTGGCAGTGACTTCGCCTGGAACAATCTGGCTTTTGGCCTTGATTGATTCGTAGATTGATGGGGCCCGTTTCTTAAACTCTTGGTACTGTTCATCTTCAGCGAGGTCAGTAATGCGCATGGTTTCAATGTTGTACTCCAGATCAATTTTTTGTCCAACGCCCGTTGATGAGCGACTCTTCATACACTGTATTTGATATTTGCCACGCTCTTTCATGGCACGGCTGGTGAAAATACCAAACACATTATCAGCTGTGTTGATCTTGGAAATGCCACCCGAGATGTGCGAGTGATCAAATTCAATTTCTTCCACAGCACTGCGGTTCAACTGCGAAGCAGTGACCATCAAGATACCCAGCTCTTTGGCTAGATTTCTCAATTCTTCAGATACGTATTTGTCTTTGACAAAAAGATCATTGGGCGATACCTTGGCACTTACCGGCATCAGCAAGTCTAGGTAGTCAATCATCATGAAATCTACTCTGCGTCCTGTCTTGATCTGGTATTCTTTCAAGAACGCACGAATGTCGTTGATATTGCTCTGTGCTGGCAAGGCCTTGACTTGATAGCTGCCGGCCTTTTTGCCCACCAGCCGGACCTTGAGTGCTGCTGTTTCTTTGTCCCGGCGAATTTCTTTGGTGCTCATGTTGGTCAACATGGCCGCTGTGCGCAGACCCGTGAGTTCTTCTGAAAGTTCTAGGGTGATGTACACACCATGCAGACCCTGTTGTACCCAGTTCAAGGCAATGTTCATCATTACAAGGCTCTTGCCTGACCCTGAACCACCTGCAAAGATATTGAGTTCACCGCGTGAGAATCCACCATACAACAGTCGATCCAGCTGTGGCCAACCTGTTGAAACCTGTCCACCGTTGTCAAAGTATCGGGCAAACATGCCTTCGGGGTCCAGCCAAAAGTCCGTGCCCAGATCTTTGGTCAAAGATATTTGCACAGCATCCTTGATCAGTTTTTCCACAGGATCATAGTCGCCTTTTTCCAGCAAGTCAGCAGCTTTGAGAATGGCACGTTCTAGCTCTTGCCGTTTGGTAAAGCTCTCAAACTCAGTCATGAGCCACTCAAAGTGGCCTTCGTTGAGGTCTGGCACCGGTGCCAGCTTGACCCCTGTGGCCGCGGCAATTTGCTGTCTGTCGGGCAGGGTCTTGAACTGATCTGAATGTGAACGAATGAACTCGGCTGCGGCTCTCAGGCTTTTATCAAAATTCTGTGGATTGTAGATATTTTGCACACGCACATAACTCTGTGCATCCTCCAACATCATTTCCAAGAATAACCGCTGAACGTCAA
>SXGQ01031092.1_pt1 | contig 15899 bp, 14 predicted proteins | sample 3178371 | NCBI WGS metagenome assembly SXGQ01 (sample SAMN11356859, study PRJNA531348) | freshwater metagenome | isolation source: freshwater sample F1-20 | place: China: Fuxian Lake, Yuxi | collected 2017-12-25
CAACAAGTACTCCTACAGAAACGCCAACAAGTACTCCTACTGAAACTCCAACAAGTACTCCTACAGAAACGCCAACAAGTACTCCTACTGAAACTCCAACAAGTACTCCTACAGAAACGCCAACAAGTACTCCTACAGAAACTCCAACAAGTACTCCTACTGAAACGCCAACAAGTACTCCTACAGAAACTCCAACAAGTACTCCTACTGAAACGCCAACAAGTACTCCTACAGAAACTCCAACAAGTACTCCTACTGAAACTCCGACAAACACACCAACTCAGTCCCCAACATAATTGAAAATATTTTATATTTATATATAATGGAATTTTTTATCAAAAAAGGTGCTACATTACCCATCCTAAAAATGCAAATAGTAAAGGATGGTAGAAATGATTTCCGTAATTTTATGGAGGATTTAGAAAATGCTGTAATTACATTCTCAATGAGAAATGAAGGAGACGGAATATTAAAAATTGCATCTAAACCAGCATACATTGTAGAAAAATTATTAGACAATCCTGATGCCCCTGTAGAATATTACATTTATTACAAATTCACAGATAAAGACACAAAATCTACAGGTAGATTTTTAGGGGAATTTAGTGTGACAACATCTCAGGGTGAACTAATTGTTCCAATAAGAGAAAACTTATACATAAACGTAACAGATTCGTTTATAAAAACTCAATACTGTTGTTGATAATACAACTTCACCAAATTATATTTATCCATGAATGAGTAAGGTAAATGTCGTGAACCGCGGCAGCTAATACACCACTCGGAAAGGAAAATATGATATCACAAGAAGAAATTAAGCAGTTTTTGGAGGGTGCTGACCCCGAAGAATTCATCACGTCGATAGAATTCGATTATCAATCAGACTACATTTACAAAATTAAAGAAATTCCTGGTAAGGGAAAATCAATCCAAAGGGATACGTTTGTTGCCTTTGCTTGGGTTGGAGACTTGAGAGGTTTAAACTTTTATCAAGGTTCAAAAGGTTTACAAAAAGAGGCGATGTCCAAGTATGGAATCGTAATAGACAAACTTGAAACCATGGGTGATGAGAGACTTGAAAGAGGTCTTACATTTATGGTTAAATCACTCAAAGGTTATAGAACTCTAATTCAGTTTTTCAGGGATGGTGGATTAGACCCGTGGGGTGAAAAGATGAAAGATAAAATCTTAATGTTACCACCTGTAGAACAATTCTTGGTTCAAAAAGAAAAACGATTATTCAAAGGTTTTGCCGACTATGATGAAGTAACTCGATTGGTATTCGACTTAGAAACGACCTCACTTGAGCCAAAGGACGGTCGTATATTCATGATTGGATTAAAGACAAACAAAGGTTACCATAGAGTAATTGAATGTATGGAAGAAGACCAAGAAAGAGAAGGTATTATTGAGTTTTTTAAAGTAATTGACGAACTTAGACCTTCAATTATTGGTGGATATAACTCATTTAACTTTGACTGGTATTGGATATTTGAAAGATGCAAAGCTCTTGGTCTGGACATAAAGAAAGTGTGTCACTCACTCAATCCCGAAAAGAGTATAACTCAAACAAAGCAAATACTTAAGTTAGCTAACGAAATAGAAGATTATCAACAAACCTCTATTTGGGGATATAATGTAATTGATATCCTACACTCTGTTCGTAGAGCACAAGCAATTAACTCAAACATCAAAGCTGCTGGTTTGAAATATATAACACAATATTTGGACCTCGAAGCTGAGGACCGTGTTTATATTCAACACACAGATATTGGTTCTTTATATAAAAAGAAAGAAGAATATTGGTTAAATATTAAGAATGGTAATTACAAAAAGGTTGGTTTGGACCCAAAAGTTGATGACATTTGTTCTCGAAGAAGTGACACTTACATTAAGACCACGGGTGATAATATAGTTGAAAGATATCTTGATGATGACTTGGAAGAAACTCTGTTGGTTGATAAAGAATTTAACCAAGCATCTTTCTTACTTGCATCCATGATTCCAACAACATATGAACGTGTATCTACAATGGGTACCGCAACTCTTTGGAAAATGTTGATGGTTGCATGGTCGTACAAACATGGTTTGGCAATACCTGAAAAACAAGGTAAGACAGACTTTGTTGGTGGTCTTTCAAGATTACTTAAAGTAGGATATTCTACAAACGTACTCAAACTTGACTTTAGTTCACTATACCCCTCCATTCAGTTGGTTCACGATGTATTTCCTAAATGTGATGTTACAGGGGCGATGAAAGGAATGTTAAAGTACTTCCGTGATACTCGTATTCACTATAAGGAATTGGCGGAAAAATATGAAAAAACAGACCCAAAACTTTCTGAAACATATTCAAACAAGCAGTTACCAATTAAGATTTTTATTAACTCGATGTTCGGTGCTTTGTCTGCCCCTCAAGTATTTCATTGGGGTGATATGTATATGGGTGAACAAATCACATGTACGGGTAGACAATACTTACGTCAGATGATTAAGTTCTTTATGGCTCGTGGATATCAACCTCTTGTAATGGATACTGACGGTGTAAACTTCTCAGCACCTTCAGATATTGAGACTCGAAAATATATTGGTCGTGGTAACAATTGGAAGGTTAAAGAAGGTAAAGAATATACGGGAGCAGCTGCTGACATTGCGGAATATAATGACTTATTTATGAGAGGTGAAATGGCTCTTGATAATGATGGTGTTTGGCCATCATGTATTAACGTAGCTCGTAAAAATTACGCTCTTATGACAGACAAAGGTAAAATCAAACTTGTTGGTAATACAATTAAATCTAAAAAGTTGCCGTTATATATTGAAGAGTTTTTGGATAAAGGTCTTAAGTTGTTATTGAATGGTAAGGGTCAGGAATTTGTTGAGTATTATTATGAATATCTACAAAAAATTGTAGATATGAAAGTTCCTTTAAAACTTATTGCATCACGAGCAAAAGTTAAACTCACTTTGGATGACTATAGAACAAGATGCACTCAAAAAACTAAGGCGGGTAATTTAATGTCAAGGATGGCACACATGGAGTTAGCAATTAGAGATGGATTAAACGTAAACTTAGGTGATGTGATTTTCTACGTTAATAATGGTTCAAGAGCTTCTCACGGTGATGTTCAAAAAAAGGGTGATAATTTACAAATCAATTGTTATAGATTGGAAAATGAAGAGTTAGAAAAAAACCCTGATATGGTTGGCGAATACAATGTACCAAGAGCTGTTGCAACTTTTAATAAAAGATTGGAACCTTTGATGGTTGTTTTCAAAGACGATGTTAGAGATGTTTTATTAATTGATGACCCATCAAAAAGAGAATTTTTCACTAAAGAACAGTGTGAACTTGTTAACGGATATCCTTTAGGTGATGGTGACCAAGACAGGTTAAAAGAAGATGTTTTAGATATTTCTCCTGATGAAATTAATTATTGGAAGAAAAGAGGTTTGGAACCTAACTATATGTATGAATTAGCGGAAGAAGGTTGGGAAGAAAAATTAGCTCAATTTGAGACCATCTGAAGATAATATGTACCAAGAGCCACCCATGAAGTAGAACTCGACACAAGCACCTTTGTTGATTTCTACTTCATCGTATTCTTCATCAATTTTGTTTTTGTCGGGCTTTATTAAAACTCTTGTTAGCGCCTTAACCACAACATGGTCGGTTGTTTTACTATCTAAAACCAATTCACAATAATCAACACCTTTAATCACAATTGCGTATTCGCCATTTGTTTTGTAATAACTTTCAGATATCAATAAATTTTCTGAAGTATTAACTTCATGTCCATTTATTATTTTCTTTGACGGGATACTTCTTAAAAGTGGCATTAAATTACGTAATAATTTCCAGGAAACGCCCTGAATTTAAGTTGTTTGTTTAAGTTTTCTGCAAGTAGGGCCTCACGTTCCATAACTTTTTCAGGTCTCAATCTTGTTAATTGACCTTCGGTACCTATCAACTCCTCAATCAATTTTGCTCTTTCATCTTTTGCTTCCGTCGCTAGAGAAGTGTAATCTAATGTAAGTTCTGAGTCAGGTGTTTTTAAATTACCGCTATACTTACCCCAAATCCTTGATAGTGTTTCTTTACAATATGCGGTAAACCATCTTCTAACCCACTGTTGTGCGGGTGTGTTTAATTCTGACCAAGTTAATTCATCTAATGGAACATCAGATGGTAATTTAACTATATCTGGATTTTGTGCTAAACAATCATTTCTATTGGAATCAGTTGTATCGTAATACCAATACCAACATCTATATGAATTGAACTGAATATTAGAAAAATCAAACCTACCACCAGGTACATTATATAGGTGTACAATCTTTTTACCGTCAGGTGCTGCTGTGATTCTATATGTTAAATCACCAATTATTATTCTTTGTTTCAGATTTCTATCCGCCATTCTTAATACAACGTCAAATGCTGGCATCATAAAATAACTTCCACCAACACCAAATTGTGCGTATCCTGCGGGACCACCCAGCCCTGTACCACCAAATCCATATAGACCACCCATAAACGGGTCAAAAAAGGTATCATTAAGTTCAGCTCTTTGGAACCAAAGTAACTCATTGATTTCTCTACCCGCTGGTATTTCATATAGTTGTTGATTTGGTTTTAAGTCAAAGTAATCTTTTTTCAAAACCCAAGGACCACCAGCCTGAAGACCAACAATCTTAGAATAAGCGTATGTGTATTGTGTTTCCCAATCCAATGAACGTGTAATGAGTGCATTTGCAACAGAACGTTCATCCAAGTTCAGTCCGTTTAATGATGTCCATTGAGCATCAATTAACCAATTCAATACGTATTGTGTATAGTCACCAATAGCGAGTTCCATTAGTGAATCCATTTGTTCATCTTCTAATTCAACACCCCTAACAGGAGCACCAAGTAGAGTTCTGATACGTCTATATAATTTACTTCTTTCGGGTTCTTGTATTACAGTCATTAACTATAAATATTAAACAGATTTAATTTCGCTATCTTTTGGGAAAACGTAATTACCATCTAATATTTTTGTTGCGTTGTTTTTAAATACAATAGTTTTACTTGGGTTATTGAAAACAATAAAATCAGTTTTATACTTTTTGGGTGCGCTAGCACCAAAAACCATAACTTCACTATCTGAAATATCTTTTGTATAACTAAATGGTTTTATTTGTGCGGTTTTTCTAACACCGTCAAGTTCAATAATTGCATCAACACCCGATATCATATCTTCTTCATTCCCTAACCCACCAATTTTTTCAACCTTATCCGTGTTGAATATTTTCTTCAATTCAATTACTGTTGCGTCTTCTCTTCTTTCACCTCTCTCGTCCGTCTCTTTTAATTTTTTCAAAATTTCTTGTAGAGTTTTAGAAGTTTCCATATTGAAAATTCTGTCTTTAAGTAAAAACAAATAATTAGAAAATCTTTCCATTTGTTCCATTTGTTTTTCTTTATCATTTGGTGGAAAAATAATTTGTTCTTTTTCTTTAGATTTCAAAAAAACATTCAAGTCATTTAGTAGTATACAGAATGAGCTATAATTTGTATTTAATTTGTTAAGTACAGAACGACCTTTGGTTCCATAATCATAAATTCCTGACATTGAACCTGGTTCATACTCATCTTTTTCTTTCCAATATTCAGGAAACACACTCTTCATTATTGAATTTATTGTGTTCATGAATTTGTACTTAACTTGTGGATTTGTTGAAAACAATCTATTAATTTCTTTAACTTGTGTTGTGTTACACCCCATACTTTTTTGTCCTTCGGATAAAATTTCCCTAACTAATTCTTCTTCTTTTAATTTTTTTTCAGTTTTACTTGTATAGAGAGTATTAACAAATTCCCAATTTACAACAAGAAAAAACTTTTCTATGTATTCGTCTCTTTTATTTTGGTATCTTAAATAATATGCATGTTCCCACAAATCCAAACCTAAAAGTGGATATCCACCATCTTTAACAATATTCATAAGTGGATTGTCTTGGTTTGGGGTAGTTACAATTTTAAGCCTGTTAGATTTTGTTAAAACTAACCAACACCATCCTGAACCAAAATTTAATTTAGCTCTTTCAATAAATTGTTTTTTAAATTCTTCGTAAGTTCCAAAATCTTTGATGATTTTGTCGAGAATTTCACCTTTAATTTTTTGTCTTTTTGGTGTTAACATTTTCCAAAACAATGCGTGGTTAAATGCTCCACCAGCATTATTTCTAACAGTTTTATTGAATCTTGAAATACTTTTTATTATTTCTTCAAGGTCCAAGTCATTGTCTTTTTGTTTTTCTAAAGCTTTGTTTAATTTATCAACGTAACCTTTATAGTGTTTGTTGTAATGGATATTCATTGTTTTTGGGTCAATGAATCTTTGAAGTGATGAATAGGAATATGGTAATTTTTCAATTCCTATTTTTTTCATTTCACTAATAATTTCTTTTTGTTCTTCTTGAAGTTGTTCTTTTTTGTTTTCTGTTCCTTCTATTAAACTTTGTACTTCTTCAATTTCGGCTTCTAACTTTTTCAATTTCATGTTGTTTCTTTTATTATAAATAAATAGACACACACAAAACTTTACATACGCTCATTAATTCTACTCATAATTTCTTGTACGACATCAGCCCTTGATTGATTATCACCCATTACGGTTTCAAATATATTTTTTTTGTGATTTAAAATATCATATATAATCGCCTCTATTGTGTTTTCAAATATTGGATAGTAAACAGAAACATTTGATTTCTGTCCATATCTATAACTTCTGTCCTCAGCTTGTGAGTGGTCTGATGGTACAAATGATAGGTCATTCATAATAACAGCTTCAGCTGCGGTTAATGTAATACCCACACCTGCAGCTTTTAGGTTTCCAACAAACACTTTAATTTCTTCGTTGTTTTGGAAATTGTCTACAGCATCTTGTCTTTGTTTTGGACTACAAGAACCATCAAGGTAAACTGCTTTTTTCCCAAAATGTGAATGTATTGTATGTAATGTTTCTGTAAAGTTTGTGAAAACTATTACTTTTTTATCTTGTTCTAAAATATTTTCTATTAATTCTATTGTTGAGTTTATTTTTTCACTTGCGATTATCTGTCTTATTTTTGTGAGTTTAGTAAATTGGACAGTCAATGAGGTACTTTCATCGGGATTTTTATCATACCAATCGTAATATTCACCCATTAAACTTTCATATTCTTTTGATTTTAATCTCAAATATACAGGTGTAATAATCTTATCAGGTAAATCTAAAACCTCGGTTTTTAATCTTCTTAATACTTGTTTTGATGTTCTATCTCTTAGCTCCTCAAGGTTTGAAGCTCCTGTGACATTCCATATTTTTCTGTTACCAACCTTGAACTGATATCCATTACAATACCTTCTAACATATGCCATCCAATTTGCCGCAACGGGAGACTCAACCAAATTTAAAAGATTATAATAATTCATCGGTCTTGAGGTCATTGGCGTACCTGTTAGTAACCACAATCTATCAACATCTTTAACAAAACTATTAATTAATTTTGTTCTTTGTGCTGATTTATTCTGAATGTAATGTGCTTCATCAATTATTATTAAATCAAATTTACTTTTTAATATTAATGAGTCTTGTTCATTTTCGGGGTCATGAAAATTTTTGATGATGTCATAATTTATTATTACAAAATCTGAATCTTCATATTTTTTTCCATCACAAATAAAAGTTGGTCTATCAGTGTAATTTTGAATTTCTCTTTGCCAGTTTATCTTTAACGACGCAGGACAAATAACAAGTATTTTTTTTGCTTCAGTTTCTAATGCCGCCACAACAGTTGAGGTTGTTTTACCCAAACCCATGTCATCAGCCAAAATAAATCTTTTTGTTCTTACAAGTTTGTTTACCGCTTCTATTTGGTGTGATAATAATGGTCTGTGTGAATACTTTGAAAAATCAATTTCTTTATAGTATTGTTCGGGGTTTTTAATAATTGCAACTTTTGGAATCCAAAATTCTGATAGTTGTTCACTCTCGAAGAATTTACCCCAAACATGGTAAGCTTTGTCTTTCTCAACTAATAGTTTTTCAACCCAAACTTGTTTAGGTGGTTCGGTATATAATTTTTCGTTTGCAATTTTTTCTGAAAAATAACTATCAAGTTCAACCCATTTTCTTGCAACTTTTGGAACAACATTTTGATAGGTTATTATATAATCGGATTGACTTCTTGTGGGTATGCCTTTTTTGTTTGGTCCGTAAATATTTTTTAATTTAAGTATATAATTGTTCGCACCATTATAGCTCTCTAAAACGTTAAGAGCTTTTTGTTCTACAAGTGAGACTAATTCTATTGGTGAACTATCTGACATCAATCTTTATAATAATAATCAATTTTCGTGTATTTATCAATAATGACTAATAAGGTACCAATTACTCGAATATCCAAATTCTTTGGTGAAAAGGACTTTCAATTAAATATTGCCATGGGTGAAGAGTGGTTATTTGGGGATATGAATTTTACGGTAGTGTTATATCGTGTAGACAGGTCAAAAACAAACCAAGACGATGTTTATGGTGAAGCGTTAAAGGACGGTATTTCGTTTTTACCCCCTGTTGAGATTAAGGGGTACGTACAAGTCGAAGCTCCGAGTCAAGCAACTTTTGGTGATTCGAGACTTACACAAACTGAACCTGGTAATATGAAATTAAGTGTTTATCTACATCATTTAGAAGAGCTAAATGTTCAAATACAATACGGTGACTATGTTGGATATGCGGAAACAGAAAATAGAATGAGATATTATTCGGTTGCTGATGATGGAAGGATTGTATCAGACAATAAACATACTTACGGTGGTTACAAACCTTTTTATAAAACATTTGTTTGTACACCAGTAAATGAAGACGAATTCAGAGGAATATAATGGCACTTCCGAAAAAGAGATTAAAGGACATTTCCTTAACACCTAAAAAAATATTGGGTGAAAGAAGACAAGAATTATTGGAAATAATTCAAAAGGACGGAACATATCTTCCAAAGGGGATATACCATTCAGATTTGGATAGGGGTATGTTGGATTTTGTTAAAAATGATTTGGGAATATCTGTTGATGGAAAAAAAGTTAATAACGTTGATGTAATAATTACAACGCAAAACTGGGCTCAGTTTACTCAAACTTGGAATTTTCAGGATTTAGATTCAAATATTTCTCCGCCATTTATTGCGACAGTAAGAAAACCTGAAACACCATATGGTACAAACCAAGGTACGTCATTTAAAATACCAGGTCGACCAACATTTCAATATGCTCTTGTACCAACTTTTGATGGTGCAAGAAATGGATATGATGTTTATAAAATACCACAGCCGACTCCTGTTGATATTACTTACGATGTAAAAATATTTGCAAATAGAATGAGAGAATTAAATGCTTTCAATAAAATTGTATTGGAAAAGTTTGGTTCTAAACAAGCATATACAAATATAAACGGTAGATTTATTCCCATAACTCTTGAATCTATTAGTGATAGTTCAGAAAACAATTTACAAAAAAGAAGATATTATATCCAAAGTTATACTTTTAAAATGATGGGTGTATTATTAGATGAGGAACAGTTTGAGGTAGCACCAGCGGTTTCAAGACTTTTACAGATGGTAGATATTTCTGTAAAAACTAAACAAAGAAAAGCAAAATACCCGTTGGGTGATGAGAACACAATTCCTGGGTTGTTTCAGTTTTTAAATGGTAATACTCAATTGACCGACCAAATTGCGTATAACTTTGATTTCTATCAAGTAGATACCACTAATGTTGACACCTATGATGTTTACATCAATAATAATTTTGTGGGTTCCGATTTACAATATTTTCAAACTAATACAGGTGATGAGTTACGAATCCAAATTACTTATGATAACCCATCCGAAGACGCCTCTATACTTTTTGACCAAAAGTTAGTCTAATGGGTCTCCGTATATGTCTTTCTTTGTCTCACAATTTTCACCTATTAATTTTTCTAAGAACCCATAAATTTTAAAACCTTTTTTATCACAATAATCTTTTAGAATTTTGTGAGACTCAACGGAAATCTTGATGTTCTTTATTTTCTTGGGGGTTTTTTTCATAAGGCAGAAAAAAGGCAGAATTTATTCCTACCGTATTATAAATATAAGCGGTATACTAAGATTTTTGAAAAAATCAACAATATTTATGTATAAAATAAAACAGATTAAAAGAAAAATTTAAGAATAATGGCAACATCCAATAAAGTATTCGTTTCACCTGGGGTCTACACCTCAGAACGTGATTTATCTTTTGTAGCACAAAGTGTTGGTGTTACAACATTAGGTATCGTAGGAGAAACACTTAAAGGTCCAGCTTTCGAGCCAATCTTTATTACAAGTTTCGATGAATTTCAAGCAGTGTTTGGCGGCACATTACCCGAAAAATTTGTTAATACACAAATTCCAAAGTATGAAGCGGCCTACATAGCTAAATCTTATCTACAACAATCCAATCAACTTTTTGTAACAAGGGTATTGGGATTGTCAGGATATGATGCGGGTCCATCGTGGTCTATCACTTCTGTAGCTAACGTTAGTGGTGGTTCCGTTTCACAAAGTGCGGTTAAAACTGAAGTAATTGCAACTTTTACAGGTTCTACAGGAGCAACTTCCTCAATTACATTTACAGGTTTGGGACCTGCAGTATTCTACCCTAACTTGAACGATACTATTACTTTATCAGCTGGAACTACCACTACTATTGATACTCAATTGAGAACTTTCTTATCGGGTGTGTTCTCGTCTACTGCGACAAGTGCTAACACAGCTTATGTGTTCGGTACAATACCAGATAACCACTATAATACATTAACAGGTGGTGGATGGAGTGCTCTTACTAACGTTTACGGGGTTCCTAGTTTGAAGGACACTCTAACAACATACTCAGCAAGAACAAATGATGCTTGGTATTACGCTCAGTTTGGTCTACAGTCAGGTAATGCATATACAGGTTATTCTTTCTCAACAAGAATAAATTCACTATCAGGAACCGCTTTTGGAAATGCGGGTCAGTTTTCGGGTTCAGTTTCTGTATCAGGGTTTTCACAAATTGGAACCGCTTATACAGAATGGAATGATATTGTTTTGGCGACATTACGTTCAAGAGGTATATCAATGTACAACGACTCAACAAATCCTGACTTCCAAGTTACAGGTACTACTGATGTAATAATTGATTTGACAGGCACATATTCAGGTACAAGTAAAACTCCATACGGTCAATTTGCAATTTCGGGTATAACCTATGAGGATGAAACCTTTAACTTTACAACTTCGTTGGATGCTACAGATACCAATTACTTGGGTAAGGTATTTGGATTGTCTAACTTCGGTAAGACAAGAACTGAAGTTCCGTTGTTTGTTGAGGAAAGTTTCTCGAACATGTTAAACTATGGTTACTCCATGGGTTATGTAAGAGGATTGAATAATAGTTTAACTTCTCTTCCGTCGGCTCAAAATGACAATTCAACAAATACCTCTATCGGTTGGTATTTGGAGCAATACCAAACTCCTGAAACTCCTTATTTAGTTTCTGAATTAAGGGGTAATACAGTTTATGACTTATTTAAGTTCATTTCAATATCTGACGGAAATGCTGCTAACGCAGAAATAAAGGTATCAATATTAAACATTTCATTTGCTAACGGAACTTTTGATGTTGGAGTTCGTGATTTCAATGACACAGACCAAAATCCTGTGTTTATAGAAAAATTCACAAACTGTTCTATGAACCCAAGCAACAACAACTTTATTGGTGTTAAGATTGGTACAAGTGACGGAGAGTATGCTTCTCGTTCTAAATTCATAATGGTTGAAATTAATACTGAAGCACCAATAGACGCTTTACCTTGTGGTTTCAGAGGTTACCCATTAAGAATTTACAATGGAGCAACTCCAGCATTCCCCGTTTATAAAACATATTATGAAACTGCTGGTGACCCAACAACTTATCCTCCTTTTGGTTCTCAAGGGGTTAGTGGTGGAGATAAAGTAGCAAGAACTTATTTGGGTATTTCAAGTAGTGTAGGTATAGACCAAGAATATTTCAATTATAAAGGTAAACAAAATCCAATTAACATTGCAACTGCAACAAGTTCAAATCCTTGGGCGTTCCTTTCAAAAGGATTCCATTTAGATTCAGGAGCAACAGTGGTTACAATACCTAATGGTTATTCTACATCAGGTACATCGGCATTTGAGGTTGGTGATGCGTCGTTTACATCTGAACCTACAGACAGTACTAGTCCATACTATAGATTGAATTCAAGAAAGTTCACTTTAGTACCTGCTGGTGGTTTTGATGGTTGGGATATCTACAGAGAGTACAGAACTAACGGTGATAACTTTATCTTAGGTGGTTCAGGTTTCTTGAAGGGATATGCACCAACATCACAATTCCCAACAGCTACAGGTTGGGGAGCGTTTAAGAAAATTACTGTAGGTAATAACTCTACTGATTGGGCTAACACTGACTATTACGCTTATTTATTGGGTCAACAAACATTTGCGAACCCTGAAGCTGTAAATATTAACATATTTGTAACTCCAGGTATAGATTTCGTTAGTAACTCAAACTTAGTTGAAGACGCGATTGATATGATTGAAACACAAAGAGCTGACTCATTGTATATTACAACTTGTCCTGACTATAATATGTTTGTTCCAAATACTTCAACTGCGGATAATTTGGTTTACCCTCAAGAAGCTGTTGATAACTTAGAAGGAACAGGTATAGATTCTAACTACACCGCAACATATTACCCATGGGTATTAACAAGAGATACTGTTAATAATACACAGATTTATCTTCCTCCAACTGCGGAAGTTTGTAGAAACTTGGCTTTAACTGATAACATTGCATTCCCTTGGTTCGCATCTGCGGGTTATACAAGAGGTATTGTAAACGCAATTAAAGCTAGAAAGAAACTTACACAGGAAGACAGAGATACATTGTATCAAGGTCATATCAACCCAATTGCAACTTTCTCTGATGTTGGAACTGTAATTTGGGGTAACAAAACTACTCAAATTGCTGAATCTGCACTTGATAGAATTAACGTAAGAAGATTGTTGTTACAAGCTCGTAAGTTGATTTCAGCGGTAGCGGTAAGATTGTTGTTTGAACAAAACGATGATAAAGTTAGACAAGACTTCTTGGATTCGGTTAACCCAATATTGGATTCTATTAGAAGAGATAGAGGTTTGATTGACTTTAGAGTTGTGGTAACAAATACACCTGAAGATTTAGATAGAAACCAAATGACGGGTAAGATTTATTTGAAACCAACTAAAGCATTAGAATTCATCGATATTGAATTCTTGATTACACCATCAGGAGCTTCATTCGAAAATATTTAATAAACTTACATATGGGTGGGGTTTTTACTCCACCCATATTTATAAAAAAAAGAAATATGAAATTTAGTAAAAAAATATTGTTCGAAAACATGAACTTAAAAACAAACGGTTTAAAGAATTATTCTGAAAAACCTCAATCTGTTATTGTTACAGAATCACAATTAGAAAGAGTAATACAAAAAATTCTTAAGAAAAAATAATGCTTTCGTTAATTGTTAAAAAAAAACTTAGAAGACTAATAGAAGGTTTGGACCCTAATAAATTACCAGACCACAAATATTATGCTTTTGATTGGGACGATAATGTTTTAAATATGCCAACAAAGATAATGGTTTTGGATGGTGAAGGTAATGAGGTTGGTATGTCAACTGACGATTTTGCCGAACACAGAACTGATATTGGTGTGAAACCTTTTGTATATAATGGTAAAAAAATAGTATCGTTTGCAAACAATCCTTTTAGATTTTTTAGACAAGAAGGTGAAAAACAATTTTTAATAGACATCATGTCTGCGGGGTTCGGTCCATCTTGGAGTGATTTTGTAGAGTGTATAAATGGCGGGTCAATATTTGCAATAATCACCGCACGTGGTCACAACCCAAAAGTTTTAAAACAGGCAGTATATAAACTAATAAAAAATGATGTTGGAGGAATAGACCAAGAAAAATTGGTTCAATCATTAAAAGATTATAGAGAGATTGCGGGTGAAGACATTAAGGATGATGACACATTAATTAAAGATTATTTAGACATGTGTAAATTCCATCCAGTTTCTTTTGGTACAGGCGCTGAAGCAAATCCTGAGGAGGGTAAGATAAATGCTCTTAGAGAGTTTATTACTTATGTAAAACAATTGTCACAAATTGTGGGTGGTAAAGTTTTATTTAAAAATGACGTGACAAATAATTTTGTGATACCAAAAATAGGGTTTTCGGACGACGACATAAGAAATGTGGAAAAAGTTAAAGAATTTTTAAAACAAGAATTTGGAAAAGAAAGCCCAGTGCAAACTTATTTAACAAGAGCTAATATAAAAACTAAATATTAAATAAAAACTAATATAATTAACAAACTAGAACGCCTAGGAAATATATGACGAAAAAAACCAAATAGTCAATATTTATAAGAAAAATAAACAAGAAAAAATAAAAAAAATAAAATAAAGATATGGCTGACTTATTAATGAAAATGCCCGACCCTTACGAACCGAAACAGAAAAACCGATTTATTTTGACGTTTCCATCTTCGTTGGGTATTAATTCGTGGTATGTAGAATCTACATCAAGACCAAAAATTACAATAAACAAAGCTGATATTCCATTTTTGAATACAAAAACTTATGTTGCAACAACATTTGAATGGAATGAAATATCTGTTACATTCCGTGACCCAATTGGACCATCAGCAGCTCAGGCTCTTATGGAGTGGGTTCGTTTACATGCTGAATCTGTAACAGGTCGTATGGGATACGCTGCGGGGTACAAAAAAGATTTAACATTAGAAATGTTAGACCCAACAGGTGTTGCGGTTGAAAAATGGATAATGCAGGGTTGTTTCATTACAAGTGCTGACTTTAAAGATGTTGCATATGGTGAAGGTGGAATAATGCAAGCATCTATAAGTTTGAGACCTGACAGATGTATTCTTGTTTATTAAACTTTACAAAAAAATAAGTTCAGTTTATATTTAAAGCCAAGGGAGCCCTTGGCTTTTTTTATTTATGGAAAACAACGAATCACAATACGGTCAAATGAATTTTAACCTACCACACGACGTGGTACCACTACCTTCACAAGGTTTATTTTACAAAAATAAAAAGAAATCCATTAAAGTCGGGTATCTAACAGCACAAGATGAAAACTTGTTGATGTCAAATAACCTACAAGGTTCTGATTTAATCACTCAATTAATTAGAACTAAAATTTATGAGCCTGATATCAGAATAGATGATATGTTGACTGGAGATATTGAGGCTGTTTTAATATTTTTAAGAAATACCGCTTTTGGTACAAAATATCAAGTTTCGGCCGTTGACCCAAAAACAAATCAAAGATTTGATGTTACTTTAGATTTGGGAGAACTTAATATTAAAAACATTAAAAATACACCTGACTCTAACGGATTATTTACTTTGACTTTACCAATGACTAAAGACACAGTTCAATATAAGTTATTAACTTATGGTGAAGACGCTCAAATTGATAAAGAATTGGACAGATACCCAAATGGTGTTATAAAACCAGTTATTACTAGAAAATTAGAAAAACAAATAGTTTCAGTAAATGGGTCAAACGATGTATCAACAATTGCAAAATTTGTTACCGAAATGCCAATCGCTGACTCAAAATATCTTAGAAGAACTATTGCAGAATCAGAACCAAGATTAGACCTAAAGAAAGAAGTACAAACCCCGACAGGAGATATAATTGATGTTTTCATCAATTTCGGGGTTGAGTTTTTTCGGCCTTTCTTCTCAATACAGTAAAATTTTA
>SXGQ01055951.1_pt1 | contig 15898 bp, 14 predicted proteins | sample 3178371 | NCBI WGS metagenome assembly SXGQ01 (sample SAMN11356859, study PRJNA531348) | freshwater metagenome | isolation source: freshwater sample F1-20 | place: China: Fuxian Lake, Yuxi | collected 2017-12-25
CAGGTCGGCTCAAGCAGATTGAGCCGCTGGAAGGTCAACAGTTTCTGTAAGGCCGGCTTGACCTTAACAAAGCCTTCCTGACTGCCCTTGCCTTTCTGGAAGTGACGCTTGAGCACGTCCAGCGGAAGTGACTGCACGGCATCCATGCGGTAGATGCCCTTGCGGGCGGCTTCCAGCACCTGCGTATCGATATCGGTGGCGACAATGCGCACCGGCGGCGTATCGGTACCAAAAGTATCAATCGCCGTCATGGCAATCGTGTAGGGCTCTTCGCCCGTCGAACTGGCCGAACACCAGATAGTGATCTGCTGCTTGCGCTCATGCACGAACAGCAGATACTTGCGGAGAATTTCAAAATGATGGGGCTCTCGAAAAAATGAGGTCAGATTGGTTGTCAGTGCATTGACAAACTGCTCCCATTCCGGCGACTCACCCTGCTGCAGGAAATCCAGATAGTCCCTGAAACTGTCGTATCCCAAAGCCCGAACGCGCTTGGCCAGTCGGCTGTAAGCCATGTTCTGCTTGTGCGGCGCGAGCGAAATACCTGCCCGCGCCAGAATCATGGCGCGCACGCGCGCGAAATCCTTGGGCGTGAACGCAAACTCGAAATTGCGGGGAACCTCTGCATCACCCGTCATGGCGTCTCTTGATCTCACTGCTGCATCCATAAGCACCTGACCCACACATACCTGTTTTTCTGTCGCGGGGCAGAAGACTCCCCTGAGCCGCTTGTCCTGTCGTCATGCGCACCCGGTAAAAATCCGGAAACGACAACATGTACTTCACGCGTCTATTTTGCGCTGTCAAACCGGACACCAAACCAAGCAGAACGTAAATCTATGTCATCAAGACTGCAAAAAAGTGCCCGGAGAGTCGTTACCGATAACGTTATATGCTAAAAAACGACTATGGATACCATGCAAAACAAGACATCTGCAGCCGCCATTCTGGCGGCCCCGATATCCGGGCTTCTGATCACGCTCGGGCTATGGGCTGCCGGTCTTACCGGTGCGGCCATAATCGCAGCCGCTGTTGCGCTCATCGCCTGCGCAGGCGTGGGGTTCATGACCCATCGAACGCAGTCAGATGCGATTGAACAACTGGCAGCACAGGCCCAGACCACTGCGACTGCAGTGCCGGACACCCATCCGCATGAGGCGCAACTGCAGCAACTGCAACGTGACTGGGTTCCCACCATCAGCGGGCAGTTGAACTCTGTCAAAGTACAGATGGACACTGCCATCACCGAACTGACGCACTCTTTCGAGGATATCCATCACAAATTGGGCGCTACTACACAACTGGCCAGCGATGCAGCAGGCACGCTCGGCGGCAGTGGTGGCGGATTGGCGCAGAAAGTGGAAAGCAGCCTGAACGAAATGCTGGGCAGCATCAACCACGCACTGGAAGAAAAAGTCTCCATGTTTGGCGAAGTCAAAAGCTTCATCACCTCCACGGACGAACTGGCCCGCATGGCCAGCTCAGTGGAAGATCTCGCTGCCAAAACCAACCTGCTGGCCTTGAACGCAGCGATTGAAGCAGCTCGTGCCGGCGAGGATGGACGCGGGTTCTCGATTGTGGCTGATGAAGTGCGCAAATTGTCCATGCTGTCGGCTGAAACAGGCCAGCAGATCCGTCGCCGAGTCGAGGAGATTTCGCAGGCTGCACGCCGCGCCGGCGAAGGTGCCACCCGCATGCAGCAGTCTGACGGCAAGTTGCTGGGCTATGCGCAGCAGACCGTCAGCGAAGTGGTCAACTCTTTCCAGTCCGTGACCGAACCGCTGTCGCACGCATCCAGCCAGATTCTGGACAACACATCGGAAATCAGCAACGGATTGAACAACGCAGTGACGCATTTCCAGTTTCAGGATCGTGTCTGCCAGATTCTCAGCCATGTGGAAGACAGCCTGTCTTCCATCCAGTCGCAGATTGCAGCCAACGGGACGCTGAATGTTCCGGATTTGATGTCGCAGTTGTCCAAGCACTACACGATGGCTGAAGAGCGCATCAACCCCGGACGCCCGGCAGCAAGCGCCAGTGCCTCCCGCAGCGCTTCGGCGCCCAAATCCGGTGAGATGGATATCACGTTTTTTTGAAGGACATCATGAGCAAGACGATTTTGGTGGTGGATGATTCGAATTCGATCAGGCAGGTCGTGGCCATGACCCTGCGCAGCAAAGGCTATGAGGTAGTCGAGGGCTGTGACGGCAAGGACGCACTCAAACACCTCGATGGTCGCAAGATTCACCTGATTGTCAGTGACCTGAACATGCCCAACATGGATGGCCTGACATTTGTAAAAGAAGTTAAAAAACTGGCGGCATACAAATTCGTCCCCATCATCATACTGACCACGGAATCCGACAGCACCAAGAAAGCGGAAGGTCAGGCGGCCGGGTTGAAGGCATGGATGGTCAAGCCCTTCCAGCCCGATCAGATGCTGGCAGCCGTCACCAAGCTGATCGCATAGGAGATCCCATGTCCGATATCGCCAGCCATGAGGATGTGACGCATACAACTGGACAAACCGAAACGCATGCTGACACCCCGGCTGACGTGCAAGGCGCTGCATCCGACGACAAAGCACCGCCCTGCATCGATATCGCTTGTCTGACTATTGCCGAATGCACACCGGTGGCAGACCAGATCCGTCAGGCACTGGCCGATGCACCCAAAGTGTTCATCCGTCTGTCAAACTGCGAAGAACTGGATACCGCCGGAGCGCAGCTGCTGACCATCCTGAAATGCGATGAAGGTGTCGCGGGCCGTCTGGTGTTTGATGCGCCGAGCGACACTGCGAAAGATGTTTTCAGTCTGCTGGGACTCTCATCCCTGTTCGAAGTCGAAACCAACCCCTGTTGAATGCGGAAAGCACGATGGCACTCGACCTGAATCTGGACGCAGCAAAGGGAATCTTCTTCACAGAAGCACGACAACTGCTGTCTGAAGTGGAAACCTACGTACTGCAACTGGAGCGGGATCCTACCGAAAGTGAAGCGCTGAATGCCGCGTTCCGCGCGGCACACACCATCAAGGGTAGCGCAGGCGTTTTCGGCTTCGCAGCGGTAACCCATTTTGTACACGATCTGGAAACGGTACTGGACCGCGTGCGCAACGGCGAACTCGGTTTTGATGAGCGCATGAGCACACTGGTGCTGGCCTGCCGCGACCACATCTCCACCCTCATCGACCTGCTGGACTCCGGTCATGAAGACGGCAACCTGCAACCCGATGTGCGCGCGGTGCAGGATGACCTGACCCGGCAACTCAAGTCCTATCTGCATTCCGAACACTCGCACGACGAGTCTGCGGAAGGCACAAAAGCGCATGCGCAGACCGCTGCAGATTCAGTTGCTCAGGCAAGCGCAACGGCCCCTGCAGGTTCCGGGCATTGGCACATCTCGGTTCGCCTGGGCAAGACAGTGCTGAGCGACGGCTTCGACCCGCGGCCCATTTTTGGCTTCCTCAAGACCTTCGGCACCATACATCGCATGATTCCGGTGTTGGACGCACTGCCAAAGTTTTCGGATGCAGATCCCGAACAATGCCATCTGGGTTTTGAAATTCATTTCGAGACCGAACAGCCCGAAAAAGAAATCCATGAAGCATTCGAGTTCATCAGCAACCTGAGCACGGTGCGCGTCATTGCCCACACCTGCTCACCTGAAGCCTATGACGCGTTTTGCGCCGCCGCACCCGAGGGTGTGGAGCGGGCTTCCGAACTCATGCAGGACTGCGGTTTCCATCGTCCCAACCCGCCGGTCATTGCTGCAGCCGCGACGGACACAGCGTCGACTCCGGCAGCGGCAGATAAAGCCGCAAGCCAGGCTGCAAATCAAGTCATCAAACAAGCCGCCACTGCAGCCAAATCTGACAAACCCGCCGGCAAGTCCGCCAAATCCAGTTCGCAGTCCAGCGCATTTATACGCGTTCCGGCGGACAAACTGGACACGCTGATCAATCTGGTGGGCGAACTGGTGATCGCCAATGCCAGCACGGTTGAACAAGCCAAACGCATGAATGACTCGGGCATGCTGGAGTCCACCAGCGCTGTGGCCAGCCTGATCGAGGAAATCCGTGATGGCGCACTGGGCCTGCGCATGGTGCAGATCGGTGAAACCTTCCATCGCTTCCACCGGGTGGTGCGCGATCTGGCCATGAATCTGGGCAAGCAGATCACGCTGGATATTTCCGGCGAAGAAACCGAACTGGACAAATCGGTGGTCGAAAAAATCGGCGACCCCCTGATGCATCTGGTGCGCAACGCAATCGATCACGGACTGGAAACCACCGAAGGCCGCATCGCCGCAGGCAAGAACGAAGTCGGTCGCATCGGTCTGCATGCATACCATGACAGCGGTCACATCGTCATTGAAGTGTCGGATGATGGTCGCGGTCTCAATCGCGAGCGCATCTTCCAGAAAGCCGTTGAAAAAGGACTGGTACCACCCGATACGCAATTGACCGATCAGGAAATCTGCCAACTCATTTTCCTGCCGGGCTTTTCCACCGCAGACAAGGTCACTGACATCTCCGGTCGAGGCGTGGGCATGGACGTTGTCCGCAAGAACATCGAAGCCCTGCGTGGTACCGTGCAGGTGCGTTCCACGCCGGGCAAAGGCAGCGTGTTCGAGATCCGTCTGCCGCTGACCCTGGCCATCATTGACGGCTTCCTGATCGGTGTCGGCGAAGCGCACTATGTCATACCGCTGGGCTACGTGCGCGAGTGCCTGGAACTGTCCTCAGGTGCTATCCCAGAGGACCGCGTCGACCTGCACTATGACCTGCGTGGCGAGTACTTGCCGTGTATACGGCTGCGCAATATTTTCGGGGTCAACAAGCACAAGCCCCGCCGTGAAAACATCATCGTGGTGAGCTTTGGCGACACGCGGGCAGGCCTGATCGCCGACAACCTGCTGGGCGAAAGCCAGACCGTGATCAAACCCTTGGGCTCGCTGTTTGAAGCGAACCATGCCATCAGCGGAGCCACCATCCTGGGCAGCGGCGAAGTGGCACTCATCATCGATGTACCCAAACTGGTTGGCGAGGTGTCCCGTCGCAGCATAGCCAGCACAGAAACCGCACGCTAGAGGCATTCATGAGCAACACTGCACATCACACCCCCGAAGTTGGCGCGGCCAATCAGTACCTCACTTTCCAGGTCAACAACCAGCGTCTGGCACTGGAGATTTTGCGCATCAAAGAAATCATCGAATTCGGTCGCATCACCGTGGTGCCCATGATGCAGGCAGCCATCAGCGGTGTGATCAACCTTCGTGGCTCGGTGGTTCCCGTGATAGATCTATCCGCTCGGTTTGCCCAAGGTAAGACGCAGCTGAACCGCCGTACCTGCATCGTCATTCTCGAATCGGAAATGGAAGAAGGCACGCAGGTCGTGGGCTTCATGGTCGACTCGGTCAGTGCGGTGGTCGAAATACACAACGATGTCATCTCGCCACCACCTCAGTTCGGCTCGGGCATACGCACCGATTTCATGCGCGCCATCGCGCGGGTGGATGATGATTTCGTCATGATTCTCAATGTCGAAAAGCTGCTGAACTTTGACATTGCCAGCGTGATTGAAGAGGCCACTCTGGCCAGCGAAGAAGCCCCTGCCAGCAGCCGTGTGAGCTTTGGATCATCAGAGCCGCAGATGGCGCACTGATTTGGCATAATGGTGTGCATGAACACACGCACCGACAAGCCGGCAGACAACACCTCGCACCACAATACCCGCTCAGACACCGCCGAAACCCGCGCTGCTTGGGTGGCGCGTGCCCTGCAGCATCCTCACGCGCTCTGGATACTGTGTTTCATCAGTTTCATTGAAGCATCGGTTTTCCCCATCCCGCCTTATGCCCTGCTGGTACCGATGTGTGCGGAAGCACCCAACAAAGCCATCCGCATCGCGCTGATTGCCAGCGCAGCATCGGTTGCGGGCGGACTGGTGGGGTACGGCATCGGATATCTGGCTGCAGATCTGGCCAATGACATGGTCAACCGCTGGGGCTATGCGCAAGCGTTTGCCAACACCAAAGACTTTGTTGCCCAATGGGGTGCATTGTCCATTTTGCTCAGTACGCTCACACCCCTGCCCTACAAGGTGATGACCATCACCGCCGGACTGTTTTCCATGAACCTGCCCCTGTTCATCGTCAGTTCGATGCTGGCCCGCAGCCTGAGATTTGTGTTTGCGGCGGTTGTGGCCGGCAGGCTGGCCGACTGGGTGGTGCGACGCCGCGCGGCCAAGGCTGCACGGATGGTCTGATCACCCCGCCTCGACAATACGACAGGGGCCTCCCGACAGGGATCAGGCCTTGCCATCCAGAATGGCTGAGGCCTCTTTGCCCTGATAAAAGTGGGTCAACTGCCGGCGCACGAAACCCTCAGCAAAGCCGGTTTTGACGGCAATACTCGCGATATCGCCAGCATAATCCAGCACGCTGGTTTTCAGCGTCGCCTCGTCAAGTCCCATTTCTGCAACCACCTCACTGAGCGTGTCATCGCCGTATTTGCGGTAGAACAGGGCGATACCACCATCGATGAACGACTTCAGATACGCTGACTGGCGGAACTCCAGCCAGAATTCATAGCCCACCACGATATATTCCTGCAGATCGTTATCACTGATGTAGGCTCGCACGGACGATACTGGCTGCCCTTTCACGCGATCCCACCACTGCGAGACTCCGGCCATGGCCGTATCGCGATAGCGGTCATGTTCCAGCAGAGAGATCACGAGGTCTACCGTGGAGGCCACACCACCGTCCACCCAACGGCGCGCAGACTCTTCAAGCGACTCGGTGAGATCCGGAGCGCGCTCGCCTATCCAGTCTTTCAAGACGCGGGCGCCCCGCTTCACCCCGCCGCGACCTAACCAACTGGCATCGCTGGTCAGCGAGCCCTTGAGCACCGTCACCACCAGGTCAGAGAGCAATTCACGAAAGGCCTGACTCTCACGCATGCGGGCTGTACTGCGGTCCAGCAGTCCACCGGTCTCAAATGTTTTTTCCAGTAGTTCATCAAACGTGCGGTCGGTGATGACGTCGGACAGTTTTGTCTTGCGGTTTTGCGGGGATAGAAATACCAGCGACGCAATTTCGCCCGCCAGTTCCAAGATGGCCCCGGATACATCCATCTCCAGCGCATAGCGATGCGCAATGCCCTTGACCTTGGACTCCTCAAATGCGTCACGCAGCGTGATCGATCCCATCGCATCGTAAATGGAAGACCACTCATCCTTGATCAGACGCTCGATCTGACGTGAGGTCATCTGCTCCATCCAGAAACGGGTCTGCGCCTCGAGCAGGGCTTGCGCCTGGGGCGACAGTGCAGCGGGCTTGCCCTGCGCGGTCGCTTTAACGGGTTTTGCCGCCTTTGATGCTGCTGTTTTCGGTGCTGCTGTTTTCGGTGCTGCAGGTTTCGCCGTCGCCGCTTTCGCTGTCGCCGCTTGCCGTTTTTCAACCTTTGGGGCTGCTGCTTTTGCCGTTGCGGTTTTCGGTTTTCCTGCTTTCGTCACTTTTGATTTGCTGACGTCAGTTTTGGGGGTGCCAGATTTGCCTGCCATGTCCGTGCCTTTTTGGGCTTGATGCCGATTGATCTTGGTTGATCTTGTTCTGTATCTTGAATTTGAACACAAATCGCAGCAACACATGCTTTTTCCTACTAAAGTGGTCACGTTTTTTATGAGCACACCGGGTTTCTACCCTCTTCAGGAGGGGGAATTTCTGAATCCATATGATGTCTACATGCAGTAATTATTACGGTACCCTCACAGTCTGATCCTCGATGAAACCTCCCTTCCCCATGGCAAACCAGTCGCTTGGCCGTCTGAACATCAGACAGGCCATTTGCCTGACCACTACTGCAATGGTCTGCGCCATGATGATGTCGCCCGCACACGCTGAAGTTGCGCAGGGAGCAACGACCCTTCCAGTGAATACGAGGACGTTCGCACCGGCCGCAAACGACCTGGCTGCTGCACCGTGGGCTGAGCAACTGGTGGTTCGCCTGCACGACACCACACGCCCCGAAGACGCGGCCCGCCTTTTCAACGCACAAACCGGCGAGCGCAATGCAGCGGGACGCTCAGGAAATGACCGCCTCCAACAGTCCCGACAACGACTGCAGGAATGGGTAGGACGTGAACGGGAACGTGCCCAAACGATCAGCAACGCGCACGGTTCACATCTCAAGTCCAAACGCATGATGGGTGATGGCTCCCATGTGATGCGCTTCGAGGCGAATGCCGCGCCATCCGAACGCATGCGCACGTTCGAAAGCCTGCGTGCCGACCCGCGTGTGGCGTCGGTGGCCATCGACCGGCGCACTCAACCGCAGGCGGCCGGCCCCGTCACGGGTGCTGTCAACGTGCTGTCGAGCAGCGCGCGCTCATGGTTTTTGAAACCCATCACTCAGGAAGCGGCATCCACCAACACAGCCACCCTGTGGCAGCGCTACCATGGCGACAGCAGCACGATCGTCGCTGTCGTCGACACGGGCGTGCTACCGGGTCACCCCAGCCTGCGGGGAAGACTGCTGCCAGGCTTTGATATGGTCACCGATGCATTCACTGCCAATGATGCACAGGCTGCCAGCACCACTTCCAGCCGCGACAACGACGCCAGCGACCCCGGCAACGGCGTTTCATTCGCCGACAGCATCAGCCGCCCGGAATGTGGCACCGGCAGCAACAGCACTTGGCACGGGACATTCGTGTCTGCGCTGATCGCAGCCAACCCCGCACAGTCCGAACAGGTTTTCCCGATCAACTGGCACGGACAGATCCTGCCCGTCCGTGCACTGGGGCGCTGCGGTGGCTTTACGTCCGATCTGGCCGATGGCGTGCGCTGGGCGGTGGGCATCACCGTTCCCGGCACCACTGCCAATCGCACACCCGCCAATGTCGTCAATCTGAGTCTGGGCGCCACCGGCCCCTGCGTCTCCGCCATCGAGGGCTCTGCCATCCGTGAAGCGCTGAACCGCGGCGTGGTGGTGGTCGCAGCAGCAGGCAATCGCGGGGGTGCGCTGGACAGTCCGTCCAACTGCGACGGCGTGATTGCCGTTGGGGCGGTCGACCAGGAAGGATTGAAAGCCGATTACAGCAATTTTGGCGCTGGCATTACCCTGATGGCACCCGGAGGCGACGCTTCATTTCCGATCTGGTCCGCATCCAACAGCGGTCTGATGGGCCCGGGTACCAACACGTATTCCAGCAAGATCGGCACCAGCTTTGCCACGCCGCTGGTGGCCAGCACCATCAGCCTGATGCGCAGCCTGAACCCGTCGCTCACACCATCCGGTATCGAGCAGATACTGCGACAGACCGCCCGACCATTCCTCACCCGCAGCGGTGTCAGCACCTGCAGCGGAACGATGCAGTCAACTGCCTGCAACTGCACCACAGCCCAGTGCGGAGCCGGCATGCTGGACACCGCGGCTGCTGTCAATGCAGCCCGTCCCGGGCAGGTGTTGGCCAATCTGATCGGGCCTTCCGTGGTCAATCCCGGCAGTACGGAGCGCTTCGACGCCAGTGGCAGTTTCAACCCGGGCAGCAGTGCACTGAACTGGCGCTGGCGGGTCATTTCCTTTACCGGATCGTCTGCGCCGGTGATTGCAAACGAAGCCGTCTCCACCACCGACATCCGTTTTCCGGAGGGGCTGACCGCAACGCAACTGGGACTGACGGTGAGCAATGGCAGCCAGTCTCACGACATCATCAAAAACGTGCTCGTCCAAGCGCCGGGAACCGCTCAGGCCGACGTATCAGGGGCGCTTGCAAACTTGTTGGTGGGCAGTATCGGAGCTGCCACCGGGGCAGCCGGTTTCAGCTCGGACAGCGCGGGTGGAGGCTCGGCTGACCCGAGTGCCGGAAACAGCACGTCACCGGCGTCAAGCGGTGGCGGCGGTGGCGGTCAACTGCCACCGGCCAGCCTGCTGGCTTTGCTCTCGGGACTGCTGCTGCTGCGCCGTTCGCATCATCGGGCTTGAAAATCAGTTTTTGGGGGGTTTGGGTTTCGTCAACCAGGAATTGTGCTCCTGGAACCATTGCGGAACCTTGCCCACGCTGTAGACGAAATCGTCCCACCATTCGGGGTTTGTGATGAACACCACCTCCACCAACCCGATGATCACCGCGATTGCAACAATCATCCTGATATTCATCTACCCTCCTTGCCCTATTTGAACGGATTCATCCGCAGACCGAGTTGGTAACGCAAAGCCTCCGGCAACGGCCTGATACCCGCCACCGTAAGACGGTTGACCCAACCGGGCACGCAGACCGGCTTGCCTGCCATGACTGCATCAAAACCCTCACGCACCACGTCAGCCGCGTCCTGCCAGACAAAATCGGGAAACTGGCTGGCAGCCTGCCGGGTGCCCATTACGTCGTGGAATTCGGTGCGGGTAAAACCGGGACACAGGGCTGTCACATGAACGCCATGCGGCTTGAGTTCCATGTCCATGGACTGCGATACATGCAGAACATAGCTCTTGATGCCCGTGTAGAGCAGGCTGGCTGCGGGCGGCGCATAGGCGGCAATCGACGACACGTTGACGATGCGACCATAACCACGCTCTTTCATGCCCGGTACCAGCGCGTGGGCCAGTTCGGTCAGCGATGTGATCATGACCTGTATCTCGGCAGCCAGTTCTGTCCACTGCACGTCTGCAAATTTGTAGCTGCCACTCATGCCAGCATTGTTGATGAGTACATCAACATCGAGTTTCCGCTTTTTGAGATCACGCACCAACGCCCTGACGCCCTTGGGGTCGGCCAGGTCGGCTGCCAAAGGTGTGCAGCCGATGTTGTGGTCTGCGGCCAATTGTGTGGCCAGCGCCTCCAGACGTTCCACCCGTCTGGCCACCAGTACCAGATTGAATCCCTGCGATGCCAGCAAACGCGCGAATGCCTCGCCGATGCCCGCTGATGCACCCGTTACCAGTGCTGTCTTGCCACCTGTGATCATGCTCTCCCCTGCTGTGTATTGAAGTTCGTCTGCGCGCCTGCAGCCCGTCAAGGGGCATCACTGCGTTTTTTGAGGTTACGGTCAATGATGCCAGAAACTGCCTCGGATTCTGCGAAACGTTCGGCCATCCGTCTTGCGCGCGCCACATCCTCAGCGGGCATCTCAGGCTCCAGGCGCAGGGCAAACACGCGCGCCATTTCGTTGCCCAGACGTTCGCCATTGACATACAGCGCCAAGGCCACCACCCGCGAACGCGGCACACCCTGTCCGTTTTCGTACATTTCACCCAGACTGTGCATGGCCTCTGCATCGCCCTCGTCCGCGGCGCGCGCCAGCCATGCGGCACCCACTGCCTCATCGGTACGCACACCCAGACCCCTCACGTACATCAGCCCGACAGCACCCATGGCTCGCACATCGCCCTTTTCTGCCAAAGCGGAGAACGCTTCAAATGCATTCTTGAAGTCACCCCGCTTGAAGGCCGAAACACCCATGTGATAAGTGATATTGTCTTTGGCTTGCATGTTCACCAGCAAAGCCCCCGCCAAAATCACAAAAAACACGCCTGCCAAAATGAAAAACAGGTTTTTCCGCATGCTTCAATTGCCTCAGACACAGATTCGTCGTGCACACTATACTCTGACCTGAGGTGGCGAGTTTCCCGATAAAACGCCCCGACACGGACTGGCACAGCCATCCTTCCGTACCGCATACAAACCGCACACATACTGCACACAGACAGCAACCAGAAACTTGCACGGCATCATGAACACAGAAACGACGTCCCCACAGGTGTCACAGTTCATTTTCAATCTGGTAACCGTCCCGGCGCCATTGCGGCTGACGGTCGCCTTTCTGATTGCGCTGTTTACCATCGGCATTTTGAGCCTGCAGACGGAGCACCTATCCTTCAATCGAACCACTGCAATCGATTATTCATTGCCGGCGGGCGGCGGTGCAGTCAAGCAGCGTTTTGCATCCGACATCCTTGAGCGCAAGAGCCCGCATACGTTTCGCCTGCGCATCCGCAATGAAAATTCATTTGCTGAAACCATACACCTCTACACCAATCTGGTCACCGCCCTGCACGAAGCCAGCGCCACCGACTTGGCGGGCAACCGCATTCCCGCCCGGTTCGAAAAAACCTGTCTCGACTGGTTCATGCCGGACGAATCGGCTGTGGCCGTGGAGGTACCGGCTAAAGGTACGGTGATCGTGGAGCTTCGCACCTCCAGCGAGCTGCGCGGCCGCCTGCGGCTTACCTTGGTGAACGAAACCGCTTTTCAGCGCATGCAGATGAGCACAGGCCTGACCGTGGGTCTGCTGCTGCTCATCACCGTGCTGTCCGTCATCTTTGCACTGGAAAGCTGGACCCTGATGGGGCAGCGCACCGGCATTTTTCTGGTGACCACCACCGTGATCAACAGCGTGTTGCTGCTGCTGTTCCTCACAGACGACCAGCTGGCAGGCACGCTGTCGATCGGCGCCATGCTGCCCTACCTGTTTGTGCTGCTGGAATACAGCTCGTCTGCGCTGGCGCTCATGCTGGTGCCCGCATCAACGCCACAGAAATTCGTACGCACCGGGGCCATTGCCATCATCGCCCTGCCACTGGCATTTCTGGTGCTGGCCCTGCTGCTGCCCGACCGCATCAAAAGCCTGGCATTGACCTTCATCCTGACTGCCAGCCTCTACCGACTGCTGGGCATGCTGCGGCAGACCATGGTGTCGCCGGAAGGTCGCGTGCTTCTGGTCAGCGAACTGTTCTCACTGGTGCAGTTTGTGACACTGGCCCTGTTCCTCTATGGCGTGACCGACATGGGCCCGCTGGTGAGTGCAATGCTGGCCACCGCTGTGATGCGCATCATGACCGTCAAACTGGCCCACAACCAGCGGTTGGTGCGCCGCCTTCACACCCAGAACATGCAGGACGCTCTACAGACACTGCGCATCCGGCGCGGCGGCGAACAAAAGCTCATGGACACCCGCGAGAGTCTCTCCGGGTTTCTTCATGACATACGCCAACCACTGAGTGCCATCAACTTCACAGCGCAGGCGCAGATACGTCTGGCGCAGATGGCTCAGCGCGATGACTCGCTGTGGCAGCGCATACTGAGCTCACAGAAAAGCGTGGACGAAATCCTCAACAGCCTGATTGGCCGCATCCGCTCCAACCTCAAGCAGCAGGCCAGTTTCGGCATTCAGGAAATCACCCTGCGCGCACTGATCGAACCCATCGTGGGGGAGTACCGCGAGCAGATCGGTGAACGCAAACTGCAAATCCATTTTGTCGCCGGCGACAGCAAGGTATTGACTGATGTGGTGGCCGTGCGGCGCATCGTGCGCAATGCGGTCGACAATGCTTTCAAGCACTGCAAGAGCGGCAAGATACTGGTGGGTTGCCGGCAGAGCGAGGGTCATGTGCGTGTGTTGGTGTATGACACCGGCCCAGGTTTTGAAAACTATGCAAAAACCATTTCATCCACCGGCACCCACACGGGCAACAAGGTGATGTTCGATCTGGTGCGCTCCATCGGCGGCACCGTCAATACGCAGTCCATGCGCTACCGCTACGGGCAGTACACCACGGGGGCGCGCTTCGAACTGCGCTTCCCCAAGGTGACGCAGGACATGGCCGGCATGCTGGAACGCAGCCAGAGCGAGACAGCCAAACTGCAGGCCTACCGCTTTGAAGGCGTGGTCATCGACCCCATCCCCGACGAAAAAACGCAGCAGTTGTGCGAACGGCTCAACTCGGATCTGTGCCCCACCCAGATGTACACACAGCAGGTGACGGTTTTCGAATTGATAGACCGCGGCGTATTTCCGGTTTTCATCGTGATGGTGCTGCGCAAGTCGATGTTCGGCATCGAACATCCGCTGCGCAACGGCTTGCGCTACCACGGCGCCAACAACATTCCGGCTGTGTACATCAACGTGACGGACGAGGCGTTGACGCAACCGGACTGGGATAACGAAGTCGTGGTCACCAAAGCCTTCAACGACCCGGACTTTGTGCTGCGCACGTTGCGAATACAGACGGGTCTGAGCCGAGAATTGCTGGAATCGGATACGTCGCCTGCACAGGGAAAATAAACACCGGGGGGCTCAGGCGCGGGTACGCCGCCCGGAACACCGATGTCGATACGCTCAAGAACCGGAGGCTGATCAAGCTGATCCTGCAACCACGCGGTCATAGATAGGCTGAAGGGCAGCCAGCACCCGCGCCAACAGGTCGCCCTGCCCCTCTGTCAGGCACCGCTGCAGGACCTCGGTCAGCACCTCATTGTCCTCGCGCCCCTGCCACTGCTTGATGTACCGGCCTTCTTTGTAACCATTGTGCTGACGGAAGCGGTTGAGCGCATTCTTGCCGATATAGCGGGTAAAGAGGCCTTCCAGGGTCAAACCGAAGGCATCTGCCAACTCCCAGAACTCCACCAGCACCGACGCCCCGTCGCCGCCGGCAAAAGCAGCACTGCGCATGGCCAGCCGATCGATGCAGCGGCGCCTTTCTTCGTCGGTCCACTCGCGCGTGGGTGAACTCCCGGCAAACTCGAGCAGGCGGCTGACATCCTTGGCTATCTGGTCGGCATCGGCCAGCGTCAATTCATGCGACATTACAAAGTGCCAAATATCCACGACCTCCAGCAGGCACTGCTCGGCGTCGGGCTTGGTAGCCTTCCACCACTTGTAACCAAAATGATCCATCAGTTCACCGCACTCCACCCAGACGGCGCGCGCCCACTGATACCCCGCCTGCTTCCACTGCGGGTTGACCACCTGATTGAATCCATCCTGAAGACGCAGCATTTCCGCTACCATCTGTTGTCCGTTCATTTTGCCGTCCACTGATTGCCTTGATGGGTATGAACCCAAAACCCCGGAAGACCTGAGAACATGACCGCATCGCTGGCCCTGCTGCTCAATGCCTGTGTCTGGGGACTGTCCTGGATACCGTTTCGCGCGCTTGCGCAACAGGACGTCCACCCCCTGTGGTCGACTGCGATCATCTACTCCGCATCGACAGCCGTGATGATATACCTGTGCAGGCGTGATGTGCGGACACTGCGCCAACGTCCCCTGCTGCTGGGTCTGGCACTGGCTGCCGGTCTGACCAATGCCAGTTTCAACACGGCGGTGGCCACCGGCGACGTGGTTCGGATCATCTTGCTCTTTTACCTAATGCCGGTATGGGCCATCATGCTGGCGCGCCTGATGCTCGGTGAGCACCTGACGTTGCGAAGTCTTGCCAAGGTGGGGCTGGGTCTTTCAGGAGCAGGCATTGTCGTGGGTGCCGACGCCTTGCAATCCAGTATGGGCGGCCCCGCGGCACAGGCTCCGGCAGCACAACTGCAGATCGCCGACCTTCTGGCGCTCGCCGGCGGGTTCCTCTTCGCGTTGAACAATGTTCTGCTGCGCAAGCTTCACCCCCTGCCCGGCCGATTCGGTACGCTGGCCATGGTCAGCGGCGGATGCGTCATGGGGCTGGTTACCGCCACCGCCTGGACGCTGTATGCCGGCAAGCCTTGGCCCGCGTTGGGTCAGACGGGCCCGTGGCCGACACTGCTGCTGTGGTCGCTGCTGTTCATGGCAGCCAATGCCTGCCTGCAATATGGCGCATCACGGCTGCCTGCAGCAGTCACGTCGGTACTGATGCTCAGCGAGATCCTGTTCGGGTCGGTTTCGGCCTGGTGGTTGGGGCAGGCGGAGATCGGGGGCAAAGAGTTGGTGGGGGGAGGCTTGATCGCGATTGCCGCACTTCTGCCAATCAGCGAACGCAAGAACGACGCCGCATGAGCGTCACCCGGCTTTTCACATTCCAAAATGCTGCTATAGTTCGGTCGCCTGATCAGCAGGCCAAGAAAACAGCTATTTCAATAAAGGAAGCATTAAATGAGCACACAGACCGGTACCGTCAAATGGTTCAA